>ERZ651768.1511-NODE-1511-length-16967-cov-6.107223_pt1 | contig 16967 bp, 19 predicted proteins | sample MGYA00514754_ERZ651768 | MGnify/ENA metagenome assembly ERZ651768
GGACCCTGTGGCGACCGGTATCCGCGTGCCTGGAAGGCAATTGAACGTTCGCCAGTGTTCTGACACTTGCCTGGGATCGCGGCCCTCGGGAGAATTGTGGGTAAACGCCCATGTTTTCGGGGATTTTGGTGAACTCAGCCGCCGTCGAGTTCCCCGGAGAGGTCGGATAGCCATCCCTGGAGTTCCCCCAGGGCCTGTCTGGCCTCCGCTCTTTGGTGCGGGCTCAGGGACCGTGGTTCCCGGGCGGTGAGGCGCGTGTCGATGGTGTCGGACCAGGCTCTCAACAGTTCGGGCAGTGTTCCCCCACCGGTGCCCGCGCGCGGCGTTCCGGAACGTCCGGCACTGGCGCCGTCGCGCAGGAGTTGTTCGAGGGAATCCACGGAAACCTTCCAGGGGGAATTCTCGGTCGGGCCCTTGAGGCCCTCGACCCGCTCCTCCTTGAGCCATCGTCGGATCGTGGAGGCCTCGTAGCCGAACCGCCGTGAGGCTTCCTTGAGGGAGACGTACTCGGCCATGGAACTCCGATTGTGGGGTTCGACGCATGGGATTCGCCGGATCGGACGGGTTCCGACATGGTAGCCCGATGGACAACGATGGGGAGCGATAGTTGGCTACTGGTGTCGAATTTGGCCATCCCGTTTTCCCGTGGATAGTTCTGTCGATCGCCTGAGCCAGGGCTTGGTCGGGGGGGAGGCGGGCAGGAGATGAGTCGCGGAAGGCCCCGGATAGTTCCGAACACTCCGGAGGTTTCCGAAGGGTTCGGAACTGTTCGGATCCGAAGAGTCCCGGATCGAGAAGGCCCCATCCGGGGGAGGGCTGACGCCAGGTCCTCGGATACTCGGAGGATCGAACAAGCGTGTACGCCAAAGGGATCGGGTCCGGTCCGTGCCCTCCGTGGTGGTTGAACGAGTTCTCAATGGACACGCCGAACCCTTCGAACAGTTCGGAGTATTCCGAACCCTTCGAACTGTCCGCCACGACGCGGTCTGCCGGCACTACGGTCGGCACCATGGATCCTGCGCCCACATCGTCGACCTTCACCTCCCCGGCTGGCCCCGTTCGGCGCGGTCCTGCGGGCGAGGACGAGTTGTACCTCGACGAGATCCTGTCCCTGACGCCCATCAAGCGCACCCGCCTGTACACCTTTCGGGACCAGGGCCGGTTCGGGCCCGTGCGCGAGGCACCGGGACCCACCTGCCCTCGCCCGGTCTTCCTCCTCGAGGGAGTTGCGGGGGTCTGCGAGGAATTGGGCTATCCGATCCCGACCGTTGCCGACATCCTCGCCTTCCGTAGCACAGGAGTGCCAACGGCCAGCGGCGACGACATCGTCAAGACCGCCTGGCGGGACTCGTCGTCGGATGCGTCTCCGGAAACCAACGTCGATCCCGTTCGCGCTCGGGTTTCAGGCCTGGAATCTGTCCCCGGGACGGCGCAGCACCGCACCGAACTCGAATTGGAGCAACGTGGGGACGTACTCCGGGTTCGCGATCCAGATCGGGGTCTCGCCGCACGCGTGGAGGACCCCAACAGGCAGGCGATCGAAGCGGCGCTCCACGAGGAGCGGTCCCGGCAGTTGGAAGAGGAGCACGAGGCGCTGCGCGCCGAACGGGATCGGGCACGGGCCGAGGAAGCGGCGGGTCGGGAGCGTGTCATCACCCTCGAAGCCGACCTCCGGATCACCGATGCGGCGAGGGAGCGGGCACTCGAGGACCTGGTGGCCCGGGATTCGCGCATCAGGCGCCTGGACAGCGACCTCGAGGAACGGACGGCCGAGGCACATCGCTTGAATGCCGAACACCGTGGTGTCCAGGGAGATCTGCGGCAGGCGGTTGCCGAACGCGATGCGGCCCGGGGGGAGCGCAACGACCTCCGCGGCGATCGCGACGCCCTTCGGGAGGACGTAAGCGATGCACGTGAGGAGAACGCTGCATTGCGACCTGAGGTCGAACTGCTCCGGGCAAACACCACGAGGGGATTTCGGCGCCGTCAGAGGCGTCAGGCGAAGCGCGACTCGAAGCCCGGCGTGGACACCGCATCTGCTGATGAGGCCGAGGCCTCGTCGACCGAGGAGTCGGCCTGAGAATCCCGCCTGTTCTTCGGGGGAGGCCACACAAGGGCCTCCGGGTTGGTGCTCAGGCGTCCGGGGAGGTGGTGGGGTCCGCTGCCCAGTCGGACACTGCCACAGTGAGTTGATCGGCGAGTTCGGCGGTGGCGGGAACCACCGACGACGGGGGAGCCAGCGTGCAGAGCACCGCCGGCATCCGTGTTCGACGCAGGATCGGGAGCCTCATGCCGCGGACAGCGACCTCGGTACCGGTCATACCGTCGGCCAGCACCTGTTTGAGGGCTGCGGCGCAACGTTGGGCCAGACGGAGGCCGCCCTCGCTGTGGAAGCCCTCGGTGGCGAAGTATGCAACCTCCGGGGCGGGCAGGTTCTCGATGCGGAGCCCGAGGTAGGCCTCCGCCTCGAACCGGTTGGCCGTGGCGGCCTGGGTGGTGTCGTCCGGATGGTCGAGGGCGACGACGTTTGCACCACGGGTTCGCAGACCGCGCGACAGTGCGGCGGCGAGGGCGCCGCAGCTGCCGAAGTGGCCCAGGGCGATCCGCCGTTCGTCGAGGTCGGGTCGGCTGCGCAGAAGTAGGTCGAGTTCTCGGACCTGGGCCACAGGGGTGGTACCGGCTGAACGGCCGGCCAGGTGGCGGAGGGATCGGACCGTGGCGGCGCCGGCGATGGCGTCCAGGATGAGGCCGGAATTGTGTTGGAAGTCCCGAAGTGCGGCCGATGTGTCGGTCCCGAAGATTCCGTCGATCCGACCGGCATCGAATCCGAGGCTGCCGAGCCGCAACTGGAGGTCGGCCACGTCGTCGCCGCGCAGCATCGGGGCATGCAGGTAGAGGTTGCGGTCGCCCAGTCGGTATCCGGCCTCGATCAGCGACGACAGCGTGTGTTCGTCGACGAGGCCGTGTTCATGGAGGCCGCGTTCGGCCTGGAAGCGGGCGACCTGGGCCGATGTGTCTTCTCCGTAGTGGCCCGCGGTGGCCTCGGCAGGGGCAACGGGATGTCCGGCCGTGTCGAGGCGGCGGTGTAGGTCTCGGACGCCCTCGCCGGTGTCACCGGGCCGGAGGGGTTCACCGATCGGGGTGGTGTCCTTGGGGACCATCGGACGGTGCGCCGAACCGCTGGTCGGGCGGGGCGTTCGAGGCGGCCTAGAGGTGGGCAGACAGCTCCTCGAGGAGCTGTGCCTTGCCCTTGGCGCCGACGATCTGAGCGGCGGGCTCGCCGTCGCGAAAGAGGATCATGGTGGGGATGCTCATGACCTGGAAGCGTCGGGCCAATTCTGGGGCCTCGTCGACGTTGACCTTGGCGATGCGTAGCGCACCGGCCTGTTCGTCGGCGATTTCCTCGAGGATCGGGGCGACCATCTTGCAGGGCCCGCACCACTCGGCCCAGAAGTCGACGAGCACGGGCTCGGTGGCGGAGCCGATCTCCTCGTCGAAGGTGGTCTCGGACAGGTTGCTGATGGCTCCGGCCATGGCGTGCCTCGCTTGCGGTCTGGAGGATTGGGTGTCGGTCGAGCGACCGTGTGGCCCCTTTCTACCCGTTCATGGAGGCGACGGGGGAGAAGGGGCCGGTGGTCGCCGGTCACGCCTTCAGTCGTGCCGGCTCTGGAGCCAGCGCTCGGCGTCGATGGCGGCCATGCATCCGGAGGCGGCGGCGGTGATGGCTTGGCGGTAGGTGTGGTCTTGCACGTCGCCGCAGGCGAAAACGCCCTCGATGTCGGTGGTCGACCGGTCGGCGTGGGTCAGCAGGTAGCCGTTCTCGTCCATGGGGAGTTGGCCGATGAACAAGTCGGTGTTGGGCCGGTGGCCGATGGCGATGAACACGCCGGTGACCGCCAACTCCCGTACTTCGTCGGTGCCGGTGTCCCGCAGTCGCAGGCCGGCAACTTTGTCGTCGCCGAGGATGTCGTCGACGACCGTGTTCCAGGCGAACTCGATCCGGGGGTTGTCGAAGGCCCGGTTCTGCATGATCTTGGAGGCCCGGAGTTCGTCACGGCGGTGGATGACGGTGACCTTGCTGGCGAACTTGGTGAGGAAGGTGGCCTCCTCGAGGGCCGAGTCGCCGCCGCCCACCACGGCGATCTCCTGGTCGCGGAAGAAGAAGCCGTCGCAGGTGGCGCACGTCGAGAGGCCGTGGCCGATGAGTCGCTGCTCGGCCTCGAGGTTGAGCATCAGGGAGCGGGCACCGGTCGAGATGATGACCGAATCGGCGGTGTGGGTGGGTTCGGCAATGTCAGGGTCGCCGACCCAGATGCCGATCGGCCGTGCGGAGAGGTCCACCCGACTGGCCTTGACGGTCTCGATCTCGGCGCCGAAGCGGGCTGCCTGGGTTCGCATGTCGACCATCAACATCGGGCCCATGATCCCCTCGGGGAAGCCGGGATAGTTCTCGACGTCAGTGGTGAGCATCAGTTGGCCGCCGGGCTGGTCGGAGTTCGACGACGGCTCGCCCTCGAGCACGAGTGGGGCGAGGTCGGCACGCGCCGCGTAGATGGCGGCGGTGAGGCCGGCGGGGCCGGAGCCGATGATCACGACTTCTCGGTGCGAGGGGGGCATGGAGGCTCCTGGGGAACTCGTGGAAGAGGTGGTCAGTCGGCGGAGCGGGTGCGGCGGGACCATAGCCAGGCGCCTGCTGTGACGAAGGCTGCTCCGAGGACGAGGTGGGCCGACCAGGACTCTCCCGGCAGGGCCGTGTCGAGGAGGCGGAACAGGCCGATGCCGACCAGGGCGAGGACGGCGGTGCCGGCGATGGCGATGAAGGTTCCGAGCACGATCGCCCGGGTGGCGGTGAGGAGCGGCTCGGTGGTTCGGGAGCGCACGGTGCCGACGGCGTCGACGATCCGGTCGGTGGCGCGGGAGGCGAGGTCGCGCGGTTCTTCGTCGGAGGAGGGGGTACCCGCATCGGCCATGGAGCGTGAGTCTACAAGGGGCGTTCGCGGCCCGATCGGGGGTCAGTCGTGGGCTGGCGGCCAGGTGAAGGTCTCGCAGGTGTGCGCCTCTACGAGTGTCCACGAAGTGGATCCGACGTAGAGCAATCCGAAGACCGGGAGATCGCCCTGGAAGAAGAGACTAGTTGTGCCCAGCACCTCCTCGCCGTCGAGGATCTCGGCCTCGTCGATGCCACAGTCCGGTGGCCAACCGCTTGCGGGTACGGGTCCGGCGGGGATCGCTTCGCCTGCTCGGATGGTGGATGCCAACTCCTCGGCATCGGGGAAGAGGAAAGTGAAGGTGTCGAATTCGGAGTATGCGGAGTCTGTGGAGGCCTGGGCGTCGTCGTCCGCGGAGCCGGCGGCCAGACGAGACTCGGTGCCGCCAACCTCTTCGAGGGGCTCGACCTCATGGAGCGATGCTTCGCCAACTTCCGACCCGTCGATGCCGGCTGCATCCGCGGTCACGATGGCCGAGAGATCGACTGTCGTGGCGGGTGCATCGTTGGTCGCGGGGGCGAGTGCCTGGACGGGAGCCTCGACGGTCGAAGGGACCGACTTCTCTGAAGCATCCATGGTGGCGGTGGTCGCGGCAGCGGATATGGAGGGTGGGGTGGACTCAGCGGGGTCCGAAGCCTGCATTTTCGCCGTCGGTGCCGTGGTAGCCACGCCGGCGACGTCCGTCTCGCCGGCGTCGTCTCCGGAGCCCATGATGCCGATACCGACGAGCAGTGCGAGTGCCGCGGCAACGGCGGCGGCCGGCACGGCGCGCGTTCGGCGACGGCGCGTGGCCAGGGAGTGGACGTCGGTGCTGGTGGCCGATGCCCCGAGCGCCGCGGCGATTCCCGCTTCCCGGACGGAGGCGGTCGGAGGATCGACCGGTGCGGCAATGGCGGAGCACGCGGTTCGCATCGCCGCCACCCGTTCGACCAGTGCCCGGTCGGCATCGGCGGGCAGGACGGCCTCACCATCGACGATGGCGGAGGCCAGTTCGTCGAGGGCGTTGAGTTCGGCCGGGATGTGCGGTTCGTTCATGGTCACTGGTTCTGACGTTCGTCGGGGACCTCGGGGTTCCCGAGCCGGTCGGCAAGTGCGGCCCGTCCGCGCGCGATGCGTGAGCGCACGGTGCCGGGTGGGAGGTCGAGCGCCTCGGCGATGGCGGCGTAGTCGAGGTCGCAGAGGTCACGTAGGACCACGGCGATGCGGAAGTCGTCGGGTAGTTCGGCGAGTGCGGTGTCGATGTCGAGCCGATCGGCGAGTCCGGCGTCCGACGGATCTGCCTCGGAGCGGGGCAGGACCTCCTCGACGGGGACCGGACGACGTCCCCGTCGGCGAAGTTCGTCGAGGCAGGCGTTGGTGGCCACCCGGTGAAGCCAGGTCGTGAACCTGGCTCGGCCGTCGAACCGGTCGAGACGCGTCGCAATGGCGATCAGCGCCTCCTGGGTGGCGTCGGCGGCGTCGGCGTCGTTGCCGGCCATCCGGCGACAGATCGACCAGATCCTGTCGTGGTGGCGGCGCAGGAGTCGGTCGAGGGCCTGTCGGTCGCCGGAGCGTGCCGCTGCGACCAGGTCGTCGTCGCTTGGATCGTCGAAGGGCGGTGGAGCGGCGATGGTCGGAAATTTAGTCCCAGCCGAGCAGGCTCCACCCAGTACCCAGGAGGGCGGAGGTGAGAACCACGGCGGCGGCCAACGTGACAAGGAGGAGGAGTCCGAGCATGGCGCCGGAGAGTCGGCTGAGGGCACGGTGGCGGTCCTCGACGGCGTCGAGTTCGGGCCTGGCTTCCGCAGGCTGCAAGGCCATCCGGAAGTCGAGCACATTCGTGGGACGATCGGCCTCTGGTGCGGTCAGCATCCGGTCGACGAACTGTCGGAGGTGTGCGTGGACCTCGGCACGTGGGCAGTGGGCCAGCAACTCGGCCAGCAGGATCACAAGCGCTTCGAGGTCGGCCTGCGGGTCGAACGGCCCGGGCCCGCCCTCTCCGGTTCCCCGGAAGTCGGTCAGGAGGATTGCGCCGTCTGCGCGGACGAGGACGTTCGAGGAACGCAGCGCACCGTGGGGGACCCCCGACCGGTGGGTGGTCTCGAGCACCCTGGCCACGGCATCGATCAGGGCGACGACGTCGTCGGGGTCGAGGTCGGGCTGTCGATCGAGGAGGCGGTCGAGGGGCGTCGCATCGACCCGTTCGGTCACGACCACGGCGAGGCCGTCATGGTCGGTGATGTCGAACACGGCGGCGACGCCGGGGAGGGGGAGATGGGCGGCACCGGTGGCGACATCGCCGGCGTGGACGAGTTTCACGGTGACGGGGCGTTCGAGCACGGCATCGTGTCCTGCCCACACCTCGGTGCGTGTCGTGCTGCCGAGGAGTTCGTCCAGGCGATACCGGGCGGCGATGATCGCCCCGGGTGCGCCACCGCGAGGGTGTTGCAGTGCCATCGCCACCGACGGTAACGAGTGGCCCGTTTCCGGTGGTGTATGGCTGGTTCGGCCCGGTCGGGCCCCGGTCCGGTCAGGCCTTCAGGACCATGCCCACGCCGACGAGGCCCGGGCCGCCGTGGCTGGCGACGACGGGGCCGACCACGTCCACGCGGATGTCGTTGCGGCCGGTGTCTGCCGCCACCTGGGCGACGAACGCGTCGATGTCGTCGGCCATGGCGTGGGCGATCGCCAGGCGGTCGATGTTGTCGGCGTTGTCGGTGACGGTCGAGCGCAGCCACTCGAGGGCCTTCTTCCGGGTGCGCTGCTTGCCGGCCTCCTCGACCTCGCCGGAGCTGAAGTCGAGTAGGGGCTTGATCGACAACATGCTGCCGAGCAACGCCTTGGCGTTGCCGATCCGGCCGCCCTTCTTGAGGTTCTCGAGGGTGTCGAGGACCGCATAGACCCGGGTCCGGGCCGAGAGGTCGGCGACGACAGCGGTGATTTCGTCTGCGGATGCGCCATCCGAAGCGGCCTGGGCGGCCGCAAGCACGATCGTGCCGAGTCCGCAGGTGACCGACCCGCTGTCCAGCACCCGGATGTCGCCGTCGATGTCCCGTGCGCCGGCCTCGGCGGCCTCCATCGTCGCCGACACCTTCCGCGAGAGGTTGACGCAGACCACCTGGTCGGCGCCGCCGTCGAGGGCACGGCGAAACGCCTGGTCGAACTGTCCGGGCGATGGCGCGGCAGTCTGTGGGAGGTGCTCGCTGGTCGCCATGCGGTCGTAGAACTCGGTGATGCTGAGCTGCTCGCGGTCGATGAGCTCCTCGTCGCCGAAGCGGATGCTCAGGGGCACGATCTCGATGCCGTACGACGCGACTTCGTCGTCGGTGAGATCGCAGGCACTGTCGGTGACGATCCTGACGGTCATGGGTCCTCCCCGGGGTTGGGCGCAGCGTAGTCGTCGGACGGATCGGGTCTGCCGTTGCGGGCGGATCGGAACCACCACACACCGAGGACCAGCAGCGCCCCGGCGAGGAGGAATACGCCGACACCGGAGAGTTGGGTGCTGCGCACCAGAAGTGTCGATGACTGGAGTTGTAGGAGTTCCGAGGGGTCGGGCGAGCGGACCGTGATCTGGAGGCGGGCGTCGCCTGAGGTCCTGGCCTCCACGAGGATGGAGATCCGGTTGGTGCCCGGACTCAGCGTCGCATCGAGGGTGTCCCCATCCGGGAAGTCGAGCCGACCGTCGGATTCCAGGTGCATCCGGACATGCACGGGCACGGAGAGGCCGTTATCGACCGTGAAGGGGACGGTTGCCCGTCGGGACGTGAGTCGGACGTTCTGGTCGTCGGGCGTCTCGAAGGCGTCGAGGACCACGAGGACGGCGTCGTAGACGGCACGAAGGTACGGCTCCCCCTGCCCGGTGTCGAGTTCTGCTGCTGCAGTCGCCTCGAGCAGGTCGTCGAGGTGTGCGATCTCCGGCCGCCGTCCCCCGACGAGCGATTGGTAGGCCTCGATCGTGATCTCGACGAGGCCCCGGTCCCGGACCTTTGCTGCGGCGGAGGCGACCGGCTCGGGCCACAGGGTCTTCAGGGGGATCGTGTCGGGGTCGAGGGTGGCGATCGAACTGAAGAGGACGGGGAGCGGCGCCAGGTCGACGAACGGAGCTTCTTCCAGCCCTCCGAGCAGGACGTCGAGGAGGTGGGCGTCCAGCGCCGAGGGATCGGAGATGGTGATCACGGTCTGACGCGGGATTACGGGCTCGGTCCAACTGCGTACCGCCAGGTCGGCGAGCAGGTGCTGGACGGCGGCCACGGGTCCGTCGGGGCCGACGAGGTGCTCGTTGAGGTCGGGGTCGATGACGAGGGCAGTGAACGGCGAGCCGCTGGCGCCGCGGAGTCGGACGGGTTGGGTCATGGTCGCCAGGTCGTCGGGTCGGGGATCGAGGTGGTCGGCGCCGACGATGAAGCGTTGGCTACCGAGGTGGCTGAGGAGGTCGAGGGTCTCGTCGATGCCGGTGGGCGGAAGGTGGACGATCGACCGGTCGGGGGTGGTTCCGAGTTCGTCGGCGAGCGCGAGGTCTCCATGGTCGAGGATGTCCCGATAGATGTCGGGGCGTTCGGCTTGGCGCCAGGCCTCCGGATCGGCGGTGACGAACGGTGACGAGGCCAGCCGGATCCCACCTCCGATAACGCCGATGAGGTCGTCGAGCAGTCGGGCGTGGGCGGCGTCGCCGGACTGGGCGAGGGCGACGACGGTCGCCGGCGGTATGCGCAGGTCGGTGGCCACGAGTGGGTGGTCGACGAGGGCGTCGACGACGGATCGGAGGCTGCGGACGGTGTCGGGGTCGATGCGGTTGGCCCCGTCGGATTGGAGTGGTGGGGGTCCGGTGATCTCGATGACGAGGGCGGTCAGAAGCGGGAACGGGGGCTTGTCGTCGGGTAGGTGGAGAACCATCGTGTGGACCCGGTCGAGAAGTTCGCCGTCGAGCGTGGTGAGCAGGATCGAGAGCGGGTGCACCGATCCGGGATTCGTCGGGAGGTCGTTCCCGGGTCCGATGTCGAGTTCGAGGGAGGCCACGCCTCCGGCGCCGAGGTGGTCGGCGAGTGGGAAGGTCACCGGAGAGCCCACCGGGTCGGGGAGTGACTCGCCTTCGACTTGTACTCCGCCGAGGAGCCCGCTGGCGCCGATCGACTCGTGGAGGCGGAAGGTCAGGAGCCCCTCGTCGACCGATCCGGTGACCCGGAGGTCGATGGCGAGTACGCCCAGGCTGTCGACCCAGGGCGACTGGCCGACCAGGGTGATGTTCCCGCCGGCCTCTGCAGCACCGGCCGGCAGGGGCATCGTCGATCCGAGCAGTGTGAGGGCGCCGAGCAGGGCGGCGGCGACCGACGAGGCGAGTCGGCCCGTGGGCGGTGGGGGGGTCACGAGGATCGGGATTCCAGGCGGAGCACGGAGAGGCCGCCGGGCCGATCGGTGAATCCCGCCGATCGGTAGAGGTCCAGCGCAGGGTCGTTGTCCGGCTGGGTGTTGACGAGGACCGTCGTGGCTCCATGGTGCGCCAGCCAGTGGAGGGCGTCGTCGAGGAGCATCCGACCGATGCCCCTGCCCTGGTGGTCCGGGTCGACGGCGAGGCGTTGCAGGTAGCCCTGGTCGCCCGAGCGCCCCGTGACGGCATAGCCGACGACCTTCCGTCGTGTCGCGCCGCCGACGGACACGACCCGCCGCCGACAGGAGGGCGTGGCGGTCCGGGCCTCGTCGAAGGCCATCCGGTCGAGTCGCCAGAACGGGGAGAAGGCGGCGGCGTCGATGTCGAGCACGCGCGACAGGTCGCGACGGCGCATGCGACGGGTGGTGCGGGTGCCGTGGCGGCGGGTGGTGGAGCCGTCGACCGGACGGGGATCTGCGAGGAGGAGGTACAGGTCCTCCTCGGTCCGGAAGCCGGCGTCGAGGAAGGGTCGCTGCTCGTCGGGGGTCAGCGCCGAGGTGAGGATCGTGTCGTAGCCGTGGGCCCGGACGTGGTCGACGACCTCGGCAACCGATGGCGGGTCGAGCAGTCCGCCGCCGAGGGGGACGACCTGGGCCTCTGGGCAGTCGCCGCGACGGGGGCCGAAGCGGAAGCGGACGCCGGTGGAGGCGGTGAACATCCGGGATCGGGCGGACGACCGGGATGACCGGGAGGCGGATGACAGCAGGGCCATGGCGATGGGTCCACACTACGGCGAGTGGATGGTGGTGGCCCGTCGCAACCGGCGATGGGCACTGCCCGTCGGGGTGCGGCACGGCACCCCGGGCGCCCGGACGCCGGGGGGTACGCTCGCCGCGGTGAGCGTCCTCGTGGTGACCGACGAACGCTTCCTCGACCACCGGCCGGGAGACTTCCACCCCGAGCGGCCGGCGCGGCTGGAGGCGGTGTGGTCAGGCCTCGACGCGGCCGGCCTCGGCGATGCGGTGGTCCGGCGGCCGGCGATGGCTGCGTCCGAAGAGGACCTGCTGCGGTGCCATCCGGCCTCGCACCTCTCCTCCCTGATCGAGCTCGACGAGGCGGGTGGTGGTCGGGTCGACGCCGATACGGCGATGAGCGCCGGCTCGTGGACTGCGGCGCGCCTGGCTGCCGGGGCGGGCCTCGTGGCCGTGGGGGCCCTGCGCGACGGTGAGGCGGACACGGCCTTCTGCGCCGTCCGCCCGCCTGGCCACCACGCCACGCCGACGCGGGCGATGGGCTTCTGCCTGCTCAACAACGTCGCTGTTGCAGCGACGGTGCTGGCCGACGGTGGCGAGCGGGTGGCCATCGTCGACATTGACGCCCACCACGGGAACGGGACCCAGGACGCCTTCTACACGGATGACCGGGTGCTGTACGTCTCGTGCCACCAGTGGCCGCTGTATCCGGGCACTGGTGCGCCCGACGAGATGGGTGAGGGGGCGGGTACCGGGTCGACCGTCAACCTGGCCCTTCCGGCCGGCGCTGCCGGCGACACCTACCGGTATGCGTTGGACGCCGTGGTGATCCCGGTGGTCGAGCGCTTCGCCCCCGACTGGCTGCTGGTGTCGGCCGGGTTCGACGCACACCGTTCCGATCCACTCACCCAACTGGGCCTCACCGCCGGCGACTTCGCCGACCTGACCGCCCGACTGGTCGGCCTCGTGCCGACCCGGCGCAGCATCCTGTTCCTCGAGGGGGGCTACGACCTCGACGGCCTGGCTGCCGCCTCCGGGGCGGCAGTGGCCGCTGCGATCGGCGTCGACTTCCGTCCGGAGGCGGCCAGCGGAGAGGGTCCGGGCAGGGCAGCGGTCGACGAGGCGGCGGTGCTGCACGGGCTGGTGGAGCGATGACTGCGGCATCGACGGGTGCGCTCTTCGGGGCGCAATGTGCGGTGGTCGGCCCCCTGGCCCGGCGGTTTGCCGCCGACGGCCAGCGGCTCTACCTCGTCGGCGGGGTCGTACGCGATGTGCTCCTGGGCCGGATCGGGGACCACCCCGACTTCGACCTGACCACCGACGCCCCGCCGGACCGCATCCGCCGACTCATCGAGGGGGTGGCGGACGCCGTCTGGCTCCAGGGCGAGAAGTTCGGCACCATCGGAGCCCGCCTGGGGGCACACACCTTCGAGATCACGACGCACCGGGCCGAGGCGTACCTGTCGGATTCCCGGAAACCGGTGGTGTCGTTCTCGACACGGCTCGAAGACGACCTCCTGCGACGGGACTTCACGGTGAACGCCATGGCGTTCGACGTCGTCGACGAGACCCTGCACGACCCCCTGGGTGGGCAGGCAGACCTCGACGCCCGCCTGTTGCGCACCCCGCTCGCACCGGAGGAGTCGTTCTCGGACGATCCGCTGCGCACGCTGCGCGCCGCCCGCTTCCTCGCCGGCTACGAACTGACGGCGGCGCCGGGGTTGCTCGAGGCCGCCGGGTCCGTGGCGGAGCGGCTACGGATCGTGTCTGCGGAACGCATCCGCGACGAACTGTGGCGGCTGTTCGCCCTGCCGGATCCCGGGGTCGGCTTTGCCTTCCTGGACGAGGCCCGTCTGTTGCCCCTGCTGCTTCCGGAGGTCTCGGACCGGTCGGCCGAGCAGCGGGCCGAGGCATTTCGCCGGTCTGTGGTGGCCGAGCCGGTGCCCGAGGTACGCCTCGCTGCGCTGCTTCTCGAAATGCCGGCTCCGGAGTTGGACGGGCGTCTGCGGGCACTGCGCCTGTCGGGCGAACAGCGGACGAAGGTGCTCGGACTGGTGTCGGCCGTGGGGAGGGTTCGAGAACGGACGGACGACGGTTGGTCCGACGAGGCGGTCCGGCGACTGGCCGCAGCGGCGGGCGACCAGCTGGCGGCGACTGTTGCGCTGGCGACGGCCGCTGGTGCGGCGACCGGGATATTGCAGACGCGTCTCGGGGCCCTGCGCGCCGACGGCGAACTCGACGACCTGGGCCCGGCACTGGGTGGCGCCGAGGTCATCGACCTGCTCGGTCTCGAGCCCGGCCCCGACGTGGGTGAAGCCCTGGCCTGGTTGGCAGACCTGCGGTTCGGGGAGGGCCGGCTGGATCCGGACGAGGAGGGGCGTCGCCTCGTGGCCTGGTGGGAGGGCCGCTGAAGGAGGACTCCTTCGCCTGGGTGCACGTCGGGAGGCGCCGGAGTGTCTTGCGGACATGCCCTACAGTGGAGCATGGCCATCGGACCGGCGACCAGGGGACTGGTGCCGGATCCGCGTCCCGCCGACGTCGACTACCGACTGGTCCGGCAGGGCAGGCTCACGGCCTTTCGCAACGGCGTCCTCGCCCGCGACCTGGTCTGCGACGCCCAACCGATGCTGCGGCGCAATGCCCACCACTGTGGCAAGCGCACCGGCGAGACCTGTCCGGTCTGCGAGGAGTACGAGTTGGCACACGTGGTCTACGTGTTCGGGCCCCGTCTCCCCGCCCACGGTCGCTGCCTCTCGGCGCCCGGCGAGCTGGCCCGCTACGACGCCCGACCGGGCACCTTCGCCGTCTACACCGTCGAGGTGTGTGCGGCCTGCGCCTGGAACCACCTGGTCCGGGTCAGCTCGATCGGCCGCGGCTGACCACGTGGGAACCGGCGCTCCGTCCTTCGACGGCGCCACGCGTCACACGGTTCGCAATCGATGCTCGCCGAGGACGCTGCTACGCTCCTGATCGACCGCCGGCAGCCACAGCGCGCTGGACGGGAAGGGAGGCAGGAAATGACCCAGCAGATGACGGTGCCAGCCGTTCGGGCACGCAAGGCGTCGGACGGCGCCGATCCACTCGTGATGCTCACCGCCTACGACGCCCCCGGCGCTCGCATGGTCGACCAGGCCGGCGTCGACCTGATCCTGGTCGGCGACTCGGTGGCCATGGTGGTGCTCGGCTACGACGACACGCTCCAGGTGACGGTCGCCGACATCGCCCATCACACTGCTGCGGTGGCCCGTACCCGGCCGGAGGCGCTGATCGTCGCCGACATGCCGTGGATGAGCTACCACGTGTCGGTCGAGGAGACCGTCCGCAACGCCGCCGTCCTGATCCGGGCGGGCGCCCAGGCGGTCAAGCTGGAGGGTGGCCGCCGCCGGCTTCCGATGATCGAGGCGCTGGTCGCTGCCGAGGTTCCGGTGATGGGCCATATCGGCCTGACGCCCCAGTCGATGCACGCCATGGGGGGCTTCAAGGTTCAGGGCCGTGATGCCCAGGCGGCGCTCGGACTGGTCGACGACGCCAAGGAGCTTGCACACGCCGGGTGCTTCGCGATCGTGCTGGAGGGTGTCCCGGACCGGGTGGCCGCCCGGGTCACCCGAACCGTCGACGTGCCGACCATCGGCATAGGTGCCGGCCCCGATTGCGACGGACAGGTGCTGGTCTTCCACGACGTCCTGGGTCTCGAGCACCGGGTGGTGCCGAAGTTCGTGCGTCGCTACGCGGACCTGCACACCGAAGGCGTGGTTGCGCTACGGCACTTTGCCGACGACGTGCGGTCTGGGGCCTTTCCGACGGTCGACGAGAGCTACCGCATGGCCGACGCTGAGGCGGAGGCCCTGGGACTGTACGGGGCGGCCTGATCCCGGCGGATCCCTTCCGGATCATCAGTTCGGGTGCCCATTCGGCCCGCGGCTGGGGGACTGTCACACCCCCGGACGACACTTGTGGTGATGAAGGACGCAACGAGTAGACACGCTGGCAACGGGCACGCGAGTGGTCGTGGTGCCGATAGCCTCGGCACGCTCCCACGGGAGCACGACAACCCGTTCACCCTGCCCCTGACGAGGGGCCCCGGGCCAGCATCCGTGCCCCCGGGACCAGAGGAGGTGAGTGCCTGCCATGCGGGCCTATGAACTGATGATCATCTTCGACGGCGACCTCGAAGAGGAGGCCGTTGCGGCCAGCCTGTCGAAGGCCACCGCCACCATCGAGGCCGAGGGCGGCCGTGTGGTCAGCATGCTCGATACCGAGCCGTGGGGCCGTCGCCGCTTCGCCTACCGGATCAACAACAAGTGGGAAGGCGTCTACGTCGTCCTCGAGGTGGTCACCGAGGCCAACGACCTCGCCACCACCGACCGGAACCTCCGACTCGCGGACCGCAGTGAGGTGGTCCGCCACAAGATCATCCGCCTTCCCGACTCGGAAGTGGACCGACGCGGCCTGCTCGGCGAAGGCGAGCCGGCCACCGCCGGTTGACGAAAAGGAGTATTGAAATGGCATACGACAACACCGTGACCGTTGTAGGCAATGTGACCAGGGACCCTGAACTGCGGTTCACCCCAGGCGGCGCCCCTGTGGCCAGCTTCGGCCTGGCCTGGAACCGTAAGGACCAGAACGGCGAAGAGGTGGTCTCCTTCTTCGACATCACCTGTTGGCGCAGCCTGGCCGAGAACGTCGCCGAGTCGATCACCAAGGGACAGCGCGTGATCGTGTACGGCCGGCTTGATTACCGCTCCTGGGAGAACCAGGAGGGCGAGCGTCGCTCGAAGGTTGAGATTGTCGCCGACGAAGTGGCGCCGAGCCTCGTGTGGGCGACCGCCGAGATCACCCGCACTGAATTCCGTGGTGGCGGCGACGGTGGCGATGGTGGCGGTGCAACCCAGGCCCAACACCGGTACGGGGCTTTCCCGCATGAGCAACGCCCGGTTGTAAGCCGCCCTGGCCATGTCAGTCGCGGTTTCCACCGATACGAATTGGGACGGCTCATGGCCGATAAAGTCGATCATCGACAAGGAGCCGTAGGGGACCAGCACCTCCAAAAGGGTACGGGAGGCCCCCGCCACCCCCAAAAGCCAGGCAACGGCCTCGCTACCGGCCCCGGCCACCGCCAGCACGGCCTGCGGAGGAGAGTCATGGATCTTTCGCACCAAGTCCCGGAAATCACTCATAAATCAATCCGAATCAAATTGTTTACCCTTTGGGCTGCCATCCCAGTAATCCTTGTTAAGCGTCATCGTGATCGACTCGCCCGGAATGACCTTGCCGATCTTATACGGTCCCGTGCCCATCGGCGTTATCGTCGCGTAGTCGAGCTTGCCCTTTTTGTCTTTCTTGGCAGTTTTCCAGCTATCGCTAGAAAAAATTGCAAGCGGTCCGGCGAGGAATTCGAACGCCGCCGGGAAAGGTTTTTCAAGGTTGATGCGGATCTTGTAGTTGCCGAGTTTTTCGGTGTTCTTGATCCAACTGATATTGCGCCGGGTCAGGACGCCGCTGTCCTTTTTGACCAGATGATTGAAGGTGTCGACCACGTCGTCCGCGTTGAAGTCGGAGCCGTCGTGGAATTTGATGCCCTTGCGCAGCTCCATTTCGATCGCAAGGTTGCCCTTCCATTCCCAAGAAGTAGCCAACAGCGGCTTATATTCCATCGTCTTGGTGTCGCGATAGACCAACGCGTCGGCGTCGGGGATGCGTTCCGAGATCGCTTCGTGAACTACGGCCAGATTCAGCATATTGCTCTCCCTGAGTTGCACTCTCGGCACCTGGAGTCTCGCAGTAGTCGACCGGGCTTAGATCAGAAGAATCAGAAATTTTCTTTGTACGGCCGAACATCCAACTCGAGCGTCCAGGCTGTCGGACGCTGCACGTGCAACA
>ERZ651768.1513-NODE-1513-length-16958-cov-25.353652_pt1 | contig 16958 bp, 19 predicted proteins | sample MGYA00514754_ERZ651768 | MGnify/ENA metagenome assembly ERZ651768
GTCATGTTTTTTGAAATAATATTTTGGACTTTTGTTTATTTATCGATTGTTTTAAACCGGATAGCCTACTGCATTCAAGGCCAGTCCTTGATGGAGAGCAAGCATCTTTTTACGCCATAAATAGATTGAGTCATCAGCTTTCAGCAGAGAAAAGTGTGAAATGCAGCGGGCCCACTGAAATGCGCCAAAAACAATGTAATCTGAAAAACCTGGAGTTCCTCCTGCAACAAATTCCTGTTTTTTGAGAGTTGTCCTTAATGGGATAAGTAATTTTTGGAAGTGAAGCAATCTTTCTTTGCGGTTTACTACAATTTCTTCTAATGCTTTGCCAAAGAGCTTTTCACGACTTTCCCTAAAATATGTTTGATCTTTCTGGGCCAGACTATTGTAAATGTCCATTACTAAGATCTGCAGCATCTCCGAATGTAAAGTCGTTTCTACCCAATATTTAATGAAAAGCACTTCTCCTTGATCGAGTTTCAATGAAGGAGTATCAGGATATTCTGTTTCCAGGTATTTGGCAATTTCCCATGAATCTGAAACAGTATTTTCTCCATCAACCAGAACTGGAACTTTCTCCTGTCCTGAAAAACTGATTGCATCTTTTTCTGTAAAACGCCACGGAATGCACTCTACATCCAACCCCTTGTGTGCCAGTGCCATTCGTATCCTCCAGCAATAAGGGCTGAATCTTCTATTTTCATCTGCACCTGCTAAATCATACAATTTTCTCATAGTGCGCCTCCTGACTAAGCCCTATTTTCGCTGTTTCCTTAAAAAGTTGCTATTCACGTGAAGCATGTTGTAGATCGGATTGAGGAGCATCTCCCCGTTAATTGAGATATTTACAATTCTCTGGATTCTAGCCTTTGCGAGAATGACAACTTTTATATGAGTTTGTCATAAATGTTTAATTTATTTTGCACCCTCAGCAACCTTAACAAATCAGTGGTGAAAAAGCCTTATTCCACTAAAGGCCATCACCATTCCATACTCGTCTGTTGCCGCTATGACCTCCTTGTCACGGTTGCTTCCACCCGGCTGAACAACGTAGTCTACACCGCGTTTTGATGCTTGGTCTATATTGTCGCGGAAAGGAAAAAACGCGTCTGAGGACAAACTGATTCCCTCCAGTTTGGTGAGCCATTCTCCTTTTTCTGTAGGAGAAAGTGCTTCGACTGGCCGGCTGAACTGACTTTGCCAAGTACGCAGTTCAGGTTCAGTCATTCCACCCTCGATGCAAAGAATGCGGGCATTTATCCGCTCTACATTCCTGACTTGTTCGTGAAAAGGCAGATTCAAAACTTTAGGATGCTGCCGCATAAACCAGGTTTCGACTTTGCGTCCGGCCAGTTTGGTGCAGTCCACACGGCTTTGCTGACCAGCTCCAATGCCGATAATTTGACCATCCAAAGCATATGCTACAGAATTAGACTGAGTGTATTTCAGGGTGATGGAGGCTAAAACTAAATCACGACGTGCCTCAGCCGAAAAATCATTATTTTTCGTTACAACTTTAGTCAATAAAGTATTTTCGTTAATTTTAATCGTGTTCCTCAATTGTGAAAATCCTACTCCCGCAACCTCTCTAAATTCCAGTTCAGGTATTTTAAATTCAGGATCAGCCGCTAAAATTAAATATTTTCCATCCTTTTTTTCTTTCAGCAGTATGAGGGCATCGTTATCAAATTCGGGAGCAATGATTCCATCCGACACCATTTCCCGGACTACCTCTGCAGTGCTTAAATCAACTTTTCGGCTGAGGGCGATAAAATCACCAAAAGATGATAAAGGGTCTGCACCACGTGCTCTGATATATGCTGTTGCCAACGGTGAAAGTTCTTGGTTTTTTTTACAGTCGTAAACTTCGAGCAAAGTATCGTCCAGCGCTACACTAACAGCGGCTCCTGCCGGACTGACGTGTTTGAAGGACGTAGCTGCAGGTAATCCCAGTGCTTCATCAAGCTCCTGCACCAACTGCCAGGCGTTAAGTGCATCCAGCAAATTGATGTAACCCGGCTGACCGTTCAGTACAGAAAAAGGTAAATCATATCCTTTCATCGAGTGAATTGAAGCAGGTTTTTGATGTGGATTGCAACCATATTTCAGGTCAAATTGTTGCAAATAGTTATGTGGAGCTGAAGCCATTGAATACTATGAGCATAAAATGTTTGGGAGGATGTGAGAGATTTCGCTTTAATAGTAGCGCTTCAAACTCAAAGACTCAAGGATTCTATTAGCTGAGCAGGGGTTGGTAGGAAATGAAAAAGGAATATCAGCAGTATTTTTGTGCAGATGCAGAATTGGTAGATTGCCTTATGGCAGCTAGACTGTGACTGTTATTAATCATTACTCCCAATTAGGGATTTCTGATTTACCAGGTTTTAACTTTTTTTTGAGCCCTGATTTTTTGGATGAAGATAGAGAGTTTCTTTTCAGTACTTTCTGTTTGGAATCAGACTCAGCAATTTTGGCTTCTCTTTCTTGTTTTTTCCTCACTTCTTCCAAGCGTTCCTGTGCTTTTCTCAAGCTCAACATGTCCTGATAGCGGTTGTAATAGATGTCTGCCAGGCGGCTATTAGACATTTTATAGTGTGCAAGTGCCAGATTGTAATATGTGTCTGATTGGCTGGGAACAAGCAACTCTACACGTTTGAAAGATTCAATTGATTCTCTGTAGTTGCCAATTTCGTAGTAGGTTAGACCAAGATTATAATGGTAATTTGGAGATTCGCTGTCTAAACTTATTGCCTTCTGGTAGTTCCAGATTGCTACTTGGTAATCACGATGTTTTAGTGCAGAGTTGCCATCGTTATAATAGCGCAAAGCTGATTTGCGGATTTGAACCTCATCTGTACAAGCGCCAAAAATGAGCGGAAACAGCAGTAGTAAGAAAAAACGAGATTGAAGATTTATTGATTTAAGATACACTGAAATTCAATAGAAATGAGGATGTGTTTTATTTCTCTCGAAAAAGCAGAAGCTGCAATTGTTGGTTTATGATAGCAACCTATGCAATTTGGGACGATTTTGCTTAAGGATTGCATGATTGCATGAGAATGTTCTGTATTCCCAATTTACAGGAAAGCAATCATGCATAATTCATACTCAAAAACATGGTGATGCAACGAAATTTATTTCTATTTTTTTTACTTGGAGTATTTCTCTTCTGGAAGGATCCAATCCTGTCCATTCATTTGGCGTTTGCTCAGAATTACAACGAGCCTGATGAAAAAGCATTAGAAGCAGAAAAAGAGAGGAAAAAATTTTTGGAAGAAATGCAAACTTTGCTGGATGCAGCGATGAAATCAGGCTTCTCTGAAAAGGAAATCCGGGAAATTACTATCACCCGAAAAGGCAAAGTTGTACATGTCTGGGACTTTTTGGAACAGGAAAAGTTACGCGAGAAAAAAGTCGCACTCGCCAAAAAGAGATCTAAACAACTTGACCGGTATTTAACCGTGATGGATATTGCAGATGAATTGGAAAGTGGAGAAACCCGCGATTTAGATGCTTTAAAAGATAAAAGTATTTTTGTTGGAGCAGAAGAAAAGTGAAGATTATAGCAGTAGCCGGTGGCTCTGGCAGCGGAAAGTCCCTTTTTACTGAATTATTGGTTGATCGTTTGCCAAAAACCAGAGTACTGCCTTTAGACAGTTACTACAAAGACAGGCCTGATCACATTCCCGCTGAACAATATGATTTTGACACCCCCCAAGCTTTCGACTTTGATCTGTATCATGGACACTTAGATCTGCTTTATTCCGGAGAGTCGGTGCAGATGCCGCATTTTGGCTATATTTCAGGAAAGCGAGAGGATGGTGTTACAGAGCTGGTTCCCGAGAAATATTTGATTCTTGATGGTTTGCATGTCTTGTTGCACTCACGTGTCCGGAAAATGTTGTCTTTTTCCTTCTACATGGAGTCCCCTTTAGATGTGGCAATTTGCCGCATGTGTTTAAGAGATATAAAAAATTTCAAAGTTACTGCAGAGTACCGCCTCAATCAATACCTGAAATTTGTAAGACCAGCTTACTTTAATCACATTAGGCCAACAAAAAAGTATGCTGATTTAGTAGTCAATAATGATTACGACAGCTCACTTGATTTGTTTATCGACGATTTTTTGCTTAAAAACCTGCTATAAATGTCCGATTCACATATTGGTTTGTGATTGAAATTTTTGTCTGGGAATTTCCCCTGCCTCCTTTTTTTCAAGATCTGTATGGAACTTCTTAAACGATATACTATCTCTTTTGGAATTGCCGGTATACTGCTCTACTTTTTTACCATCTGGGTAGAGAAAAAACATGAAGGTAGCATGCCACATAATTTGTCCTCGAAAACTGAGGAAATTGTGACAATTATCCTTCCAGTGAAACGGTATTATGAAAAATGTGTAGATGTTAGCGATTCTCAGCAGCTCCAATACAGTTTTAATTCACAAGCTCCACTGTCGTTTAATCTCCACTACCACGAGGAAGGTGTAATACATTATCCGGTTAAAGAAGATTCAATCGATGAGTTAGAAAATATATTTCAACCAGAAAAGAGGGGTTATTACTGTTTGATGTGGGGAAATCCAGGAGAAAAAGAGGTGAAAATGGACTATCATTTCAAGATTCTAAATCATAGCTCCAGCAAAGATTGAATGATGGAAATATCGACATTTACCAGCCAAAATGTAAGAATAAACTGACTGCGAGAGTGGTGGAATTGGTAGACACGCCAGATTTAGGATCTGGTGCCGAAAGGTGTGGGGGTTCGAGTCCCCCTTCTCGCACCAAAAAATATCAATAACTTATGGATATTGGTGAGAAAAATATTTAAAGTATGATGAAGCAGGATACGGCATATTTGTGTCAAAAAGTCAGGATCCTGCACTGAGGAGAGAGACTGTAGGAGTAGTAATTTCAGGCTCCAATTCTTTCAGTCTTTTTTTCTGTTTATTGAATGCCTTTTCTTATGTTGCTTGCTACTCTTTCTGCCGTCTTCTATCGGATTATTCATAGTTATGAAATTGAGTTTTAGTTCTCGATTCATATTTTCCGACCATTGTGTTTACATGGTGATTTTGTTGGAGCTTTTCCTTGGAGCTTGCAGCAGCACAGACACCAGTTCGAACTATTTTTATCCGACAGGCTCACAACAGCGAGTGCTTGAACTCTGTGCATTAGTTTTTTCAGATCCATATTATCAGTACATTTCTCCATCGCGCCGCGTTAAACTGAGGAGACTTCGGACAACTTCGTGGGGATTTTGGGCAACTTTTGCTGATGGGAGGACTTACAAAGTTCCGATTGTGTCCGGACTTCCAACAGGAGAAAACTATTACTGCTATTACCGCCCTGTTCCAACTAAATGTGCTTCCCGCAACGATTGGGATAAACGCTGTGAGTGGGATCAAACTTATCACCCCAACCGCTTTCAATAACTAATGCACCAGATTCCTACTCATATACTGAAACATCGATATCAGCAGCAATTACTGCAATCGTATCCCAGTTTTTAACAGGAGCACTTCCTGCACGGGTGATTAGCACACCATCAATCTGTGATTGTACTTCCACTGGGGGTGCGTCAATATGGGTTATACTGTGAATACGACCGAGGGGTTGGCCTTTTTTGACTGGGTCTCCTAACTCAACCAGGGTTTCGTAAAGCCCTTCCTGGGGTGCCATTAAATATCCACCAACATCCGGTGTTTCCATGAAGCGGGTTTCCGGAACCGGCTCACTATTAGCTGGCAGAACTTTGAAATGACGCAGGATGTTTTGAATTCCGTTCTCTGCAATTCTAAGAGTTCGTGGACTGACAGAACCACCTCCGCCAAGCTCAGTAGAAATAAATATTTTTCCACTGTTTTCGACTGCAGTGTCGAGCATTCCTGTACTGTCAAGCTCGCGTAACACAAGACTGATTGGCGCACCAAATTTTCTTGCTGCGGCAATTGTATTTCTCATTTGTTCTACGTCCTCCAGATGATGAATCACTGTACACGGTTCAAAAATCATCGAGTTTCCTCCGGAATGAAAATCGATCACCACATCACTTCGCAACACCAGTTCACGATAGACAAAATCAGCAATCATCGGAGTCATTGAACCCTCCGGATTTCCTGGAAAAGATCGGTTCATGTTCAATCCATCCACTGGAGAGAGACGCGTTCCTGCCAAAACAGCCGGATAGTTTAGATAAGGTACGATGATAACTTGTCCTCGTATTTCCTCCGGTTTTAGACTGTTCGCCAATTTTCGTAATGCAACTGGTCCTTCGTATTCATCTCCGTGGTTGCCTCCGGTAAAAAGAACGGTTAGCCCGTCTCCATTCCGGATAACAATAACAGGAAGCAGTAAAGAACCCCATCCGGATGTATTGGTTGAATGTGGAATTCTCAGGGAAGAAATGTATTTTCCATCTTTATCAAAAGAAATGTCATCCGGAGGTGTAAGAGGCATGGGCTACTAAAAAATTAAATTAGAGAGTCGCAACTTCCTCAAGTCTTGTAACATATTCTGGACTTAGAAGGTGTTCACCTTCAAGCATATAATTCAGGTATTCTCTGGTCGGACGAAACTCCGGTCCGGTATTGAGGGCAATGTATGCTATGGCCGGCATCCGGTGTCCAGCACGATCCTGGACTTCAAGTTCTTGTCGTTCGTATTGCTCTTCAGCAACTCCTTCGTACTCATCTAACACAAGCAGGTCTTGCTCTCTTACAAAATAGAGTACGCCTTCAACTTTATTTCCGGAAGAAAAACGAATGTTGGCTTTTCCTCCATCACTTGATTGTTTGTCAAAGGTGAGCAGGTAATCGGGCAAGACTGTTGCTATTCGCGATGGTGCCCATCCGAGTCGATGCCGGATACGTCGGGCACTCATGTTTGATCCGTAAGCAAAATAATGATGCATTTTTTCTTTATGGTGTAAGATAAAAAACTGAGAGCCAGCATGGTAAATAAAACTTGCATTCGCAAGTTTTATTTGATCTTCAAATTTCTTTCACTTTTTAATGTTATGCTGACTTTAGGTTTTTGAACAAAGACGATAAATTTGTGAAAAGGTTATTTTTTTGAGGGATGGTTTTGAAAGTAAACTTGAGCTGGAAATTATTTGGTTTTTTTGTGAAGGCTGTGGTGATTATCGCAATCATGGTAGGTGCAGTATATTTTAGCGCTTCCAGAGACTTCGAAAATTATGTAAGAGAATTTGAACGGGAACGCTTTGAAGCAGTTACAGGAATATTGGAGGATGAATATACAAATTCTCAAAGCTGGGAGGCAAATTCTCTTCACATTGAATTGTTAAACTGAAATCAAGTTAAAAGACATGGTGTCTTTTGGTGTTATCAACAGTTAACTGCTATTTAAAAGAGGTAGTATGAAAAACTTAGTCAAAGTAATGTTTGGTGGAATAATCGGCGCAAGTGTTCTTGCTGGAGGAGTTGCCCTGGCACATGGCTGGGCTGGAGAAGGATACGGCTGGGGACATGGAGGTATGTACGGTAGTGGTTGCAGAAACCTGCAACAGGTTCCAGAAGGATACGGACGCTGGGGACGAAGAGGACACCGCTTTCCCGGAATGTTCAATCATGGCTTTCAGGGACGAATGTACGGTGGCTCTGGGATGGGATGAAATGCAAAAGGCCCGCACAGAGGTTCTTGCAGAATTGAGCAGCAAAACAGTCGAACAAATAGAACAGGATACAAAGACGCATTCGAAGCGTGCTCTTCTGCAAAAGTATGAGATCAACTTCGACAAAATGAAGATGCTGATGCAGGCTAAAGTGGAGCAAATCATCAAAAAAGCTGCCTATGAAGGTCGCATCACTCAGTATGAAGCCAATACCATTTACTCGAAAATGAGTACCAGACCTCACGGTCAAAAAAGGAAAAGGCAACGTTTCTGAATAATCCATGTTTCACAACCGCGCTAAGAGGCTGCAGACTCCTTTCCTCAGCCTGGTTTCGAGGCGCGACTCTTTTTGATCACAATTCTTTATTTTCCTCATTCTTTTTTGTGATCTGTTGAAAACTGCTTTTTCGCCAAAGTTCAGCACTTGAGCTAACTTGAAATATATGAAACAATCAAGGACTTCTCAAAATACGTTTGAAGCTCGAGATTCAAATATTTTGCACAATTAAATGGAATTATCTTTGTTCAGGAAATTACTCCTGTTTTTTCCAGGTATATCTGCAGGTGTTAAAGCAAATAGCTGGGTCAGGTCTCCTGTCTGGGATGGGTTCTGGTTGCACTCAGGATTATGGTTGACACTCTTGATGCTCATTGCAAGCTCCCCGCGGGTGCAGGAAATTTTTTATGCGACCGGGATGTTTCTTTTCTGGATTTCACACCGCTTCAGTTCATTTTATTTGGCATGGGGCACAAGGGCTTACCATTCACTTCGTATAAATCAGCAGAAGCGTTTTGTTTTTTTCCCGCTTTTGCTGGGTTTAGTTGTTTTTGGTTTGCTGTTAACTCCTGAGACGGTTTTGCCTGTCCCCGTCTCCGTTAGAATTCTAGGGTTGTTTTTACTTGATTTCGCTTGGGGGATCCACCATTTTGCAGCACAGCACTATGGCATACTCCGACTCTATCATCACCGCTGGAATCCGGAATCTGCACCCTTTTCCAATAAGCGAGACCGCTGGTATTGTTGGGGGGTAGGGGGAGGTTTGGTTTTGATTGCCGAACTTTTGCATGGGACATCGTTTTTACAGGAAAAGCATTTATTGCCATTGCTCATAGGGGATGGGGTAATTGAGGTAATTCCGCCGATCTTGAATCTTGGAGCCCTACTCGTTGTCGGAATTACTATTTTCATGATTCGCAATGCGCTTGGCCAAGATTCAGGACTCCCACGGATTTTATACATACTTGGAGTGGGTGTGATGGTAGTAGCTGCATTTCAGCTGGAGCCATTTCAGTTTTTTATGCTTTGGACTTTACAGCACTGGATGGTAGCCGTAGGTTTGGCGACCCACATGGGAGGAAATGATGTTCGCCAAAAATATATTACTGTTATAGGTGTTGCGGGAGACTCAGCAGAAAATATATTTTGGAAGCCTTGCTACATTTTGTTTTTCTTCTGCGTTTTTTCCGTTACGATGACACCGTTTTTTGAAATCGAAGCGGTGTCAGCGGGAGGACGCTATAGTGAGCAATTGTTTCCATCTTTAATGGAATGGCTACAAAAATCATCATGGGAAACAATGTTGGTGGGAATTGGCCTTGCAAGTGGTTTCCTGCATTATTTCATGGACAGGGCTGTTTACAGGTTTTCTGATCCGGAAACACGCAATAGTGCTCAGCAATTACTTTTTGCATAATAAATCTGACAAACAAGTCTGCTGTTTTGACTTTTGACTAGTCCATCAAAAATGAAGAAAAAAATGAATAAGATTGTAGAAGAAGAAATTAAAGAAAACTGGTCCTCTGCTGTAGAAGGAGATCTGGAACATCCGGAACTGGGCTTTATTCACTACTGGACTGGTGAACAGCGGGGCAGAATAGTGGTGCGTTTCAGCTATGAGGGACAAGACAAGGGCGAGTCGGAAAAAATGTTTTTTATCGATTTGAGTAAGGAAGGCTGGGTTCTACGGCACATATCTACTTTCCAGTCTCAAGATTCAAAATTAAAATTGGTAAAAAATCAATCATTTAGAGAGCAGGATGAACTTGAACAGAAGTATCGAAGCATCATCGATCTGTTCTTGGAATCACGCAAATTGAGAAATCCCTTCTAAAATTATCTGGATGCCAGTAAATTTGTTGCCGCAAATCCATTAACGGCGGTGCCTCTTTCTTCCTGTCTTATCTGGCACATTTTTCTCTGTAAATTATCAGATGTCATCTTTTACTTGACTTATGCCCCTAATAATTGTAAATTATTAGCACTACCCCCTAATGAGTGCTAATAAATTAACAATGTGCATAGAGGCTTTCTTTTGAGGATAAAGACAGGTACTGGAAAAAAAGGAGTCCTGGAAAACTTAGTTTTGAATGAACGCGCACAGTTAGTTCTTCAAAGTATAATAGAAAATTACATTCAATCTTCTGAACCAATTGGTTCCAGAACGCTCTCAAAATCAATAGCAGCTACACTCTCTCCTGCAACGATCCGGAACATTATGTCAGATCTTGCTGAATTGGGCTATCTGATTCAGACCCACACGTCAGCAGGACGCGTGCCTACCGACAAAGCTTACAGATTTTACGTCAATTCCTTATCTAGCCCAACCAGTGTTCCTGAACAGATTAAGCAAAAAATATCTTTGACTTCCACAGAACAGGGGTTGCAGGTGGAAGGGATTTTGGCTGAGGCAGTTCGCTTGTTGGCAGATCTCACCAAATTTGCCTGTGTGGTGAGTACTCCCAAGGCATCTGTCAGTCGGCTGCAACGTATTGAATTAATAAAAATAAGTGAGGACAGAATCTTAGTGATTTTAGTCACAAAAGCTGGTGTGGTACGTGACAAGATTATTTTTGTTAAGGAAAGCCATTCACAGGAATTTCTCAACTCAGTTGCCGCATTCCTGAATGACGAGTTTGAAGATCATTCGATGCAGGAAATTCGTGAACAAATCCACCAGAGTCTGGTGGATGACCGTAATCGATATCACGATCTTTTGGCTCACGCAGTTCGTTTGGGTAAAAAAGCTTTTGAGCTAAATAATCCAGGCGAAATGCTGATAGACGGCCAGATGAACCTTTTGCTTGATTCACATTTCCATGAGCAGTCCTCAGTCCGCCCCATAATTGATGCTTTTGATCAGAAAAATGCAATACTGAAAATTCTTGATGACTCCATGAAGCATAAAGGTGTTCATATATTTATTGGTATTGAAAACGACTCAAAACAATTGCAGGGCTGTTCACTCATCACAGCCAGTTATCATAACAAGCAAAATGTGTTAGGTTCGATTGGTGTTGTTGGACCCACAAGTATGGATTATAAAAGCATAATATCCATGGTCGATTATACGGCTAAAATTTTATCTAAAACTATCACTGAACAATCTTACGACTGAATTTGAAACAAAGACGTCATGAGCACTAGAAAACTGAAAGATACTACTGGAAAAAAGCAGAGAACTAATAAGCCCAAAAAAGAAAAGGCAAATCAAAATTTAGAAGAGGTGACTGACGAAAAAATTTCGGCTGCTGCCAAAGATCAACAGGAACCTGAATCTGAGCCTACTCAAGAAGAACTTTTGGAAAAGGAACGTTCTCGTGCACATAAAATGGAGGACCGTTATCTTCGGGTCAATGCTGAGTTTGAAAATTATAAAAAGCGTATGATTCGCGAAAGCTCCGACCGCTTAAAATTTTTCAATCTTGATTTGATCAAAGAACTACTGCCGTCTCTGGACAACCTTGAACGAGCCATCTCTCATGCAAAAATAGATAATACGGATGTTGAAAGCATGATAGAAGGGTTGGAGATGGTCAACAAAATGACACATGAAGTTTTTGAAAAATTCGGAGTTTCCAGAGTTAATACAGTTGGAGAAGTATTTGATCCAAACATCCACCAGGCTGTCGGAGTTGTTGAGTCTGACTCTGTCCCTGAAAATCATGTTGTAGAGGAATGTCTAGGAGGATATCTCCTGCATGATCGCATCATTCGTCCGGCCATGGTCCGGGTGTCCGGAAAAAGCTGAGTATTAAAACCGGAATTTTACTGAATATATTTGTAATAATTAATCAAAATCCCCGTGTAATAAATGAGTAATTCACGCCAGGGGAGGCATTCATGAAAGAACAAGGAGAAAAATTATGGGTAAAGTCATTGGTATAGATTTAGGAACCACAAACTCATGTGTAAGCGTCATGGAGGGAGGTGACCCAAAAGTCATTCCTAATGCTGAAGGAACACGCACAACACCATCAATGGTTGCTTTCAATGACGAAGGAGAACGTTTGGTAGGACAGGTAGCAAAGCGGCAAGCTGTTACAAATCCTCTACGTACAATCTATTCCATCAAGCGTTTGATGGGACAGGAACTAAAATCAGCTGAAGCTAAGCATACAAAAAAAATGGTGTCTTATGAAATTGTTAAGGGCAATCAAGACTTAGCTTATGTGAAAGTGGATGAAAAAAATTATTCACCACAGGAAATTTCTGCTTCCATTCTGCAGAAAATGAAACAGACAGCTGAAGAATATTTGGGTGAGACGGTAAAAGAAGCTGTTATTACAGTGCCGGCCTATTTCGGAGATGCACAACGTCAGTCTACTAAGGATGCCGGAAAAATAGCAGGACTGGATGTGCTGCGTATCATAAACGAGCCTACTGCGGCAGCAATGGCTTATGGTTTGGATAAAAAGCATGATGAGAAAATCGCCGTCTTTGATTTAGGAGGTGGAACTTTTGATATTTCTATTTTGGAAATAGGCGAAGGAGTTTTTGATGTGAAAGCTACCAATGGCGATACTTTTCTTGGTGGTGATGACTTTGACAATCGGCTGATAGCTTATTTTGCAGATGAGTTTAAAAAAGAAAACGGAATCGATTTGCGCGAAGACAAAATGGCTCTTCAACGTCTCAAGGAAGCTGCTGAAAAAGCTAAACATGAATTGTCAAGCAGTTCAGAAACAGATGTCAATTTGCCCTTCATTACTGCCGATGCGTCTGGTCCAAAACACCTGAATCTTAAAATCACAAGAGCAAAGTTTGAATCGCTGGTGGAAGATCTGGTTCAGCGCTGTCTTGAGCCTTGTCGCAAAGCGCTAAAAGACGCAGGCTGTACCTCTAAGGATATCAATGAAGTCATTCTAGTTGGTGGCATGACACGAATGCCAAAGGTCCAGGAGATGGTCAAAAAATTCTTTGGTAAAGAACCGCACAAAGGTGTAAATCCAGATGAAGTTGTAGCTATTGGTGCAGCAATCCAGGGTGGGGTACTCAAAGGTGATGTGAAGGACGTTTTGCTTCTTGATGTAACCCCTCTCTCACTTGGTATTGAAACTCTTGGCAGTGTAATGACGAAACTAATCGAGCGCAACACCACCATCCCTACGCGAAAAAGCCAGACCTTCTCTACTGCTGCAGACAACCAGCCGGCAGTGAGTATTCATGTTCTGCAGGGCGAGCGGGAAATGTCTACTGACAATAAGACACTAGGCCGTTTTGAGCTGGTCGGAATTCCTCCAGCACCGCGTGGCATACCCCAAATTGAGGTGACCTTCGATATTGATGCAAACGGCATTGTTCACGTCAGTGCCAAAGATTTGGGAACCGGCAAAGAGCAGGCTATCAAAATTGAATCTTCAGGAGGTCTCTCTGAAGAAGAGGTCGAAAAAATGATTAATGATGCAGAACAGTTTGCAGACGAAGATAAGGTAAAAAGGGAGGCTGTTGAAGTGAAAAACCAGGCGGAAACTCTGGTATATAGTACCGAAAAATCTGTAGATGAGCTTGGTGAAAAGTTGCCTGAAGAAGATAAAACTAAAATTGAAGCTTGTTGCGAGCAGCTCAAAAAGAGTATAGAAACAGATGATGTTGATGCCATCAAGAGTGATATTGAAGCTTTGACCCAGGCATCACATAAAATGGCTGAAATATTATATAGTCAACAAGCTGAACAGCAGGGGGGGGAAGCCGGAGATGGAAGCGGAGATACACCCGCAAGTGAGGAGAAATCAGGAAAAGAGGATGATGATATTGTTGATGCAGATTTTGAGGAAGTGAAAAAGTAAAACAGGCTCAGGCTTAAAGGGAAAAACATGCACTTCGTGAACCTTTAAATTTGAATCTGTAACCCCCCAAACGGATTTTCATGGCAAAACGCGACTATTATGAGGTGTTGGGTGTGTCCCGCAACGCTTCTGCAGACGAACTCAAAAAAGCGTACCGTAAGGTCGCAATGAAGCATCATCCAGATCGTAATCCGGGAGATAAAAAAGCTGAAGAGAAATTCAAAGAAGCTTCAGAGGCTTTTGAGGTGCTCGGCGACAAAGAGAAACGTTCCCGCTATGATCAATTTGGCCATGCCGCCGAAGGCATGGGAAGTGGAATGGGGGGTTTTGGTGCAGCCGGCGGAACTGGATTCGGGGATGTTTTCGGAGATATTTTCAGCGAATTTTTTAATGCTTCAGGGGGGAGCTCAACTAGTCGTGGAGAGCGTGGTTCAGATTTGCAGTATAATATGGAAATATCTTTTAATGATGCCGTATTTGGCTCATCGAAAGAAATTGATGTTCCGCGCATGGAAACCTGTGATGCATGCAGTGGTCTTGGTGCTGAATCAGAAACAGACATAAAGATTTGCGGGTCTTGTGGTGGAACCGGACAGCAGAGGGTTCAGCAGGGGTTTTTTAGTGTTGCTACAACCTGTAGCAGCTGTGGTGGGCGTGGTAAAACCATTTCTAATCCGTGTAGAACCTGTCATGGACGCACCCGTGTTTCAAAAACTAAACGTATCCGGGTAAACATTCCTGCCGGAGTTTCTACCGGTTCACGGATCAAACTTACCGAAGAAGGTGAGCATGGAGCAAATGGTGGTTCAAGCGGTGATCTTTACATAGTATTGAGTGTCGAAGATCATTCTCTCTTTGAGAGGGATGGTGCAGATATCTTTTGTGAAGTACCAATTAGTATTGCTCAAGCTACATTGGGAACTGACCTAGAGGTTCCAACTTTGGAAGGAAAAGCACGGCTTAAAATTCCTGCGGGAACGCAAACTCACAGAATATTTCGTATGAAAAACCAAGGGATAGCCCACCTGAGAGGTGGCGGGCGAGGAGATTTGCATGTGAGAACTGTGGTAGAAACTCCAACCAAACTGTCTACCAGACAAAAAGAATTGTTGAAAGAATTCGATGATTGCTGTGACGTAGAAAGTAATCCGATTCGTGAAAAATTTGTCAAATCCATCAAGAATCTCTTTTCCTGACATCATACCTCTTGACAGTGTCCTGCAGAATCTGTCACTCCTGTATTGGCAGTAATTCCAAAATAACTAGTCTTCTCGTTTTTTTTGAGGCTGTCTTTCTAAGCAGATATAGAACTTAATGTCTATTGCATATTCGATTCGTCAGTCCATGGAAAAAGGTTCGTGGATTCGTCAAATGTTTGAAGCAGGTGCACGTCTTAAAGCTGAGCACGGTGTAGAAAATGTGTTTGATTTTTCGCTGGGGAACCCGATCCTTGAACCTCCAAAGGATGTGCATGCTAAGTTACGGAAACTGTTAGAGAACCCGGAACCAGGGATGCACCGTTACATGCCGAATGCCGGATTTGCGGAAACTCGGGAATACGTTGCCGGCGTAATGCGGGATGAAACCGGCCATCCCTTTGAAGGTGAGGATGTGGTAATGTGTGTTGGAGCAGGGGGCGGCCTGAATGTGGTGTTCAAAGCCCTGCTTGAACCAGGAGAAGAAGTGTTGGCTTTGGCTCCTTTTTTTGTAGAATATGGAGCCTATGCGCAAAATCACGGAGGCAGCCTGAGCATAGCACAAACTACTTCGGAATTTCAACCGGATCTGAACTCCATCGAAGCAAGCTTAAGTGAGCTTACAAAAATTGTAATTATCAATAGTCCAAATAATCCTACCGGTGCGGTTTATTCACAGGAAACATTAGACAAGTTGGGGCAATTGCTGCTCCGCAAAGAGAATGAATTTGGTCACCCAATTTATTTGGTTTCAGATGATATTTATCGCTACTTGGTATTTGACGGATTAACTAACAGCAACGCATTTCTAAGTTATCCCAATTCAATTTTAGTTAATTCTCACTCCAAAGATCTGGGACTCCCCGGTGAGCGGATAGGCTACATTGCAATTCATCCGTGCGTAATAGAACGTGAAGATTTGCGAGCAGCTTTGGTACTATGTAACCGTATCCTCGGTTTTGTCAATGCTCCAGCAATGATGCAAAAAATACTTCCTCTGCTTGGAAAGGCACGTGTTGATATTTCTATTTATGAAAAATCTCGTGACAAAATTTTGTCTATGATAAAGGGGTTGGGATTTGAAGCAGTCAAGCCTCAAGGTGCTTTTTACATTTTCCCTAAATCACCCGATCCAGATGACGTAGCATTCGTGAAACGGGCGCAGGAAGAAAACATTTTGCTTGTTCCAGGAACTGGTTTTGGCGGTCCCGGACATTTTAGGATTTCGCTTTGCTGTACGCCTGAAACCATCGAGAATTCCCGTCCGGGATTTGAGCGTTTAGCTGAACACTATGGTTTATAATTTTTTTACAACAAATACACGCAGGTACGGCGATACAGAATGATCAACTTGTCACAAACGGAGGGCGTGTTTTTGGCGTTACTGCTCAAGGTGCTGACATTGCAGAGGCCAGAGAGCAAGCCTATTTTATGATGGAAGAAGTGCTTTTTAAAGGAAAACATTTTCGTGGAGATATTGCCGCTAAAGCATTGCATAGATAAGTCGTTTTCCATACCACTCATTGGGGTAGTTTAGTTCCTACTAATAAGAAATAATTGTCCCACCATTTGGAGTGTTTCCTAATACATGGCTTTGTAGTAGATTGTATAGGGACGAAAGAATTCTAAACCTTATTCTTGAAAAGCTGTTATGGACGGCGTGGATACCAGTGACTTGGTTTTCCCCTATTTGCTTCGAAAAGTTACCGAAAGAGCAGCACTCGAATCCTACGACTGGATTGGACGTGGCAACAAAGAGGGTGGAGACAAAGCCGCAGTCGAAGCAATGCGGATGTCTTTAACTGAGTTAAAACTTAACGGTACAGTGATTATTGGCGAGGGCGAGAAGGATGAAGTACCCGGGTTATACAATGGTCAGGTATTTGGGAATAAAAATGCGTCAGACCAACTTGACATTGCCGTTGATCCTGTAGAGGGTACAACGTCTTTAGCGGTTGGGCAGACAAATGCAATGGCTGTCATCGCAATAGCGCCAAAAGGTACAATGTTTGATCCAATGCCGGCATTTTATATGGAAAAATTTTCTGCTCCCGCTGAAAC
>ERZ651768.1514-NODE-1514-length-16955-cov-11.684204_pt1 | contig 16955 bp, 10 predicted proteins | sample MGYA00514754_ERZ651768 | MGnify/ENA metagenome assembly ERZ651768
CGTAGCATCCTGGGTATGCTCGGGTATCTGGCAAGGCTTCTCTGAGCATAGCTTTTAGGTCGTCTATCCGACCTTCTTTAGCTTCGAGTTCAAAGATGACCAAAGTCATATTTTCTCTCCTTTAAGACTGTTCTTTAGGGATGAAGGGGGCAGAATCTAGGATGAGTTGTGATCCCATGATATGCCAACTCTTAACCCCCAGGGATGTACTCGACCAACTCCAAACTGGTGACAGTCGTCATCGGCATGGTCATCGATGCGCCATCTGGTCCGGACATGGTCATCGTCATCTTATTCGTGGTGATTGATGAGAGTACTAAGCCGCGATCTAGTTCGAAGATCAGTGAGCCGGTCATCTCGGCATCTACGTCCATCTCCATTGGTAGTCCTTCCAGACCGTCAGGAGCATCAGCGACGATCTCTCCGGTGCTTGAAAGGAGTGCTACCGTTTTTCCGTCACGCTCCTCTACTTGGTCGAGAACGAAAGTGAGGTTATTGGTCACTTCCCCTAGAAGCGGATTGGGCATGGTGGACGAGGTTTGCCATGAGTCGCCTGGACTGACTCGGTCCGTGGGAAGTATCTGTATGCCCTGCTGAGCGATTTCAATGAGGATGTCAGCGTTAAACATTTCATCTAGCATCGGTGCGGCTTCAGGCGGGAAGGAGGTTCGCATGGCTTCAACGAGTTCTTCGATCCCTTGCACTGACTTCACAGTACCGTCCGGTCCTACGACCATGGAATAACTCTGTCCCACCATAGCTGCTGCCCCCAGAATCGCCGGGTCAGTGGGAATGTCACCAGTGTCTGAATCGTAAAGCTGGTTTCCAGCAGGGCCGATCCCTTCCATACGCATATGCTCGGTTGTGACCATAAGCGTGGCATCTCCACTCAGATCGACACTCTGTACTGTCTGGCGCATTCTTACTGTCTGGTCCATTACTTGTGAGCTGAAGCCACCGGGCATCGACATTTCCATGCGGTTGGTCATCTGCATGACGATTTGGCTACCCTCCTGGAAGCCCAACTTCAGCATGATCTCCTGAGCGGAGACGGGCGCAGGGGTCGACATGGCCAGGATCGTCCAGATCGCAAACAAACTGGATCGCCTTATTTCCGGATGGAAATCGAAGGTCCTCATATTCGTATCAGGATTAGTGGATGGATTATCTGCATTCCAGTGAAATTGAGCAGGGAAGCTTATGGGAGGGCGTTTCATAATGCTATCCAGAAGGTGCGGGGGCAGGGGAACTAGCTACTAAGCCGTCTCAGCACCGTCGCATAGTTGTTGAAGATGTCTTCCTCACGTTCGTGATGTCCATCACGGATGACCCATTTTCCGCCCACCATGACGTTCTGAACGGGTGTATTCTCGCCCGAGAAGATCCATGAATCGAGGATCTCATCACCCGTTCGTCCCACGAGGACAGGATGATTCTCATTGAGACTAAGGATGTCGGCGCGCTGGCCTACTTCGAGCCCCCCTGTCGATCTCCCGGACGCCTGTGACCCACCGGCCCAAGCATGTTCAAGGAGTGCTCTTCCCGTAGATCGATCTTGAGTTCCAGCTGCGATGTTTCGCTCCTGCCGAGCGATTCTCTGCCCATATTCGAGTAACCGAAGTTCGGCGATGGGGCTTACACTGACGTGGGAGTCCGTTCCCACCCCCCAGTTGCCTTTGCCACCAGCATAATCCTCAAATGGAAACAATCCATCACCCAGATTCGCTTCGGTAGTCGGGCAAAGTCCCACCACAGCCCCTGAAGCCGCGAGAGCGGTTGCCTCTTTAGCTGTCATGTGGGTTGCGTGGATAGTGCACCAATGTTTATCGACCGGTGCGTTTGTGAGGAGCCACTCTACTGGACGCGCACCCGACCACGCCACGCAGTCGTTCACTTCTCTCGTTTGCTCGGCTACGTGAATATGAATTGGCCCCTCGTTATCAATATCCCGGAATGAGCTGACAGCGCGGGCAAGATCTTCGGGCGCAGCCGCTCGAAGTGAATGGATAGCTAATCCGATCCGATATTGCGGGTTCTTCGCTGTGGAGTCCCGCAGCGTAGCCAGGTCACCAATAAGGTCATCGACATCGGCTACAAAGCGTTTTTGTTCCGGAGCTGGTGGCTTATTGCCAAAATCTGAAGAGCGATAGAGCACAGGGAGGAGTGTCGTACCGATACCTGCTTGATTAGCGGCACTCAGGATTCGTCGGCCCATCTCCACCGGATCTTCATAGCGGCTGCCATCGATGTGATTTCGGAGATAGTGAAATTCGGTCACTGAAGTGAAGCCATGGCGAAGCAGCTCCACATACAACTGGGAGGCGATCGCTTCCACATCTTCCGGAGACAAGCGTTCCAAGAATGCGTACATGCGTTCTCGCCAAGACCAAAATGTGTCAGTGTTGGAACTGCCTCGCTCGGCTAACCCGGCCATCGCACGCTGAAATGCATGTGAGTGAAGATTGGGTACTCCTGGCACAGCGATGCCGGGCACGCTCTCGCACCCATCGGAGGATGCCCCGGATGTGATCGCTTGGATCCAGCCATCCTCTGAGACCGTAATCCGGACTGAGGTTTGCCAGCCGGAGGATAGAAACGCAGAGTTGAAAAAGAGGTCGGTCATGGCCATCGAGTGTAGATTGACATCGCAAGTTAGCGCCAATGGGGAGTTGATGTGGTCTCCTGCGATCTACTAATAGAAAATGCTATGCTCGCTACGATGGATGAAAGCGAGCGAAATGCTTTGCCGTATGGGGAAATTGCCGATGGTGCGGTAGCGATTTCAGGAGATCGAATCGAGTGGATTGGGACTATGTCCGAACTCCCTTCAGGACTAAGGGAAGGTGCAGCGAACATTCTGGATGCCAAAGGGCGTTGGGTTACTCCCGGGCTGATCGACTGTCACACTCATTTGGTATTTGCTGGCAATCGAGCCCGAGAGTTCGAAATGAGACTTCAGGGCACTAGTTATGAGGAGATCGCGCGTGGTGGAGGAGGCATAGCTTCAACTGTTACAGCCACACGCACAGCGACAGACGAAGAACTTTTTTCGGGTGCTTCGAAGAGACTTAGCACGTTGGGGTCGTTCGGTGTAACAACGGTTGAAGTGAAATCGGGCTACGGTCTTGATGTTGAGACAGAGTTGCGCATGCTGCGTGTAGCGAGAAATCTAGGTGTAGAACACCCAGTGACGGTTCGAACAACATTTCTTGGAGCCCATGCTCTTGCTCCCGAGTACGCGGGTGATCGTTCGGGATACATTGACCTCGTCTGTGAAACCATGATCCCGAAACTGATAGACGAGGGATTGGCTGACGGGATTGATGCTTTTTGTGAGGGAATCGCGTTCACCCCCGAAGAATGTGAGAGAGTATTCGCAGTCGGGACTCAGCACGGGCTTCCCATTAGAGTGCACGCAGATCAGCTATCGGACTCCGGGGGGGCAGCTTTGGCGGCACGAGTTGGAGCTGTGTCAGCAGACCACCTTGAGTACGCTTCAGAGGCTGGAATCCAGGCGATGGCAAAGTCTGGAACGAGTGCCGTGTTATTACCGGGTGCTTTTTATTTCCTGGGTGAAGAGCAGGTGCCCCCAGTTGATGCGCTACGCTTGCATGGCGTTCCAATCGCGATCGCTACCGACTTGAATCCGGGGTCATCCCCGATCAACTCGCCGCTCACTGCCATGAACATGGCTTGTGTCTTGTTTGGACTTAGCCCAGAAGAGGCGCTATGCGGTATGACCCGCAGCGCCGCCAAAGTTCTTGGAATATCTGGTGATAGGGGTGTGTTGAGAGCGGGCTCCTGCGCCGATTTGGTGGTCTGGGATATTGATCACCCATCCGAACTTTCCTACTGGATCGGGGGGAATCCCTGTGATGCGGTAGTTCAGGCAGGTACTCTGAGATCGTATTAGCGTTCTTCAGTTTCCAGGACGTCGTGCTCGCCTTGCTGTAGAAGAGGGACGGGATGGCTGGCGGGGCGGTTTCGGGCTCACCTTTGGAGATGTTCTTGGTGTTGCCCGAGCTCTTGGTGCTCTGGATGGGGAAGGGGTGGCCTTGGACGGACGATTGGGTGCAAATCTGGTCTGAGGAGTTCGTGGAGAAGCTTCAGGCCGAGTTTTGGCCTTCGGAGAACGCCTTCTACCGAGTGAAGGATTATTGAGGGTCCCGTTTCCGCCTGCAGGGTTACGGTCAAAGCTAGGGTAAGGGGACCGGTTACGGCTCTTAGGCTTCACCCTTGGTTCGGTTTTCGAGTTTGGGACTGTACCTCCTCGAATACGGTCTGATGGCCGAGGGGTTCTAGTGGTCGCTCCCCTCGGTGCTCCGCCTGCTCTTCGCGGATCAACGGAAGGGTGGCCTGAGGGGGGACGCACAAAGTCAGATGGTGGGGATCCAGATCCCCTGGCCCTAGGTTTTGCTTTCGGTTCTTCAGGATCTCGGGAATCCAAAACGGGGATTGCTGGCCACCTGCTCGGAGGGCTTGAGTTTCGTGGAACGGCGGAGCGACCTGGAGGTCTGGCTGTACCGTCTCCGTACCCCCTGGGTGAGCCTACTCGTGAGGATGGACGACGTGTGGCTGTTCGACTGGGGGCCACAGGTTCAGCAATTTCGGGGACGGCTGGATAGGAAGCAGGAAAATGCCCTCCGAAGCCCGGCTCATCCCAGTATCCGTCCCAGAATGGTGCCCACGGATCTTGGGTCCAATGGGGTCCCCATGGGGGTATGAACGGATCCCTCCAATATGTGAATGCGTGGCGTGGAGGCCTTGAATGAAAGGAGTTCCATACCAAGAAGCGATCCCAGGGGTGATAGGTTGACCGGTACGCTAGGCCAGTGAAAAAATCACAGCCCCACAGCCAGTCATTGAAAAGCCCCCCAAAAGGATCCCATGTGTAATCCCAGCAGGGGGAGTATCTCGGGCGGAAATACCGAGTCGGGTGGTTGCCCCTGGGCTCGGAATAGATGCCATACCCAAATTCGGCGGAGGGTGTGCGGAAGGTCGAACCCACTCGGACATAGCCAGAGGGAGTGTGTGGGAATACTTGCAGCGAAAACCCGTTGAACACTGAATTGCTGACAATTGGACCGGTGACGACGGTGAATGACACTCCGCTCTGGGCCTCTGCTCCGATCACAGGTAGCCCGATTAAGAAGACCAAGACAGCGCTGGTCCGAACTCTAGCAGGCACCCCTATCCTCCCTCAAAGGTTGGTACTATAACCGTAAGATGCACGAGCTATACCGGGCTGACAATATTGTAGCTAAACTATTATAGCACAACGTGTTATGGGTGATATTACGAGTATGGTACTACATGAATTTATGTCCGATATATTGGACATCTGGAGTACCGAGAGGACACCTATTTCTCCGGGTCCACAGGATGTGTAGAGGGCTTGGTCGATCCCTAGCCCAGAGTACTCATTACGGAACGATTGTGCGTATAACACTTGATCGTAGGCATTATTCGTAAAAGATTTGTTCTGTCCGACCGATGCGGTATGCGTCGGTAACAGTGTGGCATCCTAGCCAGCTGAAGAGGACCGGTCCACAACTCCTGATTAATTCGGGGTTTCTACCGAAGGCGTTTGTGAGGGGAATTGCTCTCAGGAGGCGCCAGGCAACGTACAAAATGGATTCAGACGTGTCAGAACCACCAGAAGTTCAACCGACATTAGACGGCTTCGCTAAGCCAGAAACTCAGGCTGCACCAGAGGCTCAGTCAGAAGCCCCTGAGGCTCCAGCCCAATCACCGGCCGACAGTGAAGGTGCCGTTGGGTCAGAAACTCAGGCTGCACCAGAGGCTCAGTCAGAAGCCCCTGAGGCTAAGCAGAGACCACAGAATCGACAGGGTAACAGTGGGCAAAGACACCCACGCCGTCGCCGTCGCCGGCGAAGGCGTCGCAAGCCTCGCGGGCAAAGTCAGCACCATTACAGTGAAGAAGAACTCAAGGCCCAGCTTCCAGACGATCCCGAACAGCTCGAAGCAGAATCACGTCCTCTAGGAATCCTAGAAGTACTGGGTAGCGGGTCAGGTTTCGTGCGCCGGAGGGAATCTGGATACACTCCGGGCAATGATGATATTTACGTCGGATCACGAATGATCCAGCGGCATGGTCTACGCACTGGTGATGAATTGGTTGGAATCGTTGGTCGCAGTGCGCGGCCAGGGAAGAGTCCTCCGTTAGCACACCTTGCTCGGGTCAATGACCATCCTGCTGACGAAGCAACAAGGCGGCCCGACTTTCAGCAGTTAAGCGCGATGCACCCTGACGACCAACTTGTTCTTGAGTGTGGAAGGGAATTCCTTGGACAGCCAGACTACACCAATCGAGTCATTGATCTGATTTGTCCGTTCGGTAAGGGTCAAAGAGCGATGATCGTTGCACCGGCCAAGGCTGGGAAAACGATGGTGCTTCAGGCAGTGGCTGAGGGCATTGTAAAGAATAATCCAGAATGTCATCTCCTTATTCTTTTGGTGGACGAGAGACCTGAGGAGGTCACGGAGATGGAGCAGTGCGGATTTGGTGAGGTGATCGCCTCAACTTTTGATCGCCCAGCAGAACGACACTGCCAAGTCGCTGAGATAACACTCGAGCGTGCACGCAGACGTGTAGAGCAGGGAGAGGACGTCGTCATCATCCTCGACTCGATTACTCGTATGGCGCGTGCTTATAACTCGGTCAAATCAGGCAGCGGCCGGACACTCTCTGGTGGTCTCGATTCGAACTCGCTAGAGAAGCCGAAGCGTTTCTTGGGGAGTGCACGAAAGATCGATCCAACTCAAGGTGGTGGCTCTCTTACGATCATTGCTACCGCATTGGTTGATACTGGCTCTCGTATGGACCAAGTCATTTTCGAAGAGTTCAAGGGCACCGGAAATAGTGAACTTGTACTGTCTCGAGAATTAGCGGATCGGAGGATCTATCCGGCGATCGACATCCCAGCATCAGCTACGCGGAAAGAGGAACTGCTTCTGGATGCTGACGCGCTCTGGTTGTCGCATGCCATGAGGCGTCAGCTCTCTGGATCTAGCTCATCAGATGGAATGCAGGAGTTGCTTGGAGCGATGAGAAAGACTTCAAATAATCGGGACCTCATTGATTGGGCTCGTAATCAGTAGAATCATTTGGATCTTGCAAGAGCTGAAGTAATCGGTCCAAGCTTTTTTCCAATTCTGCGCTTTGAACTCGGTCCATAGAGAGGGCCCAGTAACCCATCAAAGGGTTTGCGCCGAGGTCACCAGATTCTCGCCAGATAATCCTGGTATCGCCCTGTTCGGGACTCAGTTCGAGCACTCCTTCGATATGCATTGCGCCACCCTGCATTTGCACTTGATATCGAATCACTTTTGCTGCTTGAGCTTCTACGATCGTGAATGCCCCGGTTCCTAGTTCTGGATCATCCCAAGTAAACCCTGATCCGGCTCCGCTTGGTGGTCCGATCATCTGCACACCACTATCCGGCCAGATCGTCCATTGACTCCAGTCTGAAGGTGAGTCCAGACGTAGAAACGTGTTTTCAGGGGATGCCGGCAAACGTGCTGATGCTTCCGCACTCCAGGTACCAGGTAGAAGTACTCCAATAAATAGAAATGAGATTAGGAGAACTGCACCACTTCCTAGGATTGTCACTCCTGGACCAAAAGGACTCCTCATTCGTTGTCGGTCTCGCTGACCTCAAGCTGGGGCAGCTCTAGGGAGCCCGTATGGTGGCATCCATCACATGCTATGGGGTGAGGGTATCTTAGGGGGCCTGATTTCACGGATAGCGTGATTTTGCACTTAGGACAGCTGCCGTTAACGGAGTGCAGTGTAAATCGCTCTAACCAGCGTCTGCGTGCGAGGATAAATCCCACTGTAAGTGCGCCGATTGTCCATACACCGTGCGGGGGAATGAAGATGGCGAAGCTCGCTATGACTGAGAACAGAACTAGAATCCCTACAGCGCCTCCCACGCGCCATGCTTTCGTCCTGGGCAGGAGGGAAGCCACACATTGTGTGGGAGCAAACCCGAACAACTTGATCAGACCTGCTACTTCTTTGCGCTTACTTCGGTCTGGACGAACCTTGGGCTCAGACAAGAGAGGTCAGGAATCAGGCTTAGCTGTGCCCAGTTAACGCGAACTCACGGAGGCGCTCACCGGCGGCTTCGAGTGTCTTGATCGTCTTGCAGAACGCGAACCGTACAACTGAATGTCCCCTTTCCGGGACACTGAAGAAGCTGGAACCTGGTACGGGGGCTACGCCTCCGTCCTTGGCGAGCTTCTTAGAGAAAGTCGTGTCGTCCTCTGAGGAGAGACCACTGAAGTCTGCGAGCACATAATACGCGCCTTCTGGCGTACTAAACTTGAACCCGGAATCCTTGAGTGCTGAGAGGAAGACGTCGCGTCGCTCCCGATAATCTATTGTCAGTCCCTCGTAGTAGCTTTGCCCAAGTTCACGGATACCAACGGCGCATGCTTCTTGCAGAGGTGCTGGCGCACCGACCGTCAGAAAATCATGCACCTTGCGGATGGCATCAGTCAGATCAGGTGGGGCGATGATCGTACCTATCCGCCATCCGGTCACGCTGAAAGTCTTTGAGAGGCCACTTATGATTATGGTCCGATCCCGCATTCCATCGAAGGTAGCCAGTACGTGATGTTCGCCTTCGTAATAGATGTGCTCGTAGATCTCATCCGTGATCGCCAAGATGTCATATTGGAGACAAAGGTCAGCGATCATCTGAAGCTCTTCGCGATCGAAGACCCTACCTGTGGGATTATTAGGTGTGTTGACCACGATAGCCCGAGTTCGATTGGTGATAAGGGCCTCTAGGTGGTCTTTCTCAAGGCGGTATGCTGGAGCCTCTAATGTAAGGAAAACTGGCGTGGCATCTGAGAGAACTGCATCGGGTCCATAATTTTCATAGAAAGGCTCTAAGATAATCACCTCATCGCCGGGTTCGACGATAGAAAGCATCACAGCTGCCATGGCTTCAGTAGCCCCGCATGTGACAGTGATCTCTCGCTCCGTATTAACCTCCATGCCATAGTGGTTGGCGTACTTTTCTGCGAGCGCTTGTCGAAGATTTACCGTCCCCCAGGTGATTGCATATTGGTTGATGTCAGCACGGATAGCAGCACATGCGGCTTCCTTAAGGAGTTCTGGTGCAGAGAAATCAGGAAAGCCTTGAGCGAGGTTGATGGCATCGTGCTCATGTGCCACTCGTGTCATCTCACGGATGACGGACTCAGTAAAAAGATGGGTCCGGCGGGCTGTTCGTGCCTGAGAATTAGCCATCTTAGTTCTGGGGAAGTAGGAAAGTACTGATCAGGGATCTGTAGCGTCGAAGGTCAAAACAAAACCATTACCTAAGTCATACTTCAAGTAGCGGGTCGGATCATATAGCGGGGCTGACTCATATTCGGAAGAGGTAGCTCAGTTTAAGGAAGAGCCCTTCCTCAACTGGGTTCATCGTTGAAACCCGATAGGTTCTCTCGCCCTCCATGAGTCGACTGAAGCCGATATAGAAGATGGTTCCCGGGGAAGGTTCATATTGAAGCAAGAATTGTCCCTGAAACTCTCCGGTCGAGCGGGCCCCTTGAGCCTGTCCGAGGATTGCCAGTTGGCGACCAGTAGTTGGGTCCTTGAGTGCTTCACGTTGATCGAGGTCATATTGCAGGATCATCCGTGCCATTAAAGCCCTACTGAAGAGGTATTGGGCTTTGATATTTGTTATGTGCACAGTCGAATAGATCTCGTTTGGAACCATAGCTTGCCGCTTACTTGAGCTTCGAGAAATCTTTGAGAATGTATGGTCCAGAGAGAGTTCGAGGCGATCTGTTGGGCTCCATTGAATCTCGGGTCGTGCTTGCAACTCGAATCCCCGAGAAGCCTCTGCAAAGATGGCTGTTTCTCGGACCGTGAAGCTCCCGTTAAGGCTGAATTCGTTGGTGAGCCTCATCCTAGGGAAAACCATGAACGCTTTCAGGTTTTTGAGTGCCTCTGGCGTTAGGAAAGGGCTTTGGGATCCGTCTTCGTCTAGAGTCGCATAGTTGGCATATCGTTCAGGTTGGAAACGGAAATATCCGTTCCTGATTATGAAAGTGAGGGTTCTCCCACCCCGGAATGTGAAGCTCGGCATGACGTTCAGCTCGTGCTCGAATAAGCCGGATCCACTCCAAAAATCATTGTGGTCGAAGAAGTTTTGGGCGGAAGCAGTGATCGACGTTCGCTCGAGGATAGCTCCAGGGCGACCGAATCGGTTCAGCGTCATCCTGGCATCAAGCTGGGTGTCACCCGCCCGTGTAATGAACCCACTTCGTGCCCTGAAATCAGGATGAATATCTGTAAAGGTCACATTCCAAGTGAATTCTCGACCTGACCGATCAATAGAGGCCATGATGAGTGGACTAAACCCGGTTGATTGAGAGTCCATATCCAAACGGTCTACACTGCCAGCCACCTGAGTAGTTAAGGCGTAGCGACCACCCAAGAGGAGACGCACATCACCTGACACCACGCGATTGAATGCTCCTGAGCCGTCTGTCATGTTCCGCCCGGTATAGAGCACCCCGATTGTCGAGCCGGTACCGATATCCCCGCGTGCGCGGATCATATTGAAGCGTGCTCTGCCGCTGCCCCCCATAATCGAGCTTGGACTGTCATCCAGTGCTCCGATATAACCGATATTAAAGTTGCCGAGTTTCCCGGTGAGTTTTAAGCCACCGACTGGGTCAACGATTTGCCTAGTGTAAACAAGCCGTTGAGGTGTGTTGAAAATTTCGGTGCCGTTGAGGAAAAAGGGCCTCTTCTCGGGAAAAAAGAGCGCAAACCGCTCATTGACTGTGATCTGGCTAACATCAGCTTCGATTTGAGAGAAATCCGGATTGTAAGTGCCATCCAGCACCATATTCTGCGTGACACCTATCCGAGTATTGAAACCGAATTCACCATCTGGGTCACTTTTGAGGAAAGTTCCCGTGGTATTTGTCCCTGCCCGAATCCCTGTCGCGACTGGGTTTAGCTCGACCAAACGCCGGGGGTGAATCTCTTGTAGGCCGACGAGCCGTCCACTCTGTCCGAGAGAACTTGATACATCCTTCGTAAGAGGCGCCCAAGATTGGCGGAACCGGGTACGCTTAACCTCTCTGGTTACCTGGATGCCCCAGGCCTGCTCCGGGGTTTCACGGAAGCGCAGGGACACGTATGGAATCCGGATTTCTCCGGTCCAGCCCTCGCTGTCGACGATCCCTTCGGAATCCCAAATAAAGTCAGGATTGAAATCCACCTGAAATACCCGCCCACCATAACTGCCGCCGCCAAAACTGCCACCACCACCACCGTGTCGCCCTCCACCACTTTGCCCACCGAATCCGCTGGAGCTGCCCTCTACGATTAGGCCATCGGACTGCAAACCGAGTGGATTGATTGCGAATGCGTATGCTTGCCGGCGGTCATCGAAGGTATCCAGGATGATCCGGACCCAATCATCGTTATAGGTTATACGGTCACGTTCACCGAAGCGTGCCAAAATCTCATCTGGATCACTATCGTATGCGCGAATACCGAAATAGATCGCCTCATCGGTGTAAAATACCCGGATCTCTGTGGGCTCTGATGGCTCGACCCCTTCAACGGGAACGTATTGAGTAAAGCCCCCAAGAATGGCAGCAGTGCTCCATGCTTGCTCATCCAAAAGCCCGTCGACGTTAATACCCGGATCAACTAGCTTCGGCGGGCTGACCTCGAGTTCACCCATACGTCCGTTGTAGCGTATTGAGTCAGGTTCGGTGCCCAGGGTGGCCAGGAGGAAGAGCTCAGTTAGCATATGAGGCATTGCCTGGGCGAGAACGCAGCTAAATTGGGTATTTGAGTAAACATCTAAAAACCCGCTTAAGCACTAAGGACACGTTGTTCAGCGCGGAGGCTAGCACAAGCAGTTGAGTAGATGAAGGCTTTATGGATCACGTCCTGACTTGTTGGGCGCCGGAGGCGCTAGCAGCGTTGTGAAACGAAGCCTAATCTGAAGCCTGCCAGATGACTGGCATTCGTAAGACACGTATTAGGAGCATCCGATGAAGCAAGGCCTTCTGTGGAGTTTTCTTGTAATCACTTTGACAGGATTTTCGCTGGGTGCGCAGGAGCGTCCCGAGCTATTCGGGAGCATGCGAGCGAGAGAGATTGGGCCAGCCGGGATGAGTGGCCGGGTCTCCGACGTCGAAGTGGCGTTAGCCGACCGGAATATCATCTATGTAGGAGGTGCAACGGGGGGTCTATTTAGATCTGAAAACGGCGGTATCAGTTGGACTCCCGTCTTTGATGATCAAGATGTTCTCGGTATTGGGGCTATCGCCGTATTCCAGCCGAACCCCGATATCGTTTGGGTCGGCACGGGCGAGGGGAACCCACGAAATAGTGCTGGAGTCGGGCGGGGCCTCTTCAAATCAATAGACGGAGGTCACACGTGGCGACTGATGGGACTTCGCCAGTCCGAACGGATCCACAGAATCATCACTCACCCCACTGATCCAGACATCGTATATGTAGGAGTAATGGGACCCGCCTGGTCGGATGGGCAGGAACGCGGCCTTTACCGCACGCTTGATGGTGGAAGGACGTGGGATCGGATTCTCTGGCAAAACCCTCGTAGTGGTATCGCGGATGTGGTCATGGATCCTTCTAATCCAGATAAGCTCTTTGCTGCGATGTGGGAGTTCCGGAGAGATCCCTGGTTCCTCACGTCCGGGGGTCAGGGTTCAGGACTATTCGTGACCTACAACGGTGGAGACTCGTGGGAACAGCTAACATCGGAAGACGGTTTGCCAGAGGGTCAGCTGGGAAGGATTGGATTGGCGATAGCGCAATCCAATCCGAACGTAGTCTATGCACTAGTGGAGGCGGAGAAATCGGCACTCATACGGTCCGATGATGGTGGACGAAACTGGGTAACTATTTCTGATAATCCAGGGATTAACCCGCGTCCGTTCTACTACGCTGACATCCGTGTAGACCCTAAGAACGAGAATCGTATCTATCGCTTACACGGGTCCATTGATGTTAGTCAGGACCAAGGGCGGAATTGGGAGACTGTTGTTCCCAGTCAGATCATTCATGGCGATGTCCATGAGCTTTGGATTGACCCGCAGAACCCCCAAAGCATGATTCTTGGTGAGGATGGAGGAATCGCATTCACTGCAGATCGTGGGGATACCTGGCGTTTCGTAGAGAATCTTCCTTTAGCCCAGTTCTACCATATATCAGTTGATAACGCCCTCCCATTCAATATCTACGGTGGGCTACAGGATAACGGTTCATGGTATGGGCCCAGCACCGTTTGGGAGAATAAAGGCATACTGAACGCACATTGGTTCCGCGTTGGGGGAGGAGATGGATTCAGCGTGATGCCTGACTTCTCAGATCCCGATCACTTTGGGTATTCCATGTCCCAAGGTGGGAACCTCCAGCATTTTGATAAAGTAACTGGGGCCCGGCGTAGTATTCGGCCAGTCCATCCGGATGGTGATGAACTCAGATTCAATTGGAATGCAGGATTGACTTCGGACCCCTTCCAGACTGAGAAGATTTACCTTGGGAGCCAATACCTACATCAGAGTACAGATCAGGGAAGAAGTTGGGAGATCATATCCCCCGATCTGACGACTGATGATCCGGCAAAGCAGCGGTACTTCGAGAGTGGGGGATTAACGGGCGATGCATCGGGTGCGGAAACACACACCACGATCATCTCAATCGGTCCCAGTTTCCTAGAAGAGGGCCTCATTTGGGTCGGTACAGATGATGGAAATGTGCAGATTACTCAAGATGGAGGTAACACTTGGGAGAACGTACGAGACAGTATCGGGGGATTACCGCACGGTATCTGGATCTCTGACGTACAACCCTCTAAACACCAAACCGGCAGGGCCTATCTCGTTGCTGAAGATCATCGGCGAGGTGATTGGACTCCCCATGTATATGTCACTGAAGATTATGGGCTGACGTGGACATCCCTTGCGTCGGAGAACATTGACGGATTCGTGCATGCGATTGAGGAAGACCCAGAAAATCCAAACCTACTTTTCCTCGGTACTGAATTTGGACTCAGAGTAAGCCTTGACCGTGGTGATAGTTGGATGAGGTACACATCTGGTGTGCCGGCTGTACCAATTAGGGATCTGATTGTGCATCCGCGGGATGGTGATCTTGTCTTGGGTACGCATGGACGCGCCTTGATCGTGCTGGATGACATTCGTCCGCTGCGTGAGCTTGCCTCAGATCCGACAATCCAAAATGCGATGGTGCATGTCTTTGCCCCACCACTCGCGTACGATGTGAACATCGCCGAAGCGATAGGCTACCGCTCTACTGGCCATGCGATGCAGCAGGCTGAGACGCGACCAAATGGTGCTCTCATCAGTTTTTGGTCGGTAGAGGGCGGCCAAGGGCAGGTAACGGTGACTAGTGAATCCATGGATACCGTCTATTCACAAGTTGTTTCCGCCAACCCCGGAGTGACTCGATTCTCCTGGGATCTTAGACCGGGAGGAGATGCTGACCTGATGCGCTTTCCTGAACAAATGAGCGTTTTCCCGGGCACCTATTCCGTCACGGTATCAATTGGTGATGTCTGGTCTTCATCGAACTTGGAGGTAAGTGGGGACCCGAGGAATCCAAGAGATATGGAAGACCTTGTCGCCAAGAGAGAAGCGTTAGTCATGATGGCTGAGATAACACGGAGCGTAGACGAGGCCAGGGAAGAGTTGGAGCGACTCATGCTTGGAGTCGAAAATGTGTTGGAGACGCTTGATGAGAATGAGGACGATTTAAGGCAAGAAGGGCAGGACCTTCGGGAGGCATTGCGTGCGCTCAATCAACGTCTATTTACCGGTCCTGAATGTCAGGGGTCTTGCGGTGGTGATGTCGTAGCCGATGTAATCGCTCAACCGATTGGTAGAATCACAGGTGAAGATGGGGCTCCATCTGAGAATACCCGAACCATGATTGATCAGGCAGTAGCAGCAGCCGAGACCATAAGATCAGAGCTTGCTGCTATCATTGACGGTAGCGTGGCTGCTTATAGGGCGGCCTTGATCTCAGCTGGGTATACACCTATCGGGGGTGCACTATGAAGCTCCGCTCACTTGTTTTGAAGGTCTGTCTATTCACTCTTTGTGCTTGCCTAGCGCCCCCCGCTCCGGCCGATTCACAAGAGTCAATAAAACTCTTCATCTCGGTCGATCTAGAGGGGATTGGGGGCGTTGGATCGCCATTGATGACGAGTAGTGGTGGTAAGGATTATGGGACCTCTAGACAATACATGACCCAGGAAGTCAACGCGGTCGTGGCAGCCATTTTCGAACGCATTCCAAGTGCTGATATCCTCGTGAATGATTCTCACGGCGATCATCAGAATGTGCTACACGGAGAACTTGATCCTAGGATTAGCTACATCCAGGGATCGATTAAGCCGCTTGGAATGGTACAGGGGCTCGACTCTTCCTTCGATGGCGCAATTTTCATTGGATATCATGCTAAGGCGGGTGATCCAGATGGGTTTCTTGCTCACACCGGGAGTGGTTCAGTCAAAGGTTTATGGCTAAATGATGTGGAGGTAGGCGAGGGTGGAATGAATGCGGCATTTGCCGGCAGCCTTGGAGTGCCCGTGATCCTCGTCTCAGGGGATTCAGCCGCTGCAGCTGAATTGGGCCAACTCCTCGGATCTGAAACAGTGACCACAAAGACGGCAGAAACCCCTTCGTCAGCTCGCCTCCGACACCCCGATGTGGTCAGGACTATGTTACGCGAGATGACAGGAGTCGCACTTGGTCGACTTAGCAGTAACGGGTTCAGCCCCCTAGAACTTGGATCACCAGTTGAAATCAAAATGCGCTTCACGTCAACGACTCATGTGGATGTACTCCAATCGATCCCCGGAATGTCAAAGGTAGATGGCTACACGGTCAGATATATGGCCCGTAGTATGGATGAAGCATACCGATTGATCCGACTGATGTACCGGTTTGTGAGCGCTTGAACGCAACAGCTAATAGGACAGCTACGTGATGCGTAAAGCCCTACTCTGGGCTTCAACAAATCCCTTTCTGGCCGAGCGCCTGCCGAGAATGGGTTTCGTCAAGCGAGCTACCAGTCGGTTTATGCCTGGCGAGAGCTCGGAAGAAGCTCTCTCAGAGGCCGGTGAGTTAGCGACAAACGGCATGGGAACCCTTGTCACTCTGCTTGGTGAGAACCTTAACTCGATTGATCAGGCTGACGCTGTGCTGGATGAGTACCTCGGTGTATTACAGGATGCGAGTGAAGCGGGGCTTGATCTTGAAATATCGGTAAAACTCACGCAATTGGGTCTGGACTTTGGGCCAGAGGTCGCGCAAGAAAGACTTACGAGACTGGCCGCATCTACTCCGTTTCTTGTGTGGATCGACATGGAAAGTTCTGACTACGTCGATCTGACCCTGGAGATTTTTAGGAACGTGATGCTTACGAACACCAACTTGGGCTTATGCCTGCAATCATACCTTCGGCGGACTGAGAATGATCTCGAAAGCCTACTTCCATTGGATCCATCTATTCGGCTTGTAAAGGGCGCGTACAAGGAACCCAAAGAAGTTGCATACCCCCGCAAGCGTGAGGTTGATGAGCACTACTTCCGACTTTCCAGGATTCTTCTCGAGGCCCGACTTAATGGTGGTATGGCAAGGCCGGTGATTGCTACTCACGACACTCGGATGATTGAGTCCGTGAATCGTATGGCAGCTGAATTGGGTGTCGGGAAAGACGATTACGAATTTGCGATGCTTTACGGCATTGAACGCCGCGAACAACATAGATTAGCCAACTCAGGGCACGTGGTTCGAGTGCTGATTAGTTATGGCTCGTCTTGGTTTCCTTGGTATATGCGGCGTCTAGCTGAGCGACCTGCAAATGTATGGTTTGTGGCCAAGCAACTCTTTCG
>ERZ651768.1515-NODE-1515-length-16950-cov-41.576187_pt1 | contig 16950 bp, 9 predicted proteins | sample MGYA00514754_ERZ651768 | MGnify/ENA metagenome assembly ERZ651768
CGACTTGTAGGTGTATCACATATATAGATTACACCGCGCTTATCTACGGTTACGGCCTGTGGACTAGTTAAAAATCCTTTTATCTCTTTTACAATAAATGTATCTACTTCGACATCCATATTCCCGTAAGCAACCCACATTGTGGTATCGACAGTAACTTCTTCTACGCCAGCTTTTTTAAAGAACTGTCCATTGGAATCAAACACTTGTATTTCCTGTGATTCAGTGTTGGCTACATAAATATTCTGGTTCAAATCTACAGCAACATCTGCAGGGAAACTGAATCGGAATAGATCCATGATTTCATTAGATCCCTCTTGAAATACTGATTGATAAACTGTATATGCACCAGTTACAACAGGCCTAACTTTATGAATAGCGAAAAAATTTCCTCCCTGGGAATAATATAGATTACCAGCATAATCAACATCTATACCCAGTGGGTCGTTTACGGTACCAGCACCCGTGCCCTCTGCTATTACAGTCTGGCCAAAAGTACCCGAATGTGTCCAAACTAATTCGCCATTTGATAACTTTATGTATTGGGACCGCTCTAGGATAATTTTAATAATCCGATTATGATGGTGATCCTGCGCATAAATATAATTATCACTATCCAGCGTAGCAGCAATACCTGAAAAGCTATTGTTCTCACTCTCATAATATAAATCAGCAAATGTATTTCTCACCCAGGATCCCTCAAAAAACACATGTGGGCCTAAGATTGAATCGATCATTGTCTGTTCATTTGACCACTCAACACTAGTCATTATCCAATCCGGATGATTCAATATCTCGAACCACTGAGGATTCCGATGACCTAACCTGATTGTGTCTCCTGTTGCTGTATATGAAAAAACGGCGGCAGAAGCAAAGGATTCAATACCCACATCATTCCAATAATGACTCCAACGATAAATTCGGTCACTGCCATCGATAAAATAGACATTCATTTTTTGATCCACATCTACATCAATTGGGCTTATTGCAGTATCATCAACAATAACCAAGTTATTCAAATCACCATAACCGCTGAGTACATTTCCACTTTGATCTAAAACGAATATACGGTTCGCGGCGGAATCTGCGACAAAAATATGTCCATCTGGGGCAATAGAAATTTCAATGGGCGCAGCAAAGCCGTAGGTTTCATCCCATACGGGATTAACTAATAAATATGTGGTATCCCCTGCCGCAAATTCAGTATTTGTGTTTATTGCAGTTGGCAAAGTCATCTTTTCGACACAACCTAACATCAGCAGGAAAAGAGAAAAATATAGAATACGCAATTTCATTTTAAAGAGATTCCTAACGTAAATCGTATCGGATCAGTAAGATGAATGAAATTGGAATAGGCATAATCAACATTAAGGATTACTGGTCCGGCAGGTATATTTAACCCTATACCAAAGGAATAATTCTGTTCTATTTTATTAATGCGGTATCCTGCGCGAATATGTAACATCTCAATGAAGGTATATTCCAATCCGGCAGCAATATTTTCCGCATTGTCTACGGGGTGGTTCAGCTGCAGAGCTAATATCATTACCCGTCCTGGTTTATCAATCACATCCATTGCCGCACCAACGCGAAATACCGAAGGCGGTGAAAACTCCTGGAATTCTGTTTGGGAAATTATTTCTTCACCCGTTTCTGAATCCAAATACTTCTTTTCAAAAGTACCTGTTGGCTTAGATTGACTACCAAAATGAGATAGGGATGCCGAAAAACGCAGCGACTTGTAGCCGGTCCAGTAAAATGTCCCCATATCCATCATCGGTGTGCTTAGCTGATATCCAGCTAAATCTTCTTGGACATGTTTGATGGTAATCCCGAAACTAAAGCGATCAGTCATTCTGGCGCCGTAAGTAAGACCTATAAACCGATCCTGATAAATGAAATAATTCCCTGTACCGTGGGGTAAATACTCAGTGGTTTCCATCATTGGTGCCATATGTAAAATTCCCGCACTGAAACCGATACTATGGCGCCCTGCTAATTTTCGAGTAAAAGCAAAATAGTCATAGTTGATATCAGCTGGCCATTTGATCCGCGAGGCGGAGAACTTTGTGCCAGAGAATTGGGCAATCGTGCCCGGATTATAGTATATTGATGCAGCATCCTGCTGCAACGCAACCACTGCTTCACCCATGCCCTCTGCACGTGCACTAACACCGATCTTTAAAAAAGTATATATAGACGTACCCGCTCTTTGGCCTCCAAGAATGGGGAAAAAGTTTTGACCAAGTAGCGACCCAGTCAGAAAAACCAAAAACATCGTGTATCTATACAAGTGTAACATTAAAAGAAAAACTGCATGCCTAATTCAATTGTTCGTGGACGGCGAAAACGTGATGGATCATAATTCGGATTGGGACTATTAATCATGCTATATGGTAATATGACCCCTGGCCCATAACCCAAACCTGTAAATGAATTAATCCTACGCGGGATCTTTTCATCAAGTAAATTTTCAATCTCGAAAAATATTTTCATTTTCATTGTATTGATTTGAAATGTCTTAAATAGTTTCACATCAATCGTACTGGTGCCATTCAAATTATTAAGACCCAGCATACGGAACAGTTTTGGTGTATAATTACCCAGATAAGCATAGGGTTGATCATCTTCCTGAGTACCGATATAATATTCTTGGCCATTTACTTCAATGATTCCATCTGGATATTCGCGGGTGCCAGGGATTGATCTCGTATAACGACGATTTGATCCCAGTTCAATTCTAAGTGAAAAACCCCAATTTGAAGGGTGGTTATAATATAGATTACTGAAAAATTGCAGTGGTCTATCCCAACTCATATAATTTTCACCCAATGGTTTTTCTTGTAGTTCGCCAGCCTGGACCAGCAAATTATCCAGCGGTGTTGAACTTTTACCTGTTATGATGGAATAATTAAAATTGATATCAGCAAACCAGTTTTGCAGGACACGACTTTTCAATATGATTTCCACACCTCTAGCCCTTGCGTAGTCCGCGTTGAAATACATATTGAAGCGCAGGTGAGCATATTTAGGGTTCGATGGTGAAATCGTCTGGGATGTTTCATAATCAAACATGTCTTTCCAGTAGGCTTTCATTTCTATTACCTGATCCTCACTGAAACGGTGTTTTATACCCAATTCATATTGCACAGTTGTCTTGGGGTTGAGGTTTGGATTACCAAAAACCTGGTAGGTCGATTGGGATGTTGACTGCAGTTTGGCGTATACATATTGAAAGGTGGGTAATTGTGAAAAATGACCATAATAGAAATACAATACATCATTATCCGTTACCGGATGTGATATACCAAATCGTGGACTGAAGCGTCCTTTACCCTTATAACCAAAAAGACTAAATGTTTCCTCTTGAAATTTTTCCCGGGCTTCATCTGTAATGATCACCGTATTGGGGTCATTTATTGCATCCTCAACATATTTGCCAGGAAACCAGTAATCATACCGCATACCCAGATTCACTGTCATACCTTCAAAAGTGATGCGGTCCTGGAAATATAATGCACCAAACATTGTATTAGCTTTATAGGCATCATAATTCGCGCCAAAACCAGTGCTTCCGGTCCAAGGTTCATCAATATCCAACACCTGGATCCTGGTAAGAGTATTTTCAATCCCTGCCTTTATTTTATGTCTTGTCTGTGTTCGATAAGTCCAGTCAGCATCCAAGCGGTAGTTATCGCTAATTAAGTCATACCATTCTGGAGCATAACCAGTATCATAAAATTCATCACCATAGGTGATCAGTATATTCCCATCGCGGTCTGTGACAGTATAGTTTATTGGTTCCAGATCCAGCCGTTCCTTGTATTCGGACCAGTGCAGATCCTGTACAGCACTGTGCTCAATTGTGATAAATCGGCCCATAGTCACTTCATAAAATGACTGGGTATTCAGCGTATGGGTCCAATTAATATTTATTAAACGAGTTTCACGGGTAACCGTATTATAATTATCCAGGATCTGGATATAACTGTACGGAAAGTAGGTAGATGAGAAAGCTCGGGGCATGAAAAATCCCTGGTTAATATTCAATGACAGATCATAGGACAAGCTGAGTTTTCTTTTGGCTGAAATATCCCAGGTTAGCTTGTAAAGCACATGCCAGTCATTGTTCGATCGCCGTGCCAGAGACTGCAGGAATTGATCGGCTGATTCTTCATTCATCCCTGGGGGCGGTGTCCAATTACGGTGTGGATAAAGTGTACCTGCAACAGGAAGATTGCCATCATAAATCTTACCGAATCCATTAAAAAACATGGAAAATTTTCCTGGTAAATCAGTGCCTAGAACATTTGGCAGTAATTCTAAAAAGGGATCAGGCCCGCCAAGATTAAATTCGACTCTATCCGTATTATAGTGCGGTAACATATCTTTTGTCATACCCCAGTTATCACTGACATATTTAAATGCGCCTTCGAAATTATCACGCCCTTCCTTCAAGGTAATATTCACCACACCTGACATGGCCTGACCATATTCCGCATTGTAGCCACCGGTAACAATCTCAAGATCCTGGATTGCATCCGCATTAATGAACAGGTTGCCGGAATACCCTGATAATGGATCCTTAATAGATAGACCGTCAACAATAAAAAGGCTTTCATCAATACGTCCGCCGCGGATATGAATCTCATTATCTTGTTTGGTAACACCGATTTGTTCCGCAAGAATGTCTTCCACACTACTAACAACCTTGTTTGCTATCTCAGCACTGCTTACTCGGGTCATGGATGATGTTTCATTCACATCAAAAAGAGGTTTTTTACCCATCACCACCACTTCCTCGCCAATCGTCAGGACAGTTTCTTCCATAATGAAATCCAGGGTAATAGATTGGGCTGGCTCTAATCTGATCCCCGTTTGCAAGACCACTTTATAACCAATGATCGAAGCTTCAATATCATATATCCCAGGGTTTATTTGTGGAATGTTGTAATATCCATCCGCATCAGACGCAGCGCCATAATACGTGCCTTTCACCATCACATTGACACCAGTCAAACCTTCACCGGTCTCGCTACTGGTAATGCGACCAGATAGTTTACCATCCCCCTGACCTATCAGAGTTGCAGCCCAAAAGAGGATAAATAACACCCTGATCATTGAAACGCTACTTTCAATAGATAACTGATGAATTTCCCTCCAGAACCATCCCCATCTAATAATGGCTGGCTGCCATTATGCATGGGAATAGACATAAGTACAACTTTTCCAGACAGCTGTGTTGGCGAAACCTGAAACTGACCTATTGAACAAACAGTAGGTGTCCCTGTCCATTCATCGCCATCACCTGGCTCAGCTAATTTGTAGAGAGTTTGCAGCGTCGCAAATTGATCCGCATCGGGTTCAAATCCTTTTACCCGAACCGCGATCAAATTTGAAATAATAAGATCTAAATCTGCTGCAACCTGGGAATCCAATGAACGACCAGCAAAAATCCGACCTTGTGGATTCAAAACAAATGATGAATCCAAAGGAAAGAACACAAATGTGGAATCTTTCAATTCAGCTACGTTTAATAATATATCTCCACCAGAGTCTATAAAATTGGATATGTTGGCACCAGCATCTAGGTATGTTTCTATTCCCGTATAAGCAGAATACCATATAATATGATTAAAATAATTAAGCGTGGCCGAAAGATCAGTACTTGAATAGGGTAATTCCCTGCCGATTTCCCAAACGGAATAATTTTCTGGGCCTAGAGCTGTATCCAAAACACTTCGATACCATTGCTGGGCGTTATTCTGACTATCTTGAACAAAATCATCGATCAATAGTACATCACCTTGGACAGGAATTACTTTCCAGTAATCTGGTTCATCTTGGTTTTCAATATCTGGGAATTGGACAATTTTACTCTCTGCACCAGCTATATCCCTTGCTTTAAGGTAAAGTGTGTGATACCCTAATTCTAGGCCTGTCAGGGTTATACTTGAATAGGCAGCTGCTGATAATTGTGTCCAACAAGTTGTACACGTATCATCCAAAGCATAGTAAACATCAGTGATTGTTTCTACACCATCTTGGTCTAACACATCCCAAACAAACGTTCGTGTTGGAAAAGTAAAACTGGTATCACCGCCGATGTCAGCTATAAATGGATTACTGCGAAAACGAAAATTAATACTTGGTTTTGAATTACGTATCGGCAGAACAATTTTCGCTGGTGTTGCATCGACTAAACTATCGTTATCAAGAGCTTTGATTTCAAACCAGAACACATCCAAATCTGACCGTATTGGCACATAGAAAAGTCCTGCCTCAGTGGTGGTAAATGACCATGCAGAATCCACATTCCATTTATAATAATAGCCTACTACATCACCATCAGCATCTTCCCCCCACCAATGAAGTTGCTGCTTACTGGTAGTTATGGTCGTGAATGCTTGCGTCAAGGTATCCCAAACCATGTTTGGTGTTGGAGTTTCATTAATAGCATAGATTGGTTCGCCAGTTAATGAATCAATAGCAGCAAATACAGTATCTGATGCTATCAAGGATAAATATGTATCGGGTGCGCGGGGATCAATTGGATTTGATGGATCTTCGTATTCCCACAAGGTGCAGGAAAAAATTAATAAAACACTGCTGCTCAGGTATAATCTATTCACAAATAAAAAAGGCAGGGGCTACGAAAACCCCTGCCTTTTACGCGAATTAACGTACCAGAATCATCTTCTTGTGATCAATAAATTCACCAGCCTTGATCCGGTATAAGTATGGACCAGAACTTACTGGCTGACGATTATCGTTCATCCCATCCCAATTAATCACATACATCCCCGGATCATAATTATCATTTACTAAGGTACGAACCTTATGGCCCAGCATATCATAAATAATCAGTTGCACATTTGCTTGATTGCCAATCTCAAACCGAATCCGGGTTTCAGGGTTAAAAGGATTGGGATAATTATCATGCAATGCGAATTGCCGCGGCAGAGATTCAAAATTCTCATCCACGCCCAATTGTCCAAGATCCGCTAAATCTCGTACCTGAATCTTGTAGGTTCCAAAACTGAAATTGAAAATACCGGTTACCTGACTAAGGGTAGTGCCTTCTTCGAGGGTACTCATGTAATTGTCTGCTGCCATAGTAGCCATATCATCGTCAATTAGACATTCTACGCCTGAATCATCTACAATACCCCAATCATATGCATTCATAGCTGAGACAGTCACATCTGATACTGTCACCAGGCAGCCTTCATAGGATTCAACTTCTTCTGCATCCTGGCCCAGATCGGCTGTACTGACGCTCATAGATGCCATACTGTTTCCAGCACTGTTTACAGTCACTGCAGATACATTGATTAGCTTTGTATTACCATCATATTTAAAGTGCCATTCCGGATCAAATTCTTCTACCGTTCCAGAGACTGTCACCTCATCACCACGGCTAAGCATTGAATCATCCCAGCCATCGAATACAACACCACTCCATTGTGCACTTGCACTTTGAAATGCATAAGCTGCATAACCACTATTATATTGTGCCGTATCACCAGTAACAACACCAGTAACGGTTACATCGCAGCCATTATAAGGCGATTCACCATTTGGCCAAGGAGAGTACTGGATATTATTTATTGTCAATGCACTGCTTAATGTATTGTATCCAAGATAATTTCCATTATCAGTGTCTGGGAATTCAGACCATTTGATTTCAGATTGATCCGCTCCATCATCAGCAGCTTTAACAAAATATTCAATGAATGCACCATCTGTTCCACTGGCTGGGATTGATCCAGACCAGGTATCATCAACAGTATTACTCATATCCGTAGCGTTCCAGTCACCACCATCTTCTCTGTAGTATATATACGCTTCAGAGATAGTTGAATTATCCACAATATCTGCACTAACTGTTACCAGATCATCAACGCCTGGTACACATGGATCACGGGAAACATCCGTTATGCTAGGTGGACCTGCTCCAAATTCAATATCAGCAACATAAAGCGGTTCGATCTTGTAAGCTGTAGAATCAGCATTACTTCCGTAGTGGTGATACACCCAGCCTCGAATAGAGCTTACATAGGAACCGACTGGTGGCCTTCCAACAGCTTCTTGCCAAACTGAAATACTATCTGAATCATCATCGACATTCACTTTCCCAGTACCATCATCGATAGACCATTCTCCATAGGGAAGATCATTTTGAATTACGATAGCATTGGTCGCCCTAACCATTACTGTTCCCCATTGTTCCGCTTCCGTTGGCCAGCGCAGATCTCCTGTATTAACATCAGCAGTATCCGGTAAGGCAACGCCTACTTCAAGTATATTAACTGGTTCAGTAATAAATAATTCGGTCATATTGGCTGGACCAGTTGAATATTCATAGACATATCCTGTACATTGGACACGATCACCTTCGAATAGAACTGGAAAGGCTGAGCTATCGGGATCGTAAGAAAGAATGGAACTCCATGGACCACCCTGTTCATCCTGGAAAATAAATTTTACTCCATCCCCAGCATAACTCAATCCAGTAGGCATTGTTACAATCCCTTCAATGGTAACTGTATCACCAATCATATATGACATATCAGACTCTTCATCCACACCAGCTTTAATCAGATCACTATGTAAAACCTGCTGAATTCGTTGTAAACGTACAGGCGTTCCATCTGCTTCCACCACATCGCGGGCTAACCTCGGTTCTAGTTTTGTATTACTATATGTGTACGTCATAACGCCTGCAACTCCAGCCAATGCCTGCCCGCTATCAGGAAAATAATAATAATCCCAAATATCATCCACACGCATGGAATCAGTTCCATCTGTAACTGACCATTCACCATTACCAAGATCCGCATTGTCAACAGCAACATTATCTACTTTTACCAAACACCCTTCATAAGCTTCTGCATCAGAGCCTCCAGTCATAATCTGGCCGGGTGTAACAACCGCAGGGCTGATCATATTAACAGCTGGCCCATGAACAATAACATCAGTCACATCTACAATTTCTGTTAAGTTATAATATTCATCCACTGTTCCGGTAACAGTAACGCTGTCACCTTCAGCCACAGAATTTGTAATGCCGGTTGATGAAACAAAATTAAAGGTGTCCCAGCCATTATATTCAAAACAGACAACCCCATTCCAGGGCCCTTCGGCATCCTGGACGTAAAGATAACGGTTACTGCTGCTGCCCCAGAACTCTGCCGTAACTACACCACTGATTATCACTGTTTGTCCATATAATGGACTGGCATCATCCGTCGTTGGATCGCTCACAAATTGAATGTCATAGATAGATGTTACAGTTTGTGTTGATACGGTAAAAGCAACTGTATCTGCAACATGAGGGCTCAAGTTTGCATGACTGTTATCCGCCAGCCATACAATCACCGTATGCGAACTTTCAGAAAGTCCTGTCAGGGCAATGTCATCCGTTGTGTACTGCATCACAGTTGTGCCTCCATCCACTGCATAATGAACATGGCCGTCTCCACCTGAAGTGGCTACAGTAAAATTGGACACTGTAAATGATACGGTTACATCAGTTGAATATAGTGTTGATCCGCTTTCCGGGCTGGTTATAACAAGCGCGGGATCTTGTGCCTCAAGTTCAGTATGCGGATGTGAACCAACATAATCCCAGGTATTCTGATCCAGTACAATCCACTCAGAATTATCCGCTGTTGAATCCGCAGAAGCAGACCAATTCGTATTACCGCTGATAACGGTGGATTTTCGGACGAGAGTGTGATCCTTGGTACCATTTGTAACACCAGCCACATCCCAGCCATCACCGGGGTCATCACCCATCTCTCCAATAATATCTATAATGGTATATGAACTGGCTGTTGCCCCTGCTTCTGTAATAGCAAATACATCATCTCCATTACTCAAATAGGTAAAAGCCTGATCTCCTTCAGCGACTATAGCTGCATCTGCGCTTCCATGATAAACCACATATACATCACCATCTGCTATAATAGTACCCGCTGCAAATGTAACGTTATCGGGGTAGTCCCATTCGTTATTTACATCACATCCATTACTACAACTGGAAAGTGAATAATTACTTAGATCAACATCGGCACCCGTGCCATTATAGATCTCCAGGTATTTATTGTTGCTGCTGCCTTCTGCGTATTCAGAAAAAAACAAGCTATTATCTTGTGCTATTACCAGCGTTAAGAAAAATGGTACCCAAGCGTATTTTTTCATGATAAATCCTCCTCCTAAGATTATTTAATGATTAGAAATTTACCTTCTTTTACCTTACCATAGGATAAACTTTCGTTATCCAAATTTTTAACCGTGAACAAATAAAGTCCCGATGCAATCGCCTGGTCATCCCTGGTAATGAGATCCCAGGCATGTTCTCCACCACTTAGCTGCGGTGTTTTATATTCATCAATATTGTAGACATCACTGCCCTGGTATTCTTGATCATGATCCAGGATGTCCACCAGATCACCTGCTAGAGTAAAAATGCGGATCTCTGCTTTACGTGGCAGATTGGAAAACCAGATCATTTGGGCCCGACTGCCATAGCCATCCCATCTAGCCTGCCCTTTGTAAGGATTAGGATATACACTGGGATTACCTTCCCAATTAGCAGCATCTGGTTTTACACCCGGGTATACATACTGCCGGTTGGCATAGACCGAACTTTCTAGACTTGCTAGATTAGCATCTGGATCACCCCGATCATAGGCAGTGACTGCGTAATAGTTCAGCCAGCCGTTTTTCACATGATTATTAACAAATTTATAGTGATAAACATTCCCATCTATTTCAACACTATCCTGATCACCAAAATCATTAATAATTCTTATAAATTCGAAACCTGTGTTATAGCCAATACCCATATGTTCGGCAAGGGCCAGATCAAATTCTCCAAGCAAAGTAAATTCTTCATTGGAATCGTTTACTGTTTTCCTTGCGCCGTAAATGCGGTAGCCTTCAAAATCCATCTCACGGCTGATCGGATCAATAAAATTTTCAGCATTGCTTTGCCAGTAGACCGTAACAACCTGATCATCAACATCAACAGCCATATTAGGCACGGGGGGTGGTTCCGGTAAAATGTAGCGGTCTATTTCATCATCTTGATCAAGGTCTTCACCATCATCCAGAATATTGTTCCTGTTTTTATCCTCACCATTATAAGCACGCTGGGCCCAGTCTGAGTTCACATGTAAATTTCTGCGCCGCGTTGGTGAATCGTCTTCTGTTCCATTCCATTTTGCAGTTACAACGGCCATTACAATATTACAGGAATCGCCGGGTGGTAATTCCCAAGCGGATGAATCGGGTTCCGTGGGAATACTGCCAAATGGACCGGCGGAGAAAAGAAAAATCCAGCTATTGGGTTCATTGGGATAACCCGCGGATGTGTATTCCGGCCCAGTCCCCATTTGAACAGAGCTGGACAATTTTTGATAACGTTCATAATCGGTGAGTGGCATACTATATACTGGATAAGATGAATTATTTGAATTTGTCCAAACCCACTGGTTATAATGTGATTGAACATAAGGTCGAGATACATTCCCCCCCAGCCAGGTAATGCCAATATAACTTTGGGCCCAACCATCATCACCATCGAGGTCATATTGGTATGCTATATCCCGGCTGTATTCTGAATCATCGATCGATGTGTCATAACCATCAAGATTATCATACCAGGTAAATCCACCTCCAGGTTCATATTTATTGGTGTAGTTCATGTTGGCCACTGAGGCATCGGTCCAAATACCCGCATAAATATTTTCAATTGTTTGATCGGAAACATTTTTAATAGAATAGTTGAGAATTACAAATGCATCCGCAAAAGAATAATTCCAAGCATAAGATTCAAGTCTAATGTCAATGCCTAGTGGTGTATGGTTGGGAATATTCATATTATCAGTTGGTATTGTTCCATAATCCCGGAACGCTGTTTTGAGATCCTGATGTGATGTTGCGTAGGGCGAAAAATACTGCGCAATTGAATCCAAAGATGTGGAAGAAATGGATGATTTAATATCGATATTGTCTGCAGCAGATAATTCAAAGCCTTCCTGACCCGATTCAAAAACACCATCTACTATGGCGGTAGACACCAGGCGCTGACCATTGACTACACCCCCAATCCATAGGCCAGCGTAGGAAAAATGTTCTACCTGGTCCCTGAGTATTTCTGTATTCTGCTTATATTGACATGAAGGGAGAATACGGCCATTGATTTTATTCCAGCCATTGCCTAAAACACCAAAATTGGTAACGGTGAGACCCAACTGGCCAACTGAAGTATATTTGTCGTAAATATCCTCAAAATACTGGGCAGAGATAACGGAAGAGAACAATACTGTAAATAATAATATATGAAACTTATAGAGTAGCTTTTTTATCATCCTTTCCCCGGTTTTGGATTGCTTAATAAAGCGACTCAAATTAATGAAACGTCGGGGAATAAGCCAATGGATTGGGCAATGGGATTATTTCATTAGCACCAGTTTCTGGGTTTTTATTTGACCGGCCGATTCCAGTAAAACAAAATATATCCCACTTGCTTTATTGGTTGCGTGCCATGCCAGTTGATAGTATCCGGGTGCAATTACTGAATCATACAGATTATCTACTAATCTACCATTTACATCGTAAATATTTAATTTGACCAAGGCCGCATTTGCTATGCTCACTGAAATAGTTGTTTTAGGATTGAATGGATTGGGATAAGATGGATATAATTTTATTTCTTCCGGCAGGAAATCATCTGTAATAACTGCAATTGTGCTGGTATCATCCCAAGCACGACCAGGAGTACCCATATCTCCATCACCGTACGTACTGAAGGAAGCAGCCCAGCTAGTATCAAGATTGCTATTATAATTGACATTCTTTAAATACATGGAAACACCACTGGAGTAAGGAAAGGCATTTCCATAGGAAACATCATCTACAATTTTGTCATCACCATCTAAAATGATTATCTCATCCTCTGTATTTCCCAATTGAAACGATGAATATATATAATCAGCATCATAACCTCCGTTTTCAGCCTCATTGCCGTTACGCCCAAGGACCATGTATTGTCCAGGTGCAATTTCAATACTTGTTGTAATTAAATGTGTATCATTACCTTGATCCATAATAGTCCAGCCGTTTAGGTCAATTACAATTGAATCCATATTTAGTATTTCGAACCACTCACCACGACTATCAGATACTGCCGCCGGGTTGGGCATTATTTCCGTAATTATCAAATGAAAATTAGAAGCATCTCCACTTGGGAACCGAAATGATGCAAATACAGGCAGATGATCGGAGGCTGCATGCAATGCATCTGCCATTGTTTGACTAACAGCATTATTTGTTCCGCTGTTGATAGCTTGATTGAAATGCTGGCCATCATTACCAAATGCCAGATATGAATCATCAATATAGGTCATGTCATAGGTGTCTTCCATGACTGCGGCTGAAGCGAATATCCAATCAAACCGGTCATCCATTCCACCATTGGCACCACCCCCAAACTGTGTGGTACGTGGGGACTGAGTGTGCACATCCGCGAAAGCAGTGTTATTATGCCAGTGGCCAATACGATTTATCGGATCAAAAAGTTGGCCATCAGTATCAGACCCTGCAAGTGTAAGCATGTCAAAAGCAGGTTCAGAAGATGAATTGTTACTGTAAATATTAAAATCACCACCAACAATAAAATGAGATCCGCTGGGTAATTCATTTAAATAATTTCGTAGTATGGTTGCTTCTTGTAGCCGCTGTTGGGCATTAGAATCACCTGAACTAGCTTTGAGATGCAGGCTATAAATACGAAACTGCACTCCCGATTCAAGATGTTCCATCACCCATTCAACCACATCCCTTGTACCTGATGATTGCGCTGTATTAATAATAGCTGTACTGATAAAAGAGAAAAACTCTGGCTTATAGTAAAGCGCTATATCCTGACTGGCAGTCTGATTGGTAAAGTCAGCCCCAGACCATTCATTGGGCTGAATAACATTTAATACATCATCCAGAAAATGGTCGTACCCGGTAGTACCGACTATTTCCTGACAGACGATTAAATCAGGTTGAATCTCACCTATAATTTCTTGATAGTAAGATTCACGATCATCATCATCTCCGTAATTAAGAAGATTATAAGTCAAAAAAGTATAATCGGATTGCGCGGCAGTATAAGATAGTAATATAAAAAATATGGTATGGATTCTATATTGAGAAATTTGTCTATAACTCCACTGTTATTATACCAGTTTTGATCTTACGATGGTTTCTTAATACTGTTTTTTTGTATGAACTTAATTTTTCTGATTGGTCTTTAGTTAATAAATCCAATTCATCCAAGACCGCCATTGTTGCAATTGGAGAACAACGTTGGTTACCATCTAAAACCTTTAAGGCAATGCCGAACACCTCGCCATTACCCGAGCGAATACCTAGACCACGAACCGCTTCCCCGCCGACTTTAGTCACTGCTTTGCCATCCATTGCTTCAATGAAGTCCGTATCGAAACGATTTTTACCAGCTATCAAATAAGGATTGGAAGTTACAGCATCAAAAAGAGTGTTTAATTCATCATAATTACCACTGGCAAACTTCTGGTACATCAACGCAATGTTAAAAAGAGGCAAAAAGGGCACTGGCGCACTACAACCATCAATTGCCAGAGGAAATTCATTTAATTCAGAAAATCGTTTGACCTGCTTCATAATAAGTTGCTGCACTTTATGGCCCGGGTCAGTATATCCCTTAGGATCTACCTTTAAATATTTTGCCAGACATAACATGCCTGCGTGTTTACCGCTACAATTGTTATGCAGCGCCGAGGAATTTTCTTCATTTTGTATCAATTTTACCCTGGATTCCTTATCATATGGAAAGTGAGTACCACATTCATAATATGATGTGTCATATCCAATTTTATCCAACATGCTTTTTGCAGTATTTACATGAATATCTTCTCCGTTGTGCGATGCACACATTAGTGCAATTTCTGCAGGGGTAAAACTAACTGCTTTTGTAGCGCCCTCTTTTATCGCCGCTGAGGCCTGAAAAGGTTTGAGCGCTGACCGAACACATGTTAGATAATGAGGATCACCACTACTGTATACAATTTCACCTTTTTCATCAACTACTACCGCATAAGCTACATGGATACTTTCAATAAAATCACCACGATGTATTTTACAGAGAACCGGCATCGTTCATTCTACCGCAAAGGAAGCAAATTGGAATTTAAAACCATGTTCCTTCAGTCTTGGGATTTCTTGTTTTAGTACTTTTAGGGTGTTTGTCTTTGCATGACCAATCCCAACCGCTAACCCTTTTAATTCTGCTTTATCAGCCAGCTTGTATAACTGTTCACGTATTTTATTTTTTTGGTTTTCGTTATCAAGAAATACATGGCGGCGAATTGTAGGTACACCACGAGACCGCATTGTAGTTTCAGCTACAGTTTCTGAGGATGTGCGGCTATCGATGAAATATTTTCCATGCCGTTTTAATACATTGCCCACGATATTCATGATCCGTTTATCTGAAGTTGCCTTTGAGCCCTGATGATTATTCATTCCCACAGCTTCTGGAAATTCCGAAATAACTTCTTCTACTTTGCTCTCTATTTCATCGCTGGTCATAGAAGTGGTCAGCTTATACTCTTTTTCACCACGTGTTTCATTTGTGGATTCCATGGGCATGTGAACAATAACCTCATACCCATTCTGATCAGCCTTTGCTGCAAACACCTTGCTATTTTGATGACCTGGTATAATCGCGAATGTAATGTCTGCATCTAAGGATAAAAATCCTTCTGAAACATTATCATCTCTATAACCAAAATCATCTATTATGATAACAATATTGCCCCGAACATCTTCTTCAATTTCAATTTTTGGTATAGTAACTGTCCTTCTAGTCGGAACAGGTTCGTCTGTTTTTGATTTCAATATATACAAAATACAGGCAGATAGAACAAGTACTGCCAAGACGAAATAATTGCGTAATTGATTCAATCTATTTTTTCAAATTGTGTCTATAAATCTACTCTGATCAAGGCAACCGTAATGATAAATCAATCATTTGTGGTATGCCCAAATGCTGGGATCCGACTTGTATACCATAATGCAAATCCAATATTCCTAAGCGAATTCCGAAACCTCCTGAAAAAATAGTAACCTTATCAGAAAAGTGAGATCCAAAACGAATGTCCAACTTATTATATCTTGTTTCATTAGCGACTCCAAAAATTGGCCCATTGACAAAGGATGATTTTTCTGCAGAAATACAAACAGTATGATCCCATTTGGATCTAGAGAATTGATAAGATATTGCTGATAATAAACGCATTGGTAAAGATTGGTTATAGGTATCTGATTTGTTCATGATGCCAAGATTTAATGCAGAAACGCCCATTTGAATATTTTTACTTATTGAATGTGTGATACCAGCATCAACGGCATAACCAGTGATCTTTTCCGTATGCAACTGAACAAAAATGTATTTCAAAGAAGCGCCAGCTTTAAGACCACCAAAAGATTGTGAATAACTACCATCTATAGAAAGGGCACTAGAACCAAATGTTGCTATTGGATAATCGGTAGGTGTAGTCGTACGAAGTTCAAGATCATTAAGCCCCATATGTCGTAACTGTAGACCAATAGTCCCACGGCTAAATTTTGATGCCAATGCAAACGAAGAGGCTGACACATTGCTCAACCAGGAACCGTAAGACATGTGCAGATTGATGCCCTGCGGAGAGGCAGTGAGTAGAGCAGGATTATTCAATGTAACCTTACCAAGAAGTGGATTGCATCCAAAAGCCAGATCAATTGCATTGAATGGTACAGATAAAAACTGGGTCCCTAACCCAAATCCTGTATTAACCAGTATGACTGTGTTAATTAAAACTCTAGAAATTAAACGCATAGGTAAAAACATGAATCATGCCCTGTGATACA
>ERZ651768.1516-NODE-1516-length-16941-cov-8.293465_pt1 | contig 16941 bp, 12 predicted proteins | sample MGYA00514754_ERZ651768 | MGnify/ENA metagenome assembly ERZ651768
TATCAGTTCAGATCCAGACATCCTGATCGTTGATGAGGCACTGGCTGTGGGTGATATCCGGTTCCAGCGTAAATGTTTTAGACGATTCCAAGAGATGCAGGCATCTGGGAAAACAATACTCTTCGTATCACATTCTGTTGAACTGATCCAAAATCATTGCTCCAGAGCTATCTTCTTGAATGCGGGCAACATCGAAGTGATTGGCGAGCCCAAGGTCGTGATTCAAGCCTATCTGGAGCACTTGTTTGGGAGTGAGATTCAACAAACGGGCGAGGTTGATTACAGTGAGGTAACTACAGCAATTGATCCTGCCGATACTGGTACCAGTTCATCCAGAACTGCGTCGGAACCATCAAGCCTAGATCAGGACCACTGTATTCAGCGGCGATCGTACAATCCTAACGAATATCGTTGGGGGGATCGGCGCGCAGTGATAATTGATTACCAGCTTCGGTCCAACTCCGGTAATGATCAGGTCGTGTTCGAGTCGGGGGAAAATTTAGAGTTGATGGTCTATATCCGCTTTTTCCAGGAATTAACTGACCTGATCTATGGTTGCACAGTTAAAACTGTCGATGGACAGACAGTCTATGGGACCAATACCAGGCAACGCGCTACAGATATCAGTCATGGTGAAGCTGGAGCGACTACCGTCATTCGTTTTCAATTTGATCTTAACCTGGTGCCTGGTGAATATTTCATATCGCTTGGTGTCGCGCTAGATGATGGTGAACGCGACAATATTGCGATAGATCGTCGATACGATCTGATACATATCACTGTCAGCGGCGACTATGGCGGATTTGGTCTTGCTCAGATGAACATGTCCATTGCTGAAGTTTGATGGACTGTCCAGGGATTGATTCTGGCTATAGACAGAGTAACAGGGCAATACGTATTGCTTTGTCGAGTAGTGGGGATGTTGTAGTGTTCATGCGATCGACCCGGGTCGATTGTGAAAGCGGTTAAATTGGTTTGAAATGAGCTCATATACTCGTCCGACTATTTCTGCCATCGTAGTTAATTTCAATGCTGGTGGGTTCCTTGAGCTATGTATTGATCGAATCAGAAAATCGACCCCTGCAGTAGAATTGATCGTGGTCGACAATCACTCAAAGGATGTCAGCAAGGTTTGGGCACTAGGCTGTAACGGTTGGCAGAACGAAAAATATATCCAAAATGATCGAAATTTGGGATTCTCTGCAGCCGTAAATATCGGTGCTTCCATAGCATCAGGGGATGTACTGGTTGTCATCAATCCAGATTGCTTGGTGTGGCCACACACTATTGAGCGATTGTGCAGATTGTTAAGGGATCAGCAAGAAGTCGGTTTAGTGGGTGGGTTGGTATTTGGTATTCATGGTAGTGAGCAAGCCGGCTGTAGACGTTACGATGTGACACCGATACGAAGTATTGGCAAGATGCTAGGCAAACTATTCCCACTTAAGAATATGCCAACAATAGACATGACAAATGAACCAATCCCACAAAATAGCATTGATGTGGATGCTGTGTCAGGGTCCTTTTTTGCAGTCAGAAAGTCAGTTTACAGAGAGTTGGGCGGGATGGATGAAGACTATTTTCTTCATTTTGAGGATTTGGATTTCTGTCGGAGAGTCAGGGAAGGGGGATATAGAGTTGTGTTCAACCCGGATGTGTCGGTTATCCACGTGGGCGCTGTGTCAAGCGGGGTTAAATCAGTTGAAATTGCCGGCTATAAGCACCGCTCACTGAAAACCTATTTTAGAAAACATTTAGATCGGTATTCCTTAACGGCCTGTGTGGTATCGATCATGTCGCAGTTGTATGTTTGGATAAGCTGTTTGTATGGGCTTATAAAACCTGAAATGAGATACAACCAGGACTCCGATCTGTTCGAGAGTATCTGGTCTGTGAGCAACGTTAACGAAGTGCTAGTTATCGGAGACCAGTGCCGATTGTTGTATGCAGTTGTGATGCGTTTGGCAGCGCGGGGTTACGTTGTAGTCGTAGAAACAAGCGATCCTCAAACAGCACCCAGGATACCCCGGGTTAGTTGGGTTACGTCAGAATACACAAAAAAAGTGCCCAAGAAAGATTGTCCTGAGTTCGGTTGGACCCTATGTTTAGGCTCCACCGAGCGGCTAAAGGCTTATCAACAGCGCTTCTCATACCGAATGTTCGGCTCGCAATTGCTAATCCAGACGGGAGTTGAACCCAAGGTAGCTGATCAAAACAACACAATCGAGAAAGCTGTTGTCGGCGAAACAGGCGTTGACTGGCTCGAATGGGGACCATTGGCTCTGTGTCTGTGGCTAAACAGTTCCGGTTCTGGTAGCGCAAAGAACTCGCGTAAAAACAATGAGTTAGTGACTACTGGTGATTTGAAAAAAGAGCATCAATCTTTGGTCGATAGTCCTCGGCAAGTTCATGTGGATGATATTTCAGAGCTGTGTCTTGATGTCCTCGTCGGCATCAGTGAACAGGAATCCGATACAACTACCCAGAAAATTTTGAAAGGCTGTATAGATCGTTTTAGTCAGCGTACCCGACCTCTGTACAATTGACTCTTTGCTATTCGTGTTGGGTCTCCTCATTAAAGCCAGCTTATATTTATGACTCTTGTCTCCGCGTTGTTACTGCTATTGTTCGGTAGCGTCGTTTGTTACAGCTGGCTGTCTTTTCTTCTAAGACAAAACTCGAGTATCTTGGTTCCAGATACCCCCAACTCTCGAAGTTTGCACAGTCAAGTAGTGCCGAAGGGTGGCGGGTTAGTGATTATCATTTCGACAGTATCATTGATCGGGATTTACCAAGCAATTTACCAATCGATCGCTGTGATGCATGTGTTGATTGCATTGTTAGTTGGTTGCATTGCGGTCCTGGGATGGTTTGACGATCGGCACAATTTAAGGATTCGGACGAGAATTATTACGCAAATCGTAATTGCTTGTGCCATGGTTTATCTACTTGTGCTACTTGTGCGCTTCCAGGGTATCAATATTGTCGGTTATCGTTTCGAGCCACCCGACTGGTTACTGTTTGTTGCGCTCGTCGTCTGGGTCGTGTGGATGACTAATCTGTTTAATTTCATGGATGGTATTGATGGTTTGGTCGGGACGCAGTCGACAATAGCTGCGATTGTCTTGGCGTACTGGTTTTACCAGACAGGTGCTCCCGGCCTTGCAGCGTTGAACCTGGCACTTGCTGGTGCTTTGGTGGGTTTTTCTGTCCTTAATTGGCGACCTGCACGCGTCTTTCTAGGTGATATTGGAAGCCTTAGTCTAGGAATCTATTTTGCAGTAATGGGGGTCATTGGTTGGACTGAATATCATCTGGCAGTCGACGCGTTTGTGCTTCTTTACGGTGTGATGCTCTGTGATTCGAGTGTAACTCTTGCGGTACGCATTCTTAGGGGTGAGCGCTGGTGGGAAGCGCATTCAAGTCACTATTACCAACGATTGGTTAGTGTTGGCTATAATCATGCACAAGTCACATCGTTTGCCGTGGTAATTACGTTATGCCTGTCGATTTATGGAACGTTTGTAATCCACAAAGTCGGCCCTGGGTGGCTTTGGATTACGTTGGGTCTAGTCACCCTGGCTATCTGCGGTCTCACAGTGCGAGCGAAAGAACGGACGTACGTTACCAAAGATGAAAATCAGTAACGAGGAGAGTGCATTCGAGGAACTGAGATACTACGCCGGTCGTTGGCCAGTGATCCTGCACGACGGCGTGATGGTTGTTATCGCCTGGATTTGTTCTTATTGGTTTCGCTTTAATCTCGATACTATTCCGCAGCCATTTCTTGATCAGGCGATTGCGATGCTGCCTTTGGTTCTCCTGATCCATGTGGCTATGTCGCTTGGGTTTTCTGTTCCTCGAGGTGCATGGCGATTTACATCCACGCCTGACATTTCGGCAATCGTTAAGTCGGTATTCTTTGGATCAGCCGTAATCGCGATTGCGATATTTCTCGCGACCCGGCTTGAAGCTGTGCCACGCACTGTTTTTCCACTCCACAGCGTGTTGCTGATTGGATTGCTAGTTACCAATCGACTGTTGTATCGCGCTTATCACACGCGCGTTGGAAGAGGTGTGTCCGGTAAGCGAGTTTTAGTGATTGGTGCTGGTGTTGCCGGCGACATGTTGGTTAGAGATCTAAGGAACTCAAATCCGGTACTGTACGAGCCGATAGCCTATCTAGACGATGATCCGGACAAAAAAGGACGCCATATCCAAGGTCTTCGAGTGGTTGGCGCCTGCTCAGTATTGCCAAAGGTGGCCCAAGAGTTACGCATCGAACTGGTGCTGCTTGCCATACCCAGTGCCGCAACACAGGACATGCGACGTATCGTAGATTACTGTGAGGAGGCGCAAGTCTCCTACCGTACATTACCTAAAGTACAAGAAATTCTGGATGGAACTGCTCGCAGTCGAGACCTGAGGCCGGTCGCGTTGGACGACCTACTGGGTCGAGACCCGGTTTCGCTCGATATCGCACTGATTTCAAATGGCCTGACCGGCAAGAGGGTGCTTGTAACGGGTGCAGGAGGATCTATTGGCAGCGAGTTATGTCGGCAAGTGGTTCAATTGAACCCGGCGTCACTGATCTTGGTTGAACAGAATGAATATAACTTGTATAGGATCGCTCACGAAATAGAAAACAAGCATCCAGACATAGCATTGCATGCCCAGTTGGGCGATGTGTGTGATGAACCTGGCGTAAGATCAGTATTCAACCAGCATTTGCCAAATGTTGTATTTCACGCAGCAGCCTACAAGCACGTGCCTTCCCTACAAGGACAAATCCGGGCAGCCGTTCGAAATAATGTGATTGGAACAGATGTAATGGCGCGAGTCAGTTGTGAAGCTGGTTGTGAGAAATTTGTTTTGATCTCGACCGATAAAGCGGTCAACCCAACTAGTATTATGGGTGCAACCAAGCGCATGGCTGAGATTTTGATTCAGGCTCGAAACGCAAAGTCTGATGTAGCTTTTATAACTGTGCGGTTCGGAAACGTGCTGGGATCCGCAGGAAGTGTTGTACCGTTATTTGAACGACAAATCGCAGAAGGAGGCCCGGTTACGGTCACCCATCCCGATGTGACACGGTTCTTTATGACAATATCGGAGGCATGCCAATTGATTATGCAGGCATGTGTACAAGGACAGGGTAGCGAGACTTTTGTACTTGACATGGGGGAACCGATCAAGATTTCCTATCTCGCCAAACAACTCATACGCATGGCCGGATTGATACCCGGTCAAGACATTGAAATCGTTTATACCGGCCTTCGTGAGGGTGAAAAGCTGGTGGAGGAACTGTTCCACAACGAAGAGAAACTTGAAAAAACACTGCACGATCAAATAAGTCTAGCTGAAAGTAGGGCTTTGAATAGTGAATCGATCGTGAACGCTGTTAGGTCGTTAACTTCTAAAATTCAGCAATCCGACACTGATGGAATCGAGCAGATTATGAAAGAATTAGTGCCGGAATACATGCAGAGAAATCTAGCTGAGGGGACTGACTCTGCGCAAGTGATAAGTTTCTCGCGCTGATAGGTTACCGTTTGTACGAGGTATACCAGTGAGCCAGGCGCAGTCGGATTGAAGCCACAGGTCTGGGTTAGCTGCCAAAACAACAGTCAATGGCTCTAATTCACGGGTCACTCTGCAATGTGGCCAATAAGTGTTTTATGTAGGCGATTTTATCTTGTGGCAGCGGTAACGATGTAGTGATACCCAGTGTATAGGTGCCTCGCATGTTTATTTCATTATTGCTGGATTCAATTAGATCAACGAGTTGTACTGGATCCAGTGCGGTATGTTCAGAAAATTTCACAAATCCCCCTTTATCTCCTAACTTAATTTTCTCTATTCCAAGGCCGGTCGCTGTCAACTTGATATCGCTGATAGCGAAGACCGACTTCGCGGCCTCGGGCAGTAGACCAAATCGGTCGAGAGTCTCCAACTGTAGGTCATACAAGTCTTCGACTGTTTGAGCGTTTGCGATTCGCTTGTACAGTAACAATCGGGCATGGACATCGGGTAGATAACTATCAGGGAAAAGAATTGGCAGATCGAGGTCGATCTCGGTTCGTATCTGCTCGTAGAGAGTGTATTTGTTGTCGTTTGGTAGTTTCGCTAGATCCCTGATGGCACGATTAAGATAATCTGCATAAAGGCTAAATCCGATATCATCGATGGTTCCGCTTTGCTCCTCCCCAAGGAGTTCTCCGGCACCACGGATCTCGAGGTCATGAGACGCGAGTGCAAATCCAGCACCGAGTCCTTCCAGAGAAGCAATTGCGTCAAGACGCTTTGTTGCATTTTTAGTTATCGCGATTTCGTCAGGTATAAGTAGGTAGGCAAACGCCTGCCGATTTGACCGGCCGACACGGCCTCTGATCTGGTGCAGTTGTGCAAGCCCCAGGCGATCGGCACGATCGATCAGTATAGTATTGGCATTGGGGATATCGATACCGCTTTCTATGATAGTGCTACACACCATTAGGTTGAATCGTTGTTGTTGAAAGTTCCTCATTACCACTTCAAGTTCCGATTCCGGCATCTGACCATGGGCAATTCCAATCGTTGCTTCTGGCACGAGAATCTGAAGCTCATCTCTTACCCGTTCGATAGACTTGACTTGGTTGTGTAAGAAAAATACCTGTCCACCACGATTTATCTCCCTAAGGCAAGCTTCTCGAATTAGACCATCGTGTTTAATTCGGATAAACGTTTTAATGGCGACACGCTGTTCGGGTGGTGTAGCAATTAATGAAATATCACGAACGCCAGTCATAGTGAAGTTCAGTGTCCTGGGAATCGGAGTTGCGGTGAGCGTCAAAATATCCACGACTTTTCGTAGCTTCTTGATGTGTTCTTTTTGGCGGACACCAAATCGGTGTTCTTCATCAATGATCAACAGCCCTAGATCCATAAAAGAAACATCGGGCTGTAACAGCCGGTGTGTTCCAATCACGATGTCTAGGGTGGCATTACGAAGACTAGCTAGAGTCTTTTCTACTTCCTTGTTGGTCTGCAGACGGGAAACACATCGAATGCTTACGGGTTGATTGGAAAAGCGATCGAGGAAAGTATCAAAATGTTGTTGTGCCAGTAAGGTTGTCGGTACTAATAGTGCCACTTGCTTTCCATTGTGAATCGCCACAAAAGCAGCTCTAAGCGCAATTTCTGTTTTGCCGAATCCAACATCGCCGCAGACCAGCCGATCCATTGGCTGATCGGATACCAGATCACTCAAAACATCCTCCATTGCAGTGATCTGATCCGGTGTTTCCTCGTGGACAAATGTCGATACAAACGTCGAGTACTCTTCTGAGGGTATAGCTAGACTGGCGCCAGCGCGAGACGCCCGAATTGCCTGAATTTCTAGTAGTTCGGCGGCTGTATCCCGGGTGCGTTTAGCGGCTCTATCTTTAGCCCTGGCCCATTGTTCGGACCCTAGTTTATGCAGGGGTGCGGTTTCGGGATCACCGCCTAAGTAACGGTTAACCAGATGTAGGTTCAAGATCGGTACGTAAAGCTTGTCGCCACCCTGATAGTCGACAACCATCAGTTCGCTTTCGTGTTCCAATATACGCATGACTTTTAAACCCCTGTAGCGCCCTACACCGTGGTCTTCATGAACTACAGGATCGTCAATCTTCAGTTCCGCGAGGGACTGGATGATGCTTTCCGGATCACGTGAACTCGCAGTACGCTTTGATGCGCGGGTAGTCCGCTCGCCAAAGATCTGAATCTCGGTTATGACCTCCAATCCCAAATCCTGAAAAACCGCACCGCGCTCAATTCGGCAGGTTACTGTCGCAAGGTGGGGGCCACCTTTTTTCGCAAATTCAGTCCATCCATCGACTTCAGTCGGACACATGTCACGGCCTCGAAGAACCTCGCTAATAATGTCCTGTCTGCCTACAGACTCAAACGCAAGTAGAGTCTTATAGCGCGTATGTTGCAGATGTTTAGTTATTGCTTGATACGGCTCGCTGTTTCTAGGCTCGACCCAAAAAGTGCCCGGTCTGCGTTTCTCCGATTGCTCATGTGTTTCTGTGCCTAGAAAGATGTTGACTTCGCTATTAACTCGCCGACTTATTTCTGCTGGTGCAGCGTACAGTTGTTCCGGTGGCAGAGGGAGTCTTTCGGGCACAAGGCATGCTAGTTTATGACGGTCAACGATTGCTGCCCAATGTTTGTCAACACTGTCTCGAAAATCTTTGTCTAAGACCCATGTAGCGTTAGAAGGCAGGTGTTCAAATAGGGTGTCGGTCTGGCTATAAAACAATGGCCAAAAATAATCCAGCCCCGTGGGCAGGTTGCCTTTGCTGATTTCTCGATACACCAGATGTTTTTGTGGGTCGCCTTCAAATTGACGTCGGAAATTTGTCCGAAACTGATTGATTGCATCGTGGTCGGTAGGGTATTCCCGACCTGGGAGGAGTTCTATGGAATTTCTAGTATCAGAAGATCTTTGTGATTCCGGGTCAAATAATCGGATGGTTTCCAATTGGTTTCCAAAGAGGTCAAGTCTGAATGGATCGCTAGAGCCCATCGGATAAATATCAATGACTCCCCCTCGTATTGCATACTCTCCCTGACAGAGAACTTGTGATACGGCTAGGTATCCGGCTTCCTGAAGTCGTTTTCGAAGATTATCTGGATCGACGATCTGACCAGTTTCGAGAAAAAAACTATGGCCGGAAATGTATTCAGAGGGTGGGAGCTTTTGCATTAGCGCCGGTACGGTTGAGAGCAGGATGCCCTGTTCGAGATGTGGGATCTGAGCGAGAGTTCGCAGCCGGTCCGATATTATTTCTGGTTGTGGTGAAACGACGTCATACGGTAGGCACTCCCAGTCTGAGAGAGAGAGTAGGGGTGCGGTAGAATGGTCCCGAATGAAGAAAGCTATTTCGTCCTGCAGGAGTTTCATCCGTCGAGAATTATTGGCGATGACAACCACCGGGGTTTTCAGGCGGTCCGCTAGTCGCGCTATCCCAAATCCTTCGGCGCTGCCATATAGATCAGACCAGCGGGTGGTTTCGGTAAAAGCGGAGTTTGGTTTGAATTCGTCTGGTAACGCACGCATCGGACAGGGTCTGCTTGGCCACGATGAGGTTATGGATTCTATCTTAATGAAGCCCCCATGCTTGAATATCCTGTTAGACAGAAGACACGCCGGTGTTTAGGAGCGGGGAGAAACTTTGGGCTGTTGTGCCTGCGGCAGGTCAAGGCAGACGTGTCGGTGGTGCAGTCCCGAAGCAGTATCTAGAAATCGCGGGTATGCCTGTTTTAGTGCACAGTCTGAACAGGTTAGCTGCCGTTCAACAGATCGATGCAATATTTGTCGGGATTTCTGAAACCGATAGACACTGGCACAAGCTGCCGCTGCCGCCCGGTATGCAAGTAGCCTGTTATACCGGAGGTCAGAGTCGGGCAGAGACCGTGTGGCTGGGGCTTCAAGCGCTACAGAAGTGCGCGAGTGCGGATGACTGGGTCCTTGTGCATGATGCAGCACGCCCGTGTGTACAGGTAGAGGCTATTGATACCTTAATTTCGGCGGTAGTACCTTCACTGGAGGGGGGGCTACTGGCTGTACCCGTAACCGATACAATCAAGGTTGCAAACCAGGATTCGACCGCGAAGCAGACGATGGATAGAAGAATGCTCTGGCGTGCCCAAACCCCTCAATTGTTCCGATTTTCTGTACTGTACACTGCGTTACAGGCGGTAGTGCATGATCTTGAATCGATCTCGGATGAATCGGCGGCAGTAGAAAAACTTGGCCTAAAGCCCCTGATTGTTCAATCCGATGAGAGAAATATCAAGATCACAAACAGCAAGGATCTACAACTGGCAGAATTCTTCCTGGGTAAAAAATCGTGAGAAGCCTAATTAGAGTCGGGCATGGGTTTGATGCCCATCGACTGGTGGAAGGGCAGATGTTGGTTCTTGGAGGGGTGGAGATACCCTATCACCAACGGTTGCAAGGTCATAGCGATGCTGATGTTCTGATTCACGCGATTTGTGATGCGTTATTGGGCGCATCAGGGCTCGGAGATATCGGGAATTTGTTCCCTGATACAGATGACCGGAACAGAAATAGAAACAGCCGTGAATTTCTGACCGAGGTTCACCGACTCCTCCAATCTCATGCGATAGGCGTCGTTAATGTTGATGCGACACTGATAGCCCAAGCGCCAAAATTAGGTCCATTTGTCGGCACCATGCGATCGAACCTGTCGGCTGACCTTGAACTAGACCAAAGTTTCGTCAACGTAAAAGCAACCACTACCGAAGGCCTGGGGTTCACTGGCCGTGCTGAGGGTATAGCGGCGCACGCAGTAGTTCTGGTTGAACAATCTATAGCTTAACGCCGTAGCAGGATATAGAAGGCGCCGTGACCTCCATCGACTGGCTGTGAACAGCAATAAGCCAAGACACGAGGGTGTTTTCGAAGTGTTTCAAGCGCAGTTGCTCGAACGACCGACACCCTATCAGGGGAATTTCTCCCTTTGCCGGTGATAATCATGACGCACTGGTTGTCTGGGTTACTATAGGACGCTAAAAAGTTAGTGATGGCAGCGGGGGTGGAGACCTGGGTGTATCCATGAAGATCAAGAATGTCAGCGATCTTTAATCGACCTCGCCGAAGCTCTCTCAATTTTCTTTTTTGAACACCACTTCTGTAAAAAAGATCACCATCAAGATCCACCTTTCCCGGTCCAGCTATTGGGTCAACATCAGGGGTTGTGCTGGTACTTCGTGGTTTATTTGGTATACCCCTAGAGTCTTGATTGCGCAGCGGGATGACCCCAGTCACAGATTTTCTGAATAAGTGATCGGGATCGTGCATAGCAAGGCCCTCTATCCGTTAGATTGTTCGGCTAGGAATCGTTCAGCATCCAGAGCAGCCATACAACCTGAACCTGCCGAGGTTACCGCCTGGCGGTATATGTGATCTGTGACGTCTCCAGCCGCAAATACTCCCGGGATGCTTGTTGCGGTGGCTTCTCCATCCAGTCCGCCTTTGACCACGATGTATCCGCCGTTCATCTCCAGTTTGTCCTTGAATAGCCCTGTGTTGGGGTTATGACCAACGGCAATAAATACACCATGTACATCAAGGGTTGTTTTCTCGCCAGAGCTCACGTCTTGTATTCGAATGCCAGTTACGCCTGCTGTGTCTCCTACCACCTCATCAAGAGTGTTGTTCCAGTGGATGGACACATTTCCATTACCATCGGATCGGGCGAACAGTTTATCCTGCATGATTGCTTCAGCCCTAAGTTGTTTGCGGCGGTGAATCAATGAGACAGTAGAGCAGATATTTGAAAGATAAAGGGCTTCCTCAACAGCTGTGTTGCCACCGCCTATGACAGCAACGGGTTTGTCTTTATAGAAAAATCCATCGCAGGTGGCGCAAGCCGAGACACCTTTCCCTTTGTAAGCTTCTTCTGATGGTAGCCCCAGGTACTTTGCTGATGCACCGGTCGCGATGATCAACGCATCGCAGGTGTAGGTTGCTGAATCGCCATACAAGTGGAATGGCCTATGGTCCAATTCAGCATTATGAATATGGTCGAATATAACGTTGGTATCAAAACGTTCCACGTGTGCCAACATACGTTGCATTAGCTCGGGTCCTTGGACCCCTGTCGGATCTCCCGGCCAATTGTCTACATCTGTAGTTGTGGTGAGCTGGCCACCCTGTTCAATACCCGTTATCAGGACTGGGCTGAGATTTGCACGGGCAGCGTAGAGGCCTGCGGTATAACCTGCAGGCCCAGATCCAAGAATCAACAATCGGCTATGAACCGGTATTTGCATGGCAGGTGCGCCTAACAAGTGTGGTCGGTTTGAAGTATGGTGGGATTGAGTGATGAGATCATCAGACCATCCGAAGGCGCTATCATAATGAGTTTGAACCGATACGGATAGGGGAGCATCATTCGGATTAAGCGCTGCTCTTGAATATTTCGATATAATTACACCGGTTCATTTTTCAGCGACCTACTTAACGATTATTGTGGCCCAGGCGAAGTCGCCCAAACAAGTGGAACGGACTAAATCCCGTACGTCACCAAGACTGTTGCGTCTGGGCAGGGAGGTATTGGTCATTGCTCTAGGTGCATTCACTGCCTACCTGTTAGTTTGTTTAGCGAGTTATTCAAGCAGAGATCCAGGTTTCACGCACACAGGAGTCAGCAATGACATCGAGAATCTTGGCGGCAGATTCGGTGCTTGGTTTTCAGACCTGATGTTGAATGGATTAGGTTACTCCGCCTACTTTTTACCGATACTGTTTGGTGTGGTGTGCTGGCGACTGTTGCGACAATCGGACAGTGAGGACATGGGCTATTCCCGGCTTGTTCATGGGGCTGGCATGGTATTCGTGCTTTTTTCAGCTTGTGGTATCGAATTTCTGCATTATTTCTCTTGGTCACGCACTATGCCTTTTGAGTCAGGCGGTTGGATGGGCATCTTGGTGGGCGCGTGGGCCCTTGATTCATTTGGGATTGTCGGCGCGACGGTTATATTTCTGGTGATCTTTGTTGCTGGGATTTCATGGTCGCTTGATGTCAGTTGGTTCACAATTATGGATAAGGTCGGGGAGATGACCTGCAAGTATTCGGAGTCGTTATGGCAACGAGTAATAATTTGGTTTGATGAAGTACAGGGTTTCAGGCTCAAACGAAAACGACAAGATACAGTGGCAGAAATTAGACGGGATCGCGCCAAGAAGCAGCCCCCGCGTATAGAGCCTAAGGTTACTGAAACCAAAGAGGGTACCCGTATCTACAGGGAGAAACAGTCCCCAATCCCCATGTTTGCGGAAGACAAGGTACCGCAGGGTTCACTACCAGCGCTGGGGTTACTCGATAAGCCTGAGGCAAAAGTTCAAGGATACAGCAAGGAAACCTTGGAAATGATGTCCCGGTTGGTTGAGAAAAAACTCATGGACTTCAACATAGATGTTCGAGTGGAATCAGTTCAGCCTGGGCCTGTTATTACCCGTTTTGAAATTGATCCAGCGCCGGGTGTTAAGGCAAGCCAGGTGGTGGGTTTGGCTCGGGATCTTGCCCGTTCATTGTCGGTGATCAGCGTTAGGGTTGTCGAAAACATTGCCGGAAAAACATACATCGGCCTGGAAATTCCTAATGAGCAGAGAGAGTCGGTATATCTACTTGAGGGGCTGGCTTCTGAAATCTACGAATCGAGTAAAAGCCCTTTAACACTCGTGTTGGGTAAAGATATTTCCGGGCAGCCAGTGGTCGACGATTTGTGCAAGATGCCGCATTTGTTGGTAGCAGGTACCACGGGATCGGGAAAATCGGTCTGCATCAATGCGCTGATATTAAGCATTGTCTACAAATCGACACCTGAGGACGTTCGATTGATCATGATTGATCCCAAAATGCTTGAGTTATCGGGTTATGACGGGATACCTCATCTATTGACGCCTGTTGTCACCGATATGAGTAAAGCCGCCAACGCACTTCGCTGGTGCGTTGGTGAAATGGATCGCCGATTCAAGCTGATGGCATCCCTTGGCGTCAGGAATATCATGGGGTACAACCGCAAGGTTCTCGCTGCGATCAATTCTGGAAAACCGCTTCCAGACCCTTTCTATGAGCCAATTGGTAACGAAGAAGACCATCCGCCACCGACGTTGGCCAAAATGCCCTACGTAGTGGTGATCGTTGACGAGTTTGCCGATCTCATGTTGGTCGCAGGAAAGAAAATCGAGGAGCTGATCACCCGTATCGCACAACGCGCTAGAGCGGCTGGCATACATTTGGTGCTGGCGACTCAACGGCCTTCGGTGGATGTTGTAACAGGTCTGATCAAGGCAAATTTTCCAACTCGTATTGCATTCCAGATGAGTTCTCGTGCTGATTCGCGTACTGTCCTCGACCAGATGGGAGCGGAGCAGTTGCTGGGTCATGGCGATATGTTATTTCTGCCACCTGGTACCGGCTATCCAGTCCGGGTGCATGGGTCTTTTGTGTCGGATCAGGATGTACTCCGAGTTGCACAGCATTTGCGTCAGAGTGGTGCGCCCGAGTTTCTCGATGCTGTGATTGAACCAGAGGTCTCCGAGGAAATGGGTTCTGGAAGAGGTGACGCTGTTGGGGGCGAAGGCGATCCCTTGTATGACCAGGCGCTCGCATTTGTTGCAGAAACGCGACGAGCATCAATCTCAGCGGTTCAGAGACATCTCAGGGTTGGATATAACCGCGCGGCACGAATGATAGAAGCCATGGAGGCAGCAGGTGTGGTCGGTCCACTCGAAAACGGAAGACGTGAAGTCTTTGCACCAGTTCCGGTTGAATAGATAACGCGGCGAAAATAAGTGACTGTAATCGGCCAAGCTATGCGCTGGATGCTTCTTTGCATATTCATGGGGGCCGGGTTATCACCGGCATACGCAGATGCGGATGGACATGAACGGCTCGATCGTTTCTTTGAAAAAGTTACTACGTTTAAGGCGAGTTTTACCCAGGTGGTTCTTGACGAAAATTTACTGGCCCTTGAAGAGACCAATGGGCTACTGTGGATTGCTCGTCCAGGTCGCTTTCGTTGGGATTATGAATCTGTTCATGCTCAGACTATTGTGGCTGACGGGCAGGTACTTTGGGTCTACGATGTTGAACTGGAGCAGGTCACACGCAGGCAACAGGAGAGTGCGATTGGACAAACTCCGGCGGTGTTACTTTCCAGTGGGCGGCAATATCGAAAAGACTACAACGTAACAATATTGGGGAGTCAGGGTGCAATCAACTGGATTTCACTAGTCCCAAAATCAAGCGATGGGAGCTTTGCAGAGATTCAATTGGGTTTCGAGGGTGAGACCCTTCGACTTATACAATTGTTGGATGAACTCAATCAAATCACGCGAGTAACACTGGCCGATGTGGTTGAAAATGAGACGATCCCCGATAGTGTATTTCATTTTGTTCCGCCTACCGGCGTCGATGTTATATCCGATGTTGAGTAGATAGAATGTTGCAGTTACTGGTTATAGGATGCGGTGGTGCTGTCGGAGCAATGATGCGCTATGGATTGGGGTTGCGTGTTACTCTACTCGCAGGAAGTGCCTTCCCGTGGGGCACATTACTTGTCAATGTAGTGGGCTGTTTTCTGGCGGGTCTGTTATTTGCATTGGCGGTCACACGTATACCCTTAAGCGATCTGTTAAGAAATGGACTCCAGATCGGGCTGCTGGGTGGATTTACAACATTTTCGGCGTTTTCCATAGACGCCATTACACTGTTTGATCAGGGTTTGTGGCTGCGTGGTTTGTTGTACATTGTTACAAGCGTGATCGTATCTCTACTGGGAGCGTACCTGGGAATGAGTGTCGGACGGAACTTTTGATAGAAAAATTTTGAGGTAGGTCGAAGATGCTTGATCCACAACTGCTCCGAAATAAAACAGAGGAAGTGGCAGCAGTGCTACAAACCCGGGGGTATTTACTTGATGTAGAACGGTTCCAGAGCTTAGAGAAGGATCGTAAACAACTGCAGATCAAACAACAGGAGTTACAGCATTCGCGTAACCAAAATTCAAAAGAGATCGGCAAACTAAAAGCGTCCAAAGAAGATGCAGCTGAACTTATCAAAAGAACCGAACTGCTCGGAGGGGAACTCAAATCCATTGGCGATCACTTGCAACAGATTCAGCTTGAGCTCAATGACCTGACGGCGGGCATGCCAAATATTCCTCACGAGAGCGTGCCTTCGGGCGAGTCAGAGGATGACAACGTCGAGCAAAGGCGGTGGGGTGAGCGACGGGATTTTTCGTTTGAAATATTTGACCATGTTCAGCTTGGCGAAGACTTGGGAATGTTGGATTTCGAACAGGCCACGAAGCTGACTGGTTCACGCTTTGTTGTGATGACAGCAGGTCTCGCCCGACTCCACAGAGCACTGATTCAGTTTATGCTGGACCTTCACACCCAGGAGCACGGGTATGAAGAAACCTATGTGCCGTATCTGGTTAACGCCAATTCTTTATTTGGTACAGGACAATTGCCAAAGTTTGAGCAAGATCAGTTCGCAACCGATACTGATCCCCGCTACTACCTCATACCGACTGCAGAGGTGCCAGTGACTAATCTTTATCGTGACGAAATACTCGAATCGAGTGAGTTGCCTGTTCGTCACGTGTGCCACACACCGTGTTTTCGCAGCGAGGCAGGATCTTACGGAAAAGATACCCGAGGCATGATCAGACAGCATCAGTTTGAGAAAGTGGAGTTGGTTCAAATTGTTGAACCTTCGACATCGTGGACTGTCTTAGAGGAGTTGACCGGTCACGCTGAGATCGTATTACAGCGTCTGGAGCTGCCCTACAGGGTAGTTACGTTGTGCACTGCAGATCTTGGTTTTTCTTCCGCCAAAACCTATGACCTGGAGGTCTGGCTGCCTGGCCAGCAGCGGTATCGGGAGATCTCTTCGTGTAGTAATTTTGAGACATTTCAGGCAAGGCGCATGCGGGCTCGTTGGCGCAATCCTGAAACAAGCAAACCGGAGTATGTGCACACCCTGAATGGGTCAGGTCTTGCTATAGGTAGGACATTGGTAGCAATCATGGAGAACTACCAGAATGAAGACCGAACAATATCGGTTCCAGATGTACTACGGCCTTATCTGGGTGGATGTGACAGAATCCAGAATGCCTGAGCGAACTGTGCGCACTAGCCCAGCTTCGGAAATGCCGGACCAGGGCATTTAATTGAGAATGCTTTCTCTCAATCGTCACCGCCAAATATGCCCAGGATCTGGAGCAGACTGAGGAACAGGTTGTAAATGGCGATATAAAGTGTGATGGTCGCCATAATGTAGTTTGTTTCACCGCCGTGTACGATCTGACTGGTTTGAAATAAAATGAGTCCGCTCATCAGCAAGATAAACATTGCGGATACCGCTAAGGATA
>ERZ651768.1518-NODE-1518-length-16918-cov-32.728876_pt1 | contig 16918 bp, 13 predicted proteins | sample MGYA00514754_ERZ651768 | MGnify/ENA metagenome assembly ERZ651768
CTTGAACAAACTGCAAACGCAATCATAGGAGCAGCCTATGGATCCGCTGGTGAGCGATGTATGGCTATTTCAGCTGTGATTGCAGTGGACGCTATTGCAGAACCATTAAAAGAAATATTGATACAGAAGATAGAGACATTAAAAATCGGACCGGGAAAGGATCCCAATAATGATATGGGGCCTTTAATAACAAAAGAACATAAGCAAAAAGTTATGGACTACATCGAAAGCGGCGAGTCTTCAGGGGCTGAACTGGTAATTGATGGAAGAGAGCATCCAATTACAAATGAAGGTGCAGGTTTCTTTTTAGGACCAACATTGTTTGACCGTGTTTCTCCCGATATGAAAATTTATCTCGAAGAGATATTCGGGCCTGTTTTGGTCATGCTCAGAGCCAAAAATTTTCAACAAGCTCTTGACCTTGTCAACAATCACCGTTTTGGTAATGGGGTTGCGGTCTTTACTTCCAGTGGCAGCATTGCCAGAGAATTCACCAATAAAGTCCAAATAGGAATGGTTGGAGTCAATGTTGCTATTCCAGTCCCACTGTCTTTCTACAGTTTTGGTGGCTGGAAAGATTCCATCTATGGATCCTCAAATATTTACGGTATGGATGGTGTTAGATTTTTTACAAAATTGAAAACGGTAACAACCCGTTGGCCGGATCTTAATCAATCCAGTGCCGTAGATTTGTCGATGCCAACCGTCGAATAGGAGTTTCTAAGATGTTAATTGGTGTCCCCAAGGAAATTAAACCCGACGAATACCGAGTCGGCCTTACCCCTGAAAGCGTTCTAACTCTTGTCAATGGTGGCCATCAAGTCATGGTTTTGACCAACGCTGGTATGGGGATTGGCAAAGATGATCAAGACTACCTTAAGGTTGGAGCAGAAATAGTTGCTACAAGAGATGAAATTTTTGAGCAGGCTGAGATGGTTATAAAAGTAAAAGAACCCCAACTGGACGAATGTGCATTGCTACGACAAGGCCAAATATTGTTTACCTACCTCCATCTCGCACCAGATCCTGAACAAACCAATGCCCTAGTAAACTCTGGAGTCAGTGCCATTGCCTACGAGTCTGTTATGGCAGAGGATAAAAGCTATCCCTTGTTGATACCCATGAGTGCAATAGCAGGCAGGATGGCAGTGCAAGCTGGCGCCAGCTGCTTGGAAAAAGCCAAAGGAGGATCCGGCATCTTAATGGGCGGGGTGACCAATGTTGATCCCGCAAAAGTGACCATCATTGGCGGTGGTGTAGTGGGGTACAATGCCATTGAAATTGCCCTTGGTATGCAAGCAAATGTCACGGTTTTAGATAAATCAGCGGCGCGACTTGATTACCTTGAAACAGTTTTTGGCGATGACTTAAATGCAGTTTTTTCTGATTCTGAATCAAATGAGACCTTCATTACTGCCGCAGATTTAGTAATAGGTGCTGTCTTGGTGCCTGGGGCATCTGCACCCAAGATTATATCCAGGAATTTGTTGAAAAAAATGAAACCAGGATCAGTATTTGTCGATGTTGCCATCGATCAAGGCGGTTGCTCAGAGACCAGCAGACCGACCACACATTCCAGTCCCACATATGTAGAAGAGGGCGTCTTACATTATTGTGTATCGAATATGCCAGGTGCCGTACCCCTGACTTCAACTTATGCACTTAATCAAGCAACATTGCCCTATGTTGAAGATTTGGCTAATCAAGGCTTAGTGCAAGCTTTGACCACCAATCAGGGATTCTGCGAAGGCCTTAGCGTCCACCAGGGGAAGGTTACCATCAAGGCAGTGGCTGATGAATTAGGATTTGAGTACACAGAACCAAAAGAGGCATTGCTCTGATAAGATAAGAAAATGAAAAAACTAGTCTTACTCACTTGTCTTTTCGTCGCGTGTATACTGTCTGCCGAAAACCCGACAGAACTAAATAAATACCAGAAATCCAGCAGCGGTTTATCAGAGCGCATCATAGCCAATCCCCTTCCTGTGCAAATGGAGTCGATGTATGTCACGGATCAGTCCCGCTGGGGTCAATTGATTTTTGATCGTGCTGAGGTTGGAGGAAATTATGGATCAAAGGAAGAAATAGAGGAATTGACCGCCCTGATCGAAAGCTATCATCGGCATTGGCTCGATGGGAACAACGACGAACTGAAGCAACTTCTCGACAATAATGTAACGCGATTTAGACAAGGGCGTGTAACCTACGGAATTACCAATGTTCTCAGGCGGATGTCGCAGGAGTCAAGAGGCGAAAGCCCGGAAGGTTTTAAGTCGTCCATGCAGCTTGAGATTCGTGACGTGCAGATCCGTATTCACGGTGATTTTTCATCGGCACTCTACAGAATTGTCATTCACGGGGGTGCACGTTGGGAGTATACGGATCTGGCAACGGTCTTTCAGGTATTTCGAAAAGTGGAGGATCGATGGAAACTTATTGGGCATACGGAAAGTCTAAGGCTTGATGATTCTGACATACCACCGCCAGTAGACAATGTACCGAATCGGCGGGCACCGTTTCGCTTCGATTTCGTCTATCCAGTCAAAGATCTCAAAAGGGCTATAGATTTTTACTCGCCTCTTCTAGGCTCCCCTACGGTGATCACAGCAACCAGAGCGTCTTTCAGAATGCAGGACTCCTATTTTGAACTCGAGGCCAAACCAATCGATGAACGAATAACAATTGTAGATGGCAACGCAAACGGCTATGGAGTAATCGATGTCAATTCCCTGACAAATATATCAAGCAGGCTCTTGGAAACCGGCTCCTATAACCTGCATCAGAGATCCTGCGAGAAAGACCAATGCATGGTGACAGAGGATCCCTCGGGAAATGTCCTGGTCTGGCGAGAAAAGAAGGTCAAGAAATCACTTCAAGCTGTCAGGCCGACGATTGCATTCGGTAGTGGTGAGTCTCACAATCATCGGAATTTATTTTCAACGATGACGGCATGGATGAAGACTGATCTGGAAAGTTTGACTAACAGACTCACTGATAATGCTGTCTGGGTAGACGATGCATTAAATGTTGCGTCTGGGACAAAGGAAATCGAACAGGCCCTACAATCGCGGTGGCAAATGTTTGACCGGGGCATCGATGGATTGGACGGTGATCTGGTCATAAAAAATGTCCGAGTACAACATGCCGGAGATCGTCATTTTGTGACATTCGAAACCACACTTGATATGCGGAACGGTGGTAAGAACAGTTTTGTATCTTTTGTTAGCCAAGTCTGGGTGACCGTCAATGATAGTCTAAAGCTCGAACAGGTATTTTTGGCACGGGCACGCGCGCCAGATGTCAAAGATGTACCTGTCAACGGTATGGACTACACTGCATATCCTGTGACCGACCTCGGAGTGGCCGGTCGCTTTTACAAAATTGTCCTCGAATCGGAGCCTTACCGCGACGACAACTGGTTTGGCTTTTGGTCAACAACAAGCGTCTTTGGTCTGGTTGGAGAATATCCCGATGTGAAATCGTATAGCCCAATTCCTCACCGGAGCAACGGCTATGCTGATCTTTCTATCAGTTCGGTGGATGAGGTTTATGAATACTTACAGAGCAGGGGATCAGCCTTTCCATTGGTTGAGGGAATTAATGACGTTCCTGGGATTGATTTACAACCCGGATACAAGCAAATTCTCGCTGTTGACAGCGAAGGGAATTTGATTAACTTCAGCCAATATCTTGAATATTGATAGCCCTAAATAGGCTTTAGTTATCTAACCGGCGCCTTCTTCTTTTTCTAGGACTGACTGGGCTAACTTCGGATGAATTTTCTGAATTTAGGTACTTTTCAACCATAATGATATTGCCTTTCGTCATTTCTCCCAATGAATTTATTATTTCATCCAATTCTATTGGGCAGTCCATTTCATTTGCTTCCAAGGCATCAGCCATTGCCTTGACATGTTCTTGTTTTGTTCCACAACAGCCACCGATAATAGTAGCACCCAGTTTTCTTGCATAACAGGCGTAGGCGGCCATTATTTCCTCGGTCCCGGTGTAGACTATTTCCCCGTCTTTGTACTCGGGTATTCCACAATTTCCCTTTGCAACAAGGTGCATCGTGTGGTTTTTTCTGGATTTTGCAAGACATAATACCGAGCCAATCAATTCCGATGCTCCAATGCCACAATTGGCACCGTATCCAATGATCTCAGGTGAATGTTGCTCGGCTATTCTCACAAGTTGTTCTGGCTCAAGACCCATCATGGATTTTCCATGGCTATCAAAAGTGTTAGTTAAAACAATTGGCAGACCTATTTGTTCGCTGGCAATAATCGCACATTCCATTTCTTCTTCTGAATACATTGATTCAATCCAAGCTACATCAACCCCACCCTCTTTGAGTGCTATAGCCTGGTCAGTAAACGCGGAAGTTGCTTCTGTTTTTGTCACCTCACCCAGAGGTTCAATGATTTCACCTGTTGGTCCAATTGAGCCTGCAACTATTACTGTTCGTTCGCAAAGATCAGCAGCTTTGAGCGCAATTTCTGCTCCTGCAACGTTGAGTTCGTGAACTTGATTTTCTGCATTGTGCAGCGCCAATCTGAACCTGTTGGCACCAAACGTGTTTGTAAGGATGAGGTCTGACCCGGCTTCAATGAAATTTTGATGATTAAGGTAAACACGGTCAGGGAATTCTAAATTCCAAAGCTCCGGTGGGTCCCCTGATTCGAGGCCCATTGAAAACAGATTGGTTCCAGTGGCACCATCAGCGAGGAGCCAACCTTTTTCTGCAATTAATTTTTCAATTTTGTGCATAAAAAAACCCGATAGCTTGCGCTGTTCGAGTCTTATGCTTATTTAGCGAAAATTTTATAGCGTCTGCAAGCTGCTCAAATCAACGCTGTTATACCAGTTACGGTTAATTGCTATTATAATTAAGTTGCACACAATGTTTAAATTTTTTTATGGCTAAAAATCGGCAAAATCTCAGCTACTTAAAACCCATAAAGGATTCTTTGGGTAGACCGCTGAAAGACCTGAGAATATCCGTGATGGATCGGTGTAATTTTAGGTGCACTTATTGCATGCCAGAAGAAAAATACCATCCAAAATTCAAATTTCTACCATCAAAGCAACGGCTGCCATTTGAGGACATACTTCGTATTACGAAAAATTTTGTCAGTTTAGGCGTTGATAAAATTAGAATCACAGGCGGAGAACCCTTGCTTAGGGTTAATTTAGCGGACCTTATCGGTGATCTTAGTCGCGTTGACGGCATTAGGGATATTGCTCTGACCACCAATGGGGTATTGTTGGCCAAATACGCCGCTGAACTGAAAGCAGCTGGCCTGAACCGGGTAACTGTGAGTTTAGATTCAATCGATCCAAACGAGTTCAAAACCATGACCGGTGGTCGAGGGTCGCTCGACAGGGTGTTGGCAGGGATAGAGGAAGCACAGGTTGCTCGTCTGAATAATATTAAGGTGAACGCAGTTATTAAGCGCGGGAGCAACGACCAAAAAATACTCGAGTTGGTGGAGCATTTCCGCTCCACTCCTATTGTTTTAAGATTTATCGAATACATGGATGTGGGCAACATCAATCATTGGAAGAAGTCTGAAACAGTGCCAAGCCGGGAAATTGTCGAATTGGTAGGAGCAAAATGGCCATTGGAAGGCGTAGAGCCAAATTATGAAGGAGAAGTGGCATCGAGGTATCGATTCAAAGATGGGAAAGGGGAGCTCGGTTTTATATCTTCGGTGACCAAACCATTTTGTGGATCCTGTTCTCGAGCCAGGCTCTCCTCCGATGGTAAACTCTACAACTGCTTATTTGCCTCCACTGGCAAAGACGTAAAACCTTGGCTTGCAGAAGGATTGACCGACCACGAAATCCAACAAAGAATTTATTCAATCTGGTCTGAGCGTGCTGACCGCTACAGTGAATTAAGGTCTCTGAACCTTACTGAAGTCGGCAAACAGAAAGTAGAAATGTATTATATAGGTGGTTGATTTTAATTACTGATTGGAGGTGAGAGTTATGCTGGGTTTAATGATGGACACTCCCTTGTTGATTTCATCTCTGATGATTCACGCTGAAAAAAATTTTCCAGAGCAAGAAATAGTATCGGTTGCCGCCGATAATCCTGACCATCGTTATACATTCCAAGACGCCTTTAAAAGAACCAGACAGTTGGCTAATGCACTCCAATCATTGGGAATCCAGCAAGGCGATAGGGTAGGAACGTTGGCTTGGAATGACTATCGCCATTTTGAACTGTATTATGCAATTTCCTGCTCAGGTGCAATCTGTCACACAGTTAATCCTAGGTTGTTTCCCGAACAACTGATTTACATTATCAATCATGCCGAAGATCGAGTTATTTTTTGTGACCCGATGTTTGTACCCTTATTGGAAAATATCCAAGATCAACTGGAGTCCATTGAGCACGTCATCGTTTTAACCTCAGAGAATCATATGCCGGCGTCTTCCTTACCAAATCTTCTTTGCTATGAAACCCTCATTGCAGGAGAGTCCAACGAATATGAATGGCCTGAATTTGATGAGAAAACGGCAAGTGCCATGTGCTACACATCGGGCACGACTGGCAACCCAAAAGGTGTTTTGTACGATCACCGCTCAACCATTTTGCACGCCTACGCAGCTGCTTTACCCGATGTTTTTGGTATCTCTGCAAGCGACTGCATCCTGCCTATTGTGCCAATGTTTCACGTCAACGCCTGGGGCACAATATACGCGGGCCCGTTGTGCGGAAGTAAAATTATTTTACCCGGATCAAAAATGGGCGATGGGGAAACTCTTCAACGGTTGATCGAGTCCGAGCAGGTGACTGTTTCCCAGGGAGTGCCAACCGTCTGGTTGGCTTTACTGGCTTATCTTGAGGAATCCGGAAAACAAATCCCCAGTTTGAAGCGCGTGATTACAGGTGGAGCCGCATGTCCTGCTGTTATTGCCCAAGAGATGCAAGAAAAACACGATGTCTATGTCCACGTGGCCTGGGGGATGACGGAAATGAGCCCATTAGGCACTTACAATCAGTTTAAACCGGGCATGGAAGATCTTGAAGGAGATGAGTTGTTAGAGGCTCAGTTAAAAGCAGGTAGAGGCGTGTACGGCGTGGAAATGAAAATCACCGACGACGACAATAACGAATTGCCTTGGGATGGCGTGGCTTTTGGCAGCCTCAAAGTCCGAGGACCTTGGGTTCTCAGCGACTACTTTAAAGCAGAGCCTGGAACAACACTTGAGGAAGATGGTTGGTTTGAGACCGGCGATGTGGCCACCATTGATGAGCGTGGATTTATGGCAATCACCGACAGGACCAAGGATGTGATTAAATCAGGTGGAGAATGGATCAGCTCAATTGATCTGGAGAACACTGCAATCAATCACCCCAAAGTTGCAGAGGCCGCCGTCATCGGGGTTAATCACCCCAAATGGACGGAAAGACCGCTGTTGCTTGTGCAAGCCAAGGAGGGAGAAGAACTGAGTAAGGATGAAATACTCCAATGGTACGAAGGTAAGGTAGCAAAATGGTGGATTCCTGATGACGTCGTCTTTGTTGACTCACTACCCCATACGGCAACCGGTAAAATCCAAAAATTTGAGCTTAGAAAGACCTACAAAGATCATCAACTGCCTAATATTGATGCTTAATCTTCTTATGATTTGATGTGAATAAATCAGCAAGCATCACCATTCTCCAGAACAATCAAGGAGCTAAAGAGGAGATTACTGATGAGGTGACCATTGAGGAACCTCTGGAATTCAGTATCGCTTTTGGAGCACAATCGTCCCGAGAGATAAAAAACATTGCTGTTACCATGCGTACACCGGGCAATGATTTTGAGTTGGTTCTGGGTTTTTTATATTCAGAGGGCATTATTAAAAATAAAAGTGATGTGCAAGCAATCACACGGATGGATAACTTGGAAGATTCGAGCAATATTGAAAACACGGTCTTGGTAGAACTTGAAGAAACTCTGAGTGTGGATCCACAGAAAATCAGAAATTTTTACATCAACTCCTCTTGTGGTATTTGTGGCAGTCAGGTGGTGGATGATATTGGATCCTTGAAGCAGTATCATTCGTCAAAGAGTGACTTTTTAGTTGCTGAATCGGTTCTTCGAACCCTGCCTGGTCGCTTACAACAACAACAAGATGCATTCAGTCAAACAGGGGGTTTGCATGCTTCTGCGTTGTTTGATCAACAGGGATCAATTCTCAGTTTATTTGAGGATGTAGGGCGCCATAACGCACTTGATAAACTAATTGGCAGTGAACTTCAAAACAACAACCTTCCCTTATTTCAGTCAGGGCTGATTTTGAGTGGTCGAACCAGTTTTGAACTGATTCATAAAGCAGCGTTGGCAGGAATCCCGGTCGTTGTTTCCATTGGTGCACCTTCAAGTTTGGCTGTTGATGCTGCTTGGGAATATGAAATTACCCTAGCAGGTTTCCTGCAAGCCGATCGATTTAATATTTATTCGTTTCCTAGACGGATTAACTAAGCACTCAAGAATTGTATTTAACAAACATATTGGTAGTCATTTCCTGTCCAATCGTTGTCTCTGATCCGTGTCCAGGTATAACAAGAGTTTTCTCATCCAGCGTATATAATTTTCTTTGAATGGATTGTTTAAGTGTATTGAAGTCCCCTCCGGGTAGGTCTGTGCGTCCTACAGAGCCTAGAAACAGCGTATCACCGGCAACTAAAACTTTCTCATTTTCAAAATAAAAACTGACTGAACCTAGAGTATGTCCAGGAGTGTGGATGCACTTCCCAGCACAGTGCTCGAGATCCTGTTCGTCTTCGATTTTATAATCTGGTGGTGGTGCGGGTTTGTATTCAATGTTAAAGAACTGACATTGTATTTCCTGGGTATCCCACAAAAACCGGTCCGCCTCATGCAGGTAGATGGGTGCTTGTGTGGCATCTTTGATTTCAGCAGAAGCTAGGAAATGATCAAGATGAGCATGCGTATGAAAAATTCCTTTAATGGTCAAGCCCAACTTCCGGATGGTTTCCAGAATGGTGTCTGCATCCCCGCCTGGGTCTATGACATAACCCAATCCAGTATCAGTGTTCCCAATGATCGTGCAGTTGCATTGCAACGGGCCAACAGGGAATGACTTATAAACGATTGCCATAATGTTTGTTTCTCAGTAAGTTGGTTACAATTAGAGCGTTAGTTTCTCAGTTTAGAGCCTTAATTTAGTTGATTATAATGAAGTTTTAACCGTGTACCAATCTTTAGAGAATTTATCCATTGAAAGGCGATTTGTAACACTTACAGATCGTCAGGTTCACTACCGTATATCAGGCGAAGGGCCGCCTTTGTTATTGCTGCATCAGAGCCCAACATCTTCTGCAGAAATGGCTACCACTATAGAATATTTTGCCGACGAATTCACCGTCATTGCCCCGGATACTCCAGGCTTTGGATTATCCGATTACAGGAAAGGCACTCCATCCGACATCACTATCTATGCCCAGATGGTAAAGGAATTCATAGACGCTCTGGGCTTATCAGAACTTTGTATTTATGGGTTTCACACCGGAGCCATTATTGGAGCGGAAATGGCAAGACTGTATCCTGATCTTTGCAAGGCGGTGGTGGTTAATGGACTTTGGGTTGCGGATAAAGATGAGGTGGATCTTATTTTGCAACATTACACCGAATGGTTCGAGCCGACTCCAGAAGGCAGTCAAATGCCTTGGATCTGGTCTAGATTGAGAGATCAATTGATTTTTTTCCCTTGGTTCTTGAAAGAAGAAAAGCACAGAATGAGTCACGATCTACCAAGTTCCGAGCTCAAACAACCCTTTGTTCTGGATCTTTTGCGAACAACAGAACAGGCCCAAACTGCTTACAGGGCTGCATTCTTGTATCCATCCAAAGAACGAGTACAGGAAATAAACACGCCCACATTTCTTTTGAATTACCAAGGAGACCCAATTGGCGATCACCCACAGCGATTGGAAATCACACCGGATTGTGTGCAGATAGAACTACTCAGCGATCCGCAAGCAGTTGAAGCGAGAGCCCGAGAAATCTTTAGGGAATTTTCGCTAGCAAAAATAACCATTAAGCCAGAGGCTGTTGTCATGCCAGAAAAGGCTGTAATGCTCAAAGGTATTGTACATACTGCCTTTGGCCCACTTTTCTATTGTCAGGAAGCAGATCAATCGAATGTGAGTGAGGAGACTAACCGAACAGTGGTATTTTTACACGATTTTGCAGCCTCTTCTAATGCCACAATCGAGATCGCAAAGTACTGTGAGAGCGTGCATCGGAAAATATTCATTGATCTTCCAGGGCACGGCGAAACAGGACCGACCCATCTAGGAGATTATCAACCGCAAACCATGGCGAAAATGATGGCAGAAGGGCTCATGCAATTAAACTTGGGTCCAGTTCACCTTGTTTCCATGGGTATGTCCAATTCCATTGCTGTGGCATTGAGTCAAATTGATGCTTTGCAAGTGCAACAATTGACTTTAATAGATCCTTGGTGTCCTAATGCATCTGAAATGAATGCAATGCGCGATCATTATGCTCCCGATTTAACTCCTTCGGAGTACGGCGAGCATTTAATGCGTGGATGGTATTTTGCTCGCGACAGCGAACTTTATTTCCCTTGGTACGATACAAAAAATGCCAATGCACTCAAACGAGAACCTGAGATTGAACCCCAAAAAACACACGCTCGAGCAGTTGATGTTCTCAAAGCTGGAACGGAATTAAAACGAGTTGCCAAGGATTTGATTGGCTACGACGTGGAAGCCAATTTGCGAGACATTATCGTAAATACAAAGGTCTACGCATGGACAGGGAATGGAAGAGAGAAGTATGCTGAACGGATTCATAGAGCTATAAGCGGTTCAAAATTGTATTATTTACCGGAGAATAGATCGCAGTGGTCCATCAATTTATCGGAGTAACAATTACATTCTAGGAGATTTTAAATATGAGTCAGGCTGAAAAAGAAACAATCTCTGTTCTGCGAGCTGCAATTGGTAAAAAGTATGTTTTGACCGATCAACAGTCATTGGAATTTTATTCCATGGACGTTTATCGATCTTTTGAAATTCCCATTGCAGTTGTTCAGCCAGGCAGTGTAGAAGAACTACAAGAAGTTGTTAGAGTTGCCACAGGTTTAGGTATGGCTATTGTGGCCAGAGGAGGAGGTGCTTCTTATACCGATGGGTATTTACCTACCACTCCAAAATCCATCACGATTGACACCTCCAGACTTAATAAAATAGTTGAGATTAATGAAGAAGATATGTTTGTGACTGTTGAATCAGGGGTCACATGGGCAGAAATGGCAGCTGCGTTGGCAGAAAAAAATCTGCGTACCCCATTCTGGGGGCCTTTTTCTGGGTTGAAGGCTACGGTTGGAGGTTCTTCTTCTCAGAATAGTCTGAGTATGGGAACCAGTGCTTATGGGGGATCTCCAGAATCAATACTCTGCTACGACATCGTTCTCCCGAGTGGAGAAATTCTTAAAACAGGATCTTCTTCTATGGAAAATAGTTCTGCTTTTTTTAGGCATTATGGACCTGATTTAACCGGATTATTCTCTGGGGATTCTGGTGCCCTTGGAGTTAAAGCTAGAATTACACTTAGGCTGATAAAACTACCCACGCATACTTTAACAAGTTCATTTGGATTCAAGGATTATGCATCTATGAGTGAAGGAATGGCAGCTGCTGCTCGAGAACAGTCGGCATCAAGTAATTGGGGATTGGATCCAAAATTACAACAAGGCCAGCTTGGTAGTACCACTTTATCCGACGCGATTAAAGCAGCATTTGCTGTTTTAAAAACTGCCAGAAACCCATTTGAGGCAATCATCCAACTTGGAAAAATGGCTTTAGCTGGCAAACGATTTTTAACAGGGTTTGATTATTCGGCCCATTTTGTAGTTGAAGGTTATAGCATTGCTGAGGTCAAGAGTAAATTAGCCCAAACGAGAAGGGCAGTAGGTCCCTATGGAACTGAAATAGCCAATACAATACCCACAGTATTGGGCGCAATGCCTTTTATGCCCTTGTATCCAATATTAGGCCCTCAAGGGGAGAGATGGGTTCCCATGCATGGGTTTTTATCCTTTTCAAAAATGCAAGTTTTTCATGATCGTCTAATGCAACTCTATGAAGAAAATAAAGAAAAAATGGAAACTCATTCGGTTGAAGCAGGGGCGATGTATATGACCTATTCTACCCACAGTTTCCTCTATGAAATTGCTTTGTATTGGAAAGATGATCGGTCACTCTATCACACAAACTATTTAGATCAGGATTATCTGGATATGTTACCTGTCTACGATGAAAACCAAGAGGGACGTGTACTGGTGGCTGAGATTAGAAGTAAAATTCAGGATATATATTCAGAATTAGGAGCAGTTCATTTTCAAGTAGGCAAGAGTTATCCTTATCTGCAAGGAAGACAGGAAGAAGCAACAAAAGCTTTAAAAAACATCAAACAATCAATCGATCCAGATAATTTGATGAACCCTGGTGCCCTAGGACTATAAGCCTTCATTGAGTGACATGTTTGCAAAATTGTCACGAATTAGCCTTCTTGCTTTTAGCCTTTTTCTTCTTGGTTCCTCTCAGTATCAACAGCAGATAAGAGGAGATTCTTTTCAAGGAGAGCGCATAGGCATTTTATATGTTTCTCATGGCGGTAATGAGACTTATGGGGAAAAACATCTCTGGGATGCCACCATGCAAATATTCTCCTACGATCAGAACAGTCCTGTTTACCAACAAATCATTTGGAACTCTGATTATTGGCCTCAAATGTTTAAATTTGGCAACGCCTCCAAAGAACTTGGTAAGTATTCTTTTGAGTATGAACGCATCGGTGGCGTAGATCCCTATCCAGAATCAAAGCGCCAGACCACAGCAGAGTTAAGCTCCATTTTGGATGATTATGAGAATGAATTGGGAGTCGATTTTATTGTCGATAAGATGACGTGGATAAGCTCCGATCCGAGCGAATTAGCAAACCCAAGAATGCTTTTCAATCCAGGGATTCCCGACGGTGATCCTTTGCGATACTGTGGCTCCGATGATCCGACCTGGCATCTCTGTGATCCCGATCGTTATAACGTCGATGGACCGGTAGAACGGATGTTAAAAATAGGTGTTGACCGGATCGTAATGATTGATTTAACAACTGCAGGAGCCAGGTTTTCCAAAACTTATGATGTTTATACAACTGCGAAGAAAGTTATTCATGACTACAACAAAAGTCAGCAAACTGGTGTCACCATCGAGTGGGTCAATGACCCCAAGGAGTTGATGTTAACGTCCTATCCTACTGAACCGAAGGGATGGACTCGCTCCAGTGGTAGCCCTAAAGACAACCCTATAATTGATTATAACGAATACCCAAATCCTGTAATCGGTGATCTCAGATTGGCTCAGTTTCAAGTTGATGGCATCGAGGCCGAGTTTGATGACGGGATTGCTCTAGAGAATACAGGGGTACTGTTGGTCAATCATGGCATTCACTCAATGAACCAGGTCTTTGACCCCAAAATTAACGACACCCTTATCCTGAATCAGAACATCAAGGATTTGTTGTTGGAGAAATTCCCAGAAATGCAATCCAAAAACATCCTGGGGGGTTGGTTTGGTGATATGGTAAGAAACGAACTTGTGAAACCAGGACCTCCTGCTTTCACCCAGTTGGAACGCACCAGGGAAATGCGTGGTGAAAATCTGGGCTATATTCTTCTTCACGATACTCAAAATCAACAGCCGCAGGGAGATTGGAAGTTCCGCTATTGGCAGGCACTCGAGCAACTTCGCATCAATGGTGTGCAGCATATTGTCGTTGTTTTCCCCCAGATCATGGCAAACTCTGTGCTCAACCTGGTTGAAGTACCTAATCAAATAGCTAAAGAGATCGGTTACAGAAATTGGTCAAAAATTGATCAACTGGATTTCGAAACCTACCCTGAGGTTGGGCATCCTTTTGCTGATTATTGGGGTGTTTGGGTCGAGCAAACATGCAAAGTTTCAACAGATTCTAAACAGAAAGAACCTTGCTGTTTTAACATGGGTGGGTGTCCCAATGGACAACCTTACCCCCCACTTCGACAAGCCCCTTTGCATGTGAGACGAGATGACCTGGATCCATCTCTGGCTTTTGATGTGTCACATTTCGGTCATCTGGGTTATGATTCTGAATCTGGAATGCCAAGTGAAATGCAGCCGGTACAAAATCAGTACATTGGAACATGGTCAATGTGGCAGGTAACAGATGACCACAGGGCAGTGGCAGAGTTTCTCGCAGACAAGATTGTTGAGCATTTAAAGGCACCGACAACACATGCAGGAAGACAATGATGTCAATTGAAATATTAAGACGGAATTTTTTATTAGGGGTAGGAGCCATAGCAATGATGGCTTCAGAAAGATCTTCTGGGTTAATGCATGGCACTGTTCCTGAGGACGCACCTGACATGAGCTTGCCATTAAATAACTTGATTAATTTAATTCGTATGCAAGCCAGTCTTGACAGCACAAGTCAAACTCCATGGCATTACAATGGTACTTTGTCTGCTCAGATCGCTTCTGAGCAACCGATTCCGATGGTCAACATCGAAGGGATGGAAAGTTACCGTGTATTTCCACTGAACGATGGTTCCTATGAAATTCTTGGTAATATGCTGACTTTTTTCAGAGACATAGATACCGGAAAAATGATCCGGGAGTACCAAAATCCATTTACTGGAAAAATCAATCAGGTACTGCCTAATATCAGGCAAGCAAGTCTTGGCAGAGGCCTTAATATCTCTACCATGGGCGCAAGACCCAAGGCTTTCATTGATCAAATGCCAGATAAACCCTTGCTGTTGGATTGGACGTTTGGCCCGGAAACAGTATGGCTCCAGAATGACACAGCCTACCCACCAGGTCTGTCTGAGCCCAGAATGCAAAAATCTACAATGTTTGCTCCCCTAGACCAGTTTCTTGACCAAAATGTCATCTCACTACCCAGTTTGTTCAGTGCCACAGTATTGATGCCATGGTTGCCTTGGATGGATATGAATGAAGTTGAAGGGCACACTCTCTGGCATGCATCCGGTGTTAAATTAAAGTCCATCAACCAGTTGCCAGAAGAATACTTCACTCGAATGATGGCTGAACATCCTGAATTATCTTCATTTAATTTAGAAGAAGACAGCGGACCTGTAATTTTTGAATAAACTATTTTTTATAACAAGCCAAAGGCTCTGTCAATTAGTTAGCATTCTAACAATGAGAAAATCAAACCAATTTTTTCTATTGCTCGTAGTTTTGATCCTTGTTGGTTGTGGAAAATCAAAGCCAACTGCTGATGTCAGCAATAATAACGTTCCCTCTGATCTGAGTTCTCAGGAAATCTTGAATAACAGTTCTGTGCAAGGGGATTATGAAAGGGGTAGGCAGCTTTTTCTTCAATGCAGGGCATGCCACTCATTGAAAATGAATGAGTCCCATAAAGTCGGTCCCAATTTGTATGGGATCTTAGGACAGGAATCAGGTAACCAGGAGGGGTTTGATTATTCAGATGCATTGATGTCTTCAAAAATTCTCTGGAATGTTGATACCCTCGACCAATTTCTACAAAAACCCTATGCATTTATTCCCGATAATAGAATGGTTTTTGCCGGTATTAAAAATGCTTCTGATCGTTTAGATATCATTTCATATTTGGTAGAAGAAACTGCAGAAAAAGAACATAAATAACGAGCGTTTTGATGCATTAAGGCGATGCAAAAAAAAATTATGGTTGAAAACATTTTTAATCATGTTACTTTGCGGTAACAAAATTGCCATCCTGATAAAATAAAATGTCAACAATGAAAAAAAGAGGTAATTTTTATGACTAACGAATCTTTTTTAGGCATGTTTGCCAGGTCCCCATTTTCTGCGCTGCAAGAACATATGGATGTAGGAAAAAAGGCAACTACAGCCCTGAAAAATTTCTTATTTTCTGCGAAAAATTCTGATTGGGATGCTGCTTCTCGGTATCGCCAAGAAATAATTGATCTTGAGCATGTTGCAGACGGTATTAAAAGGAAAATTCGTACCAACTTGCCTAAGTCCTTATTTATGCCTGTTTCTAGAGAAGATCTACTTGATCTTGTTTACGCCATGGACGGGATACCAAATACTGCTAGAGACATTTCTGGCATCATGATTGGCAGGCATATGGAAATTCCAGAGCAAATAAGTGAGCAATTTATTTCTTTTGCTGAAGCTGCTATAAATGCCGCCGAACAAACTTCTACAGCAGTAGAAAAAGTTGATGAAATGCAAAAAAGTGGGTTTGGTTCAAGCGATGCAAATTTATTGCAAGACCTTGTTGCAAAGTTGGAGCAACTTGAACATGAGGATGATGAGTTAGAAGCAGCTTTGAGAAATGATTTTTTCGTAATTGAGAAAGAATTTTCACCCGTTGATGTTATGTTTTTCTATGACGTCATCAACAGAATAGGCTCCCTTGCAGATATAGCACAAACGGTGGGGCATATTTTAATCCGATTGGTTTCCAAATAACGGCAGAGGATCAGAATGTTTGAAGTTATAGCAGAGCATGGACAAGTCTTACTGATTTTAGCTTGTATTTTTGGATTCTTCATGGCTTGGGGAATTGGCGCAAATGATGTTGCCAATGCCATGGGCACTTCCGTTGGTGCGAGAGCATTGACCGTAGCACAAGCGGTATTGGTTGCTTGTATTTTCGAATTTGCCGGCGCTTATCTCGCTGGAGGAGAAGTTACGTCAACCATAAGGAAAGGAATTATCGATGCAGCAGTCATTGGCGAAACACCCGAACTGCTTGTTTTTGGCATGCTGGGTACTTTACTAGCAGCTGGCATATGGTTGTTGATAGCTTCGTACTTTGGCTGGCCTGTATCAACCACGCACTCA
>ERZ651768.1520-NODE-1520-length-16917-cov-10.937055_pt1 | contig 16917 bp, 10 predicted proteins | sample MGYA00514754_ERZ651768 | MGnify/ENA metagenome assembly ERZ651768
TATTCATAGGTTGCGTTCGGCTTCAATAGGTGAACAGATCAGGTTGATGCGTTATTTTGCCAATGAAAAACCGGATGTTGTCGTGATGGAATGCATGGCAGTACAACCTGAATATCAATGGATTTCAGAACAGCAAATGATTAAATCCCACATTGGCGTTATTACAAATGCCCGACCTGATCATTTAGAGGAAATGGGGCCAACTCTTGATGATGTGAAAAAATCATTGAGCAATTCTGTGCCTTATAATGGAAAAGTGGTTTTGGGAGAAGCTGCTATGATAAATACAATTGCACCTGTTGCTGATTACCGTAAATCCGAGCTACGCATTGCTGATGAACAGAAAATTAGCGAAAAAGATTTAGCTGATTTTTCTTATCTAGAGCATCACCAAAATGTAGCCGTGGCTCTTGACGTTTGCAGTGCAGCAGGCGTAAAGGCAGACATTGCACTTGCCGGTATGAAAAAGGTAAAGCCGGATCTTGGTGCTTTGGTAGTGAATAAACTCGATTTTGGTAATGGTTCGATTTTGTTTGTCAATTCCATGGCAGCCAATGATCCAGTCTCAACATTAAAGATCTGGAATTTTGTGGCACGTCGCTATCCTTTGGAAGGATATACCTGCATTTATCTTAATTGTCGTGAGGATCGGCGTAGCCGAACACGGCAATTGCTGCAATTAATCTATGAAGATATAAAGCCAGATCGAAGTATCGTACGGGGGCAGAAAGTGGATTCTATGGTGAAACATGTTAAATATCATTCCCCCCAAACATATACAGATATTTTGAAAGACACTATGCCAATTGGTTCATCTATTGAATTGTTTAAAAAACTGCCAGCGGATTCACTTCTGTTCGCTATCGGAAACCAGGTTGGATTTGGTCAAGATTTGATTGATAAACTTATGGATTTCAAGACCAATGATTGAGATCACTCTAGGACTTGGAATTGCGTTTAGTCTTATTCTTTCTGAGACTTTAGGTGTAACGGCAGGGGGTGTAATTGTGCCTGGATACATTGCGTTGCATTTACACCAGCCGGAACAGGTTTTAATGACGTTTATTGCAGCAATCATTGTTATTGGAATTGTCAAGTTCTTAAGCAATTTCATGTTCATCTATGGTAAACGCCGTTTAGTTCTAACACTATTGTTAGGCTTTATGGTAGGGTTTTTATCCCGCAATCATTTTTTTTCGCCTGTGGACACATTTTCCTATGCAGTGATTGGTAATATTATTCCTGGACTTATTGCCAGCTGGATGGATCGTCAGGGAATAATGAGAACTATTTCAGTTGTGATAGTTACAGCAGTTTTGGTTAAACTGTTGGTTATGCTCCTATCGGGAGGACAATTAGATGTCTGATAAGCCTTTCATTCCAGTTATACAAAAAACTTCAGTTCTAATAATCATGGCACTTGTTTCTATTGTTGCATTTGCCGCAGCATTTTTTTCAAGGGAAGTAATCATTTCCAATACCTATGACATGAAGGTTAATTCAGCAGGGCAAATGGAAAAAGCTATGACTGTCTTAAAAAACATTCGTATGGAAAAAGGTGTGTTTGTGGATATTGAAAATGATCCCAATGAAACAGGTTTGATAGGAACCCAATTTAGCTTGATTACTACGGATGAAGGTGATCTAGATGCCAAACTCACCACTCTTGATCCAAATTTTTCAGCTGCTATGGTTGAACTACTAACCAAAGCTGGTGTGACCAGCGGTGATACGATTGCAGTAATGCTGACTGGTTCCATGCCAGGTGCCAATATGGCAATGCTCATTGCTTGCGATGTCCTGGATATTTATCCAATTGTGATTACTTCTGTGGGTGCTTCTCAGTGGGGAGCCAATGATCCGGACATGACTTGGGTGGATATGGAAAAGTTACTGTTTGATAAAGGTCTTATTTCAACCCGATCCATTGCTGCTTCAATTGGGGGCCGTAATGATCAAGGTAGGTTATTGAGTCCCAAAGGTCGAGAGTTGATAAGAAGTAACATTGCAGAACATGGATTACCTTTGATAACAGGTGAAGGACTTAAAGATAATATTCAAAAACGAATGGATCATTTTGGTTACCGGAATTATAAAGCAGTTGTAAATGTAGGTGGTGGTGTGGCTAGTTTAGGCACCAGTTTTAATTTACGATTATTATCGCCAGGTGTCGTCTATAGAAAGGATATAGAAGCAATTTCTCGTAGTGGTGGTGTCGAAGGGGCCGTGGTCAAATTTGTTAAACGAAATATTCCTCTTATCCATGTGTTAAATATTCAAAATTTAACGGAAGAATTAGGAATGGCTTTCGCGCCAATCCCATTGCCGGATATTGGTAAAGGATCCCTTTATGCCGTAGAAAAATATAAGCTTACGGTAACCATGTTGAGCTTTTTATTAGTCTCTGGAATGATTTTTGGAGTAGGATGGAGGAGTCACCAACAAATTAAACAACGAATGATTGGTCATGAACCAGACAGTGTTATTTAGAATCCTATTTTTGTTATTTACAGGATATTCGGTTCTCACCGCCGAACTACTCAAGCCAACCATTGGTGGGGAAGAAAAGGAAATATTGAAAATTGCCGGCAAGAGAAGAATTTATACTATCATGCGGGATGATTCTCTAATATATCAAGTAAATGGCCCAGCTAGAATAGAACTAATTACACGTTATCCATCTCCCGAAAAGTCTAAAAAAAGTCAATCATTTTCATATCAATTGGTGGTCGATAATGAAGAACCCATAATAATCAACCATCGATATAAGTTACATAAAAGCATTCGCTCGGTACAGCACCCCAGCCATTATTACACCTACTCTGGAAATTATTTTATTAACATCAAGGATGGAGATCATACACTTTCCATGCTTACTAATGCAGAACAAAAATACCCTGTATTATTGCGGGTGATTAAAAAGAGATTTAAAACACCACTCGGTAAAGTAAATGATCTTCAGCCAATGGTCTTCCAAGCCAACCGGACAGTTGAAGTATCTGGGAAAGGTATATCCTATTATGAATTAATTCATGGGCGACCACTGCAATTGAATTTAGATGGACCTAAAACTCTACGCATTTTATCCCGTCTTTTGTTTGATTCAGAAATGGGCACGGAAGAAAGTTTCCGTATTCGCGTAAAAAGTGGTAAGAAGGTTTTGGGAACGTATTACTTGTCCACTGAAAGGTCTTCAGATTCAAGGGTTATGGACCAGCCTGATAAAGTGCCAAGTAAATGGCGAACATGTGAGGTAACCATACCTGCCGGGAAACAAGTTATTTCAGTTGAGATTGTTGAAAAGGGAAGAAGTATTTTGACTCGCTTTCAGGAATATAAATGAGATATATTGCTATAATATTGCTTTCCAATCTTTGGGGTCAGACCTGGGTCGACTATCTGCGGTCACCTGTAAAATGGACGGTAGGATTGACAAATGGTTATGACAACAATGTGCTCCGGTTATCTCCTATTGAAAAAGATAACGCAGCTTTGAATCAAACTATTTTGGGTGGTGCTAAGACATTTGATTCCCACTATGTTCGATTTTCCTTGAGTGGTCTTAAAAAGATTCAGTTAGCCAATAGAGAAAAGAAGATTCAACTTTTTTTCAAAAGCAATATTTCTAACTATATCCATTATAAGCATCGCCAGCATTGGAGCGGATATGTGAAAGCATCCTACCATTGGGGTGCGTACCGACGATTGGAATATATGGTAAGCCATTTAAACGACTATTACATGCGCCACTATAAAGACCTAGATATAACTGTTAACCAATTATTTACCTGTAGTTTTACGGACCGTGAGCAACGTTTATTAGTGTCTCATCCAATAAAATTGAGACTTTGGGTAACTGGGTCCATAAGCTATACACAGCGATATTACGATAGGTCCTTTACTGAGTTTGATTCAGATATTATCACGACGACTTTAAAGGTAAGCAAAAGATTCCGTGACTTTGGTACGATTTCAGTGGAAGGAATATATGGTATTGCTGATAATATCACTTTTGAAAAGGTTGCCAAATCAAGTAATCTGGACCGGTCCTATAAACATATGGAATTGTATCTTCCGATCACTTACGATCAAGGCGTACTCGGCTTAAAGGAAGTGGGATTTTCACTCAGGGCTGATTTTCGCCGATATGGAGTAGAGGATATAAGTGATCCACTCCATAGTGGTCGCAGCCACAGGGAAACTAAATTTGATATTTGGGTCGAAAAGAACCTGAAAGAAAATCTGATGATAAGTTGCACGATCCGTCTTCGAAATAGATATACGGATTCTCGCCACGACTGGGTTTCAGAATTAAAATCATTTGACCAGTTACAAGCTTGGATATCCATTGAGTGGAAGATGCTCTATGACCGTTATTAATATTAAGATGAAACACTGTTTAAATTTTTTAATCTTTTCTACAATTTTCAGCTGTATTGAACCGAGCTCAGAGAATTTGTGGAAGCTAAATAAGGTGGTACATATTGATACCGAAGGCTATTGTCGCGATGTATACATTTCTGGCGATTCTGTTTTTGTTGCTGCTGGACAGGGAGGTGTACAGTTGTGGGAAATAAGCACTATGACATCACCAAACTTGTTATGGAAAAAGTCACTTTCAGAACTAGGAATAAACAAGGAAATTACCCAGGTATCCTTTGCATCATCCATTAAACAATTATTTGCTTTAGAGAGTAACGAGCGTCCCTTACATATCGATTTATCTAGTGGCGATACGGCATCGGTAGTGGGGCAATTCTCCAGTGAAAAAACCAAAGAATTTCGAGTGGTTACAAATAGCATTGATTCGTTCACAATGTATGCAGCTGATAATGACGATGGATTGAAAATCAGTACTTTTGAATTTGACAATAGTTTTGGTCTCTGGTTTAATACGGCAGGATATGAAATTGTTAGTTTTGGAAATCCAAATGGGATTGATATTTATGAAAATGAGATCGTGTTAACGTTAGATCAGCTTGGGATTGAAGCTTTTCATAATGAAAACGGGATTATTACCAGTAGTTACCAAATTGATCTAGATGGAAATGCGAGGGCGGTCACCATGGTTAATGATGGGGAATTTTACGTAGCCTGTGAAGATGCAGGTGCCTTTCGGTTGGCAACAGGTGTTTCTGCTCAATCAGAAAGTGAAGTTCAATTTGCAAACGATCTATTTGTTACACACGTAGCTGTGAATGACAATCAATTAGCATTGTCATGTGCAAGTAATGGACTTGCACTCTATGAGGCTGATGGTAAGACAACTATCAGGGCTAGGGGAATCCATGATATTGGTTATGTCTACCATGCAGAATTTTCAGATGGTTATCTTTTTGCCGCCACGCGCGAAGGATTGCAAATTTTTGAAATTGATGAATAAGAAATGAAGATAAGGAAAATTTATTTTGCCCTCTTGATTATTACTTGTTTAAAAACTCAAGACATATCTTGGAATCCTAATGGGCTACCGATTCGACAAGGGGTCCACATTGAATGGCAACGTACCGTATGCCCTGGTGAACCCGGAAGTATAATTTTCGTTTGGTCAGATACTCGCTTTGGCAGCCGGAATGTATTTGCTCAAAAGGTGGATTCCTCGGGATCCTTGTTATGGGGTGCTGGTGGTAGCGCCGTAACTAATTTACCAGGTAGGCAAGAGGACCCTGTCGCAATTACTGATGGTGAAGGAGGTGCTTTCATTTCGTGGGTAGATTATCGATTTGATGAGGAAGGTGACATTTTTATTCAGCATGTTGATAATGAAGGCAATATACTCATGGATGAAAATGGTGTTGCACTGGCACGGATAGATGGCAGGCATTTAACAATCAATATGTGCACGGATAGCTTGGGTGGTGTCTATGTAGCTTGGCAGGATAAACGCAATTTACTCGATGATGATATTTATGGTACCCATGTTTCTTCAGATCATCAGGTTGTAGCTCCGGCCAGTGGGATAGCAATTATTGAAATGAATGGTACCCAAGGTGCTAAAAGTCTGGAATATGCCGGTAATAATGAAGCCACGATCATCTGGTCTGATACACGCAGTGGATCTGGGAATGATATTTACTGCCAAAAACTGAACATGGAAATGGATAAAATGTTTGCTGATGATGGTTTAGTGGTTGCTGCAACAACTGACCTCGAGACTACACCTAGAACAACATACATGACAAATGACACTTCATTTATTATTTGGCAATCTGGAACACAAAACACCGACATTTATTACAATCTTTTGACTAGTAGTGGGCTGATATTTACAGAACCGGTTCAACTATGCAGTTTTAATTCGCCAAAGGCAAGCCCTAGGATTAAACGGAATAGTTCTGGGGAAGTATTCATTCAATGGATCGATTATAGATCGGATCCAACAGAAGGCAATCATTTCTTTCAGCGAATTACGGGAGGCGGTAACATAGTTTGGGATGAAAATGGTGTACAGTTAGATGCAGCCGGCGATGACCACCATGCCCGTTTTTCAGCAGGACCATCAGGAGAAGTTTTTGTTTATTGGGAACGCGGTACATTTCCTAATGTGGATATCATGTATCAGAAGATAGAGTCGGATGGTAGTTTGCTATTGGATACCGCATTATTTATTTCTGACGCAACCGGTTATCAATCTATGCCCAATGTATTAGTTGATAATGGCAATGGTGCATTCGTGGTTTTCTCAGATCAGGAAAATGGCAGCCTCAATTTGAAAGTACAGAAGACTCAAGGCTCAACAGCAAATTTTGATTTAAATGGTTTAATAGCTATGGCGGGTCTGGATGGTGATATAGAATACACAATGCCTATATATTCAGACAATAATGTAAGCCTAACATGGATTGATGCTCGTGATGGAAAAAAAGTTTTTGGCACGACCATTGATGACAGTGGCCCAAGCCCAGAATTCCAAAATGGCTTAGCGCTAACTGAGTTTGATAGCTATACGTTTCAATTAGAAAATGAACCGGCAACATTATTAGCCCATAATTTTCTTTTTACAGCTGTCTTTGATGCTTCAAGTGGAGCGAAGTTAATTCATTTAAATAAATTTGATTTGGAATATCAGATGCAATGGTCTAGTGGTGGTCAAATAGTTTATCAAGGATCTGCTGATCAGCGAAAGGTACAATTATTTGAGACACAAGATGGAATTGGTGTTGTCTGGTCAGAAATCCGCGATGAAATAGATTTTGATATATTCTACCAGCGTTACGATTTGAATGGTCTGCCTCAATTTGATTCTACTGGTGTGATTTTAGTGGAAGAATTAGAGCCTGCTGTTTATATAGATAACTATGCTGAAGATATTTATCCCACACCAGATGGTGATTTTATTTTAGTTTGGGTGGACGATATTTGGGGTGGTGGCTCTCTTAAATATCAGAAGTTTACTCTGTCTGGTCAAATAGCAGATGACTGGCCCAGCGATGGTTATACGCTATCATCAATAGGTGACCCGGAAAAACTCAGTGGTAGTATTAGTGCCTCTGCTAATGGAATAATTGTAGCCTGGGAAGAATTTTATAATTTTAATAAAAATGTAAAGGCAAACATCATTCATTGGGATGGATCGTTGCAATGGACAGGCGGATTACTATTGACCACTGCAGATAATGACCAAATCAACCTAGAACTTGCCGTAGATGAACAAAGTCAAACGGCCTTTGTTATATGGGAAGATTTCCGAAATGGCAACGATCTGGATATTGTAGGTCAGTTTCTAGACTTGTCCAATAACAGTCTTTACGGTGATAATATTTTTATTTGTGATAATGACCTATACCAGCAGTCGCCGGTAGTAAGACGAGTATATGAAGGCTATTTTCTTGTCGTTTGGGAAGATGAAAGAGGGGTGGATAATGATGATCCAGTATTGGCCGGTGGCCTAGATATATATGCGCAAGTTGTGCATTATGAAGATGGCATAAAATATTCTACAGCTGGTGTTATTTTATGTCAAGAATACCATGATCAAAAGAAACCACAAATTTCACTTCTCTACACCGATGGAAGTGAAATTGATAACAAATGGTTTGTACACTGGGAAGATATGCGCAGTTCGGGGAAGGCTGATTTGGTTAACCTCTATGGTCAGGCGATTCAGATAGCTGATGCAATGGCTGTTGGTCCATCATCCTTAATACCTGATCAATTTTATATTGGGGATGCTTATCCAAACCCGTTTAATGGTACAGTACAGATAGATATTGCTATCCCATCCTTGCAGCCAGTAGATATTGCTATTTTCAATATACTGGGACAGATTGTTTATCAAGAAAAACTTTTGCCTATTACTCAAGGAATATATCCATTTAGTTGGAATGGAAAAGACCTGTCGCAGCAAGATGTATCCAGTGGTGTTTATTTGATTAATGTGACTGCAAGTGAATTTCAATCAATTAGAAAAATTACCTACATAAAGTAATCTTACTGCTGCTGGCTCATCATGAAAGTTCTATGTAAAACAGTAGTATTCATATACAGTTGTTTTGTTTTAATTGATGCGCAAGCACTGGATTCTCGGTATCATTCGTTTCCTGAAATCCAGGAATTTCTTGATTCACTTAACCAAATCGATGACTTTAATTCAATATACCGGGTTGATACTATCGGCTACAGTGGCCAAGAACAGTTACCTATTTTTGCGGTAAAGATATCTGATAATGTTGAAACTAAGGAAGATGAACCACGGGTATTGTTCATCGGTCAATTACATGCTGAGGAAATTTTGGGTGTTGAGGCCTTATTAAAATTAATCACTGAGATGCTTGATCCGCATCCTGCAGAAGTGCAGCATATGGCCATATTGAAACAGAATCTTGAGACCTGGATAATCCCGACACTTAATCCAGAGGGAATGAATGTTGTCCATGATGGACTTGATGTGAGCTTTAGAAAGAATAAAAATGATTTCTCACCGGAAGGACCATGGCCAAATAATTATTTTGATTACGATCCCGCCATTGGTGAGGATATCGATGGTGTCGATTTAAACCGGAATTTTGATTTTAATTGGGTTTTTGGTGATACGTTCATGGAACCTGACCCCAGTAATTATGCCGCACATTATGATTATTATCGGGGGGCAACGCCTTGGTCTGAACCCGAAATAAGGGCTATACGAGATCTGGGGCTGGAAAATGATTTTGTTTTTTCTATTGCTTGGCATAGTTCTCGATCAGGAAACTTATCTGAAAAAGTTTATAATTCATGGCGTTGGGATGGGGATAAGAAGACTCCTGACAATACTGCCATCAAGGGTATTGGAGATCAAATTGCAGGACTTATTTTTAAAGAAAATAGTACGGATACTTATCAATCTTTATATGGACAAAGCAGAAATGGAAAAGCACATGACTGGTTTTACCATGCCACAGGTTGTTTTCAGTACCTAATTGAATGTGGTACATCAAATTTGCAGCCGGACAGCGCTTTGGTCGAGGATACTATTGATCGTTTGATGCCAGCAATGCTTTTTCTCATGGACCGTACAATTGGATATAATGTAGATGCATCCCAGATTACTGGGATAATCACTGATGGTGGTACTGGAATTCCCCTTGAAGATGCTATAATTACAATTGAAGAGCTATTTGGTGGTGTTCAGAATCCACGCAGGAGCGATGAATTCGGCCGTTACCGCCGAATCGTGGAACCAGGCACATATTCTGTTAGGTTCGAAAAATCTGGTTATTATCCATTGAATTTCACCATTACTGCTAACGCCAGTTCACCTACGACCCAAAACGTAACGCTGGTACCAATACCTCTACATAATGTTGATATAACCATTGCATCCTTTCAGCTTCCAGTGGTTTTAGATGAAAATCCGTTTTTAGTTATTGTCAATGGAAATATATCGGACACAGTAGAAATGGATTTTAACCACGTTCATAGTTTAACAATTCCAGAGGGAGAGTGGGAATTCACGATTTATTGGGATTACCTTATTCCGTGGCGGCGTACTATCGCTATTAACGGTGACCAGGAATTGAATGTTAATATGCCCCAGCCATCATGGATGCAAAATATCTATGGTGGAACCGTTCTTGATAGTTCTTCATTTAACACAATAATGGGCCCCTGGGTATTTGATAACTCAATTCGTACCCAGGAAGGATTATTTTACGCAAATTCCGACTCTCTGGATTCTATATTTACCTTGGAGACGGATCTATATGTATTCCCTCAAGAAATGAACGTAGTCGCACTGCGAATCAATCATCAGTGGGAATTTGAATGGGAACATGATTCGCTCAGCATTACTCTAATGGATTCAATAGATAATACCATTGCTGAAATGACGTTGTCCGGTCACCATTGGTCAGAGCCCATACGACATAGGCTAGTGATTGCGGATACAAATGGATTTAATAATATTAAAGTAAAGCTTGAGGTAAGTCGAGATGAAACCATCAATTACAGGGGATGTAAAATAAATTCTATTGAGTTATACGCTGGAAATGATTACACATTAGGTGGCTTAGCGGAGGGGCCAGTTATAGGAAAAAAATCTGAAGGTGTTTCAGTAACTAATATTTATCCAAATCCATCAACGGGTATGATCGGCATAGATCTAATCAATAGCAGTCAACCAGTAACTATCATGGTGTACAATTTACTTGGCCAGGAAGTATACTTTGAAAAAATTCAACCAAAATATAGACAGCGACACCCATGGCGGTATAATTTGTTGGATAATATTAGTGGAACAACCAGTTCGGGTGTTTATTTCGTTAAGATTATATCAGAACAACAAACTTTTACAAAAAAATGCGTTTTATTAAAACCTTAATTTTGCTCTCATTAACGTTTCTATTTGCTAATGAAAATTTATTTCGTGGTAAAGATCGTGCGGATATCTTGAATGGACCAATCCCCTTGGCTTATCGGCATCTTATTTCTGAAGAATATAATATACCCTTGAGTCAACTCAACCCCCAGCGGGGATCTTACCTGATAATTACACCTGATAATATGGTTAGCCACCTTAATGATCTTGTTTCCTTTAAAAAATCACAGGGTTTCGATGTTTCCGTATTAACACTTGGTGAAATAGGGATTACAGCAGAAGAAATCAAAAGCGCCATCGCAGCAATATTAATGGATGACCCAATGTTAGAATATGTTTTGTTAATTGGTGATGTTGATGGTGTCGCAGCTATGCCGTCTTTTTATTATGGTCCTGAGAACGATGTTACCGATCAGAAATACACCCATTTGCTAGGCGATGACTTTTTCCCAGATGTGTTCATTGGCCGTTTTTCAGTGGATTCGGTGTCTGAATTAGTGGTTATGATTCGCAAGACCATTAATTATCACCGGCAGCCTTTAGCAACAAATCCAAATTGGCTGACCAAGGCACTTGTAGTAGCCGGTAACTATAGTAATACTGTACCGATTCCCATTACACCAAAATGGACATCCTATTGGGTTCGTGATGTATTGCTTGATGAAGGCTATACAGCTGTGGACACTGTTTTCTATCCACCCACACAGCAGGGATCAGCATTGATCCAAAATTATATTAATAGTGGTGTGGGTATCGTGAACTACCGGGGCTGGGGCGATGCCAATGGCTGGCATTATCCTGAATTCCATGTTAGTGATGTAGCCGGACTAAACAATGGTTGGATGACACCAATATTCACCAGTTTTGTTTGTAATTCCAATGATTTTGCCAATAATGTGGATCCTTGTTTGGGTGAAGCATTAATTCGCGCTGGAACACCTTCAAATCCAAAAGGTGGGGTCGCTATTGTTGGTCCTTCTGATCTGCATACTAGCACAAAGTATAACAATGTTATCAATGCTTATATGTTCGATGCTATGCTGGATGATGAAATTGTGGAATTAGGACCGGCAGTCAATGCAGGATTGTTTGGTCTAACTCGCGAATTTCCAAACCTCAACGGACCCGAAGAAGCACAGGAATTCTATTTTCACGTATATAATATTCTGGGAGATCCTTCCATTTCTATTTATCTGAATGAACCTCATGAATTTTCAATCTCTAATGAAGAATTATCTGTCTTAGACGGTTACTTGGAAATATCAGTTTCTGATGAGAACGGATTTGCTGTAGCGGATGCAAATATATCTGTTATTACAAATGACAGGATTTTATTCAAAGGTAATACGGATAGTGTTGGTCAATCTAAAGCAACTATTGACGTTAGCGATATACCTAGTGTCGATGTTTTTGTAAATAAAGCTAGTTTTATTCAAGGTTATTCAGAAGTATTGGTTTCAAGTTATGACTATGACCTTGCACTTTTAGGTTATGAAATTAATGATGCTAATGAAAACGGTAATTTAGAAGTAGGTGAGGTTGTTGATATCTATCCTGTGATTAAGAATATCGGTAATTCTACAAGTAATTATACTGGTACTGTAGACATCGATAATTTAGAAAATTATCAGATCATATCTTCAGAATTTGAAATTCCTGAGTTAGGCCCAGGCGATACTGCTTCTATTTCAACACCCATTACTGTGAGAGTTAATTCAAAAGATAGTGATCATATAAAACTTAATATAGTCGATCAAACAGGAGAGTGGAGTTTTAATTTTGCTATACCAGTTATAAAACCAAAATTAGATGTTATTTTTGGCTTAAATGATTTAGCTCCAAATTCTAATTTTACCCCTGAATTTACATATCATAATTATTCATCAGGTTTAATTGAAAATGTTGCTATTACATTTGTAAGTCCAAATGGTCTGATGGAATGTTCTGTGATTGATAGTACTGTATATTTCGATATAGAACCATTCTCATCGCAAACTATTATTTTAAATGATTATTATTGTTCAATTGCCGATACAGTTTCTATGGGCAGCGATCTAGTAGTAAACGTAGTAATTTATCAAGATACAATTACCATATATCAAAAGGACCATACGATAAGTATCGATCCTCAGGCTTCAACCGATCCGGTGTTTCCTACGTGGTATGGCTATTGGGCCTATGATAACACTGACTATAATTATACTCAAATGCCTTCATTTGACTGGGTAGAACTGGATCCGGGATATAATGGAAGCGATGGCACTGAATACAAGTTGGATGACGATGATCATGTAAATGTACAACTGCCTTTTGAATTCCAGTATTTTGGTAGGATCTATGATGAAATGACCATCAGCTCCAACGGTTGGGTGTCGTTTGAATTATGCGGCATTGATTATTTCTATAACTATACAATTCCGATGGCCTTGGGACCAAAAGCAATTCTGGCTCCTTTCTGGGATGACCTGGAAGTGATTAACAATGATTCCATTCGGGTTTATACCAAACACGATGAAGTAAATGGCCGTTTTATCATTGAATGGTCTCGAGCTTTAAATGGATTTGATGAGTTTACGGAAGAAACATTCGCTATCCATTTATACGATCAAATTGCCATGCCAACAGAATCAGGTGATGGCGTGATTGAATTTCACTACTTTGAGATCGCTGATATTGACGCCGATAAGAATTATGCTACTGTGGGTATAGAGGACCACACAAAAAATGAAGGAATCCAGTACGTTTTCAATAATAGCTACGCTCCTGGCGCTGCGGAACTTGCGAATGAACGAGCAATTCGTTTCACGACAGAAGCACCAACCAATTATGCGGCACCTTTGGGAACGGAAGATAAAAATCTGCCTACTGGTTTTCAATTATTTCCTGCTTACCCGAACCCATTTAACCCCGTAACAACCATTAGCTATCAATTGTTAACTGCCTCAAATATAAGAATGACCGTTTATGATATTTTGGGGAGGGAAGTGAATGTATTAGTTCATGAATACAAAAATTCCGGAAACCACACACTTCAATGGAATGGCACGAACAGATTCGGACAACCTATTGCTTCCGGGGCATATTTTGTGATCATGGAAGCATTAAATTTCAACCAGATTCAAAAGGTAATATTGATCAAATGATTGTAAAAATATATACAACTGGTTGGTGCTTTCCCTGTAAAAATGCCAAGAAATTGTTAACTGATTATGGTGTTCCGTATGAAGAGTTAAATATTGAGGAACTTGGAATGACTAGAAACGACCTATATGACCTCACAGGTGGTCGCACCGTACCACAAATAATAATAAATGAAAATGTGATTGGTGGATTTGACGATTTATTTGCCTTGCATCAATCAGGGGATCTGGATGGTTTACTAGATGTTTCTGACTGATTTGCTGGTTCAAAGATTGAGTTTTCACTTTAAAAAGTCCCTTTTGTTGGGACTTTTGTTTTTTTACATAAGCTGTTCAGGATCGAACCCTGTAAACGGATTATTTGGTAATATTTCTTCTAAAGTTTCGTCTTCTAAAGTAGTTCAACAAGTGGGTAAATATTTACCAAAGAATTCAAAAGACTTTGTGGATATATATGCTATGGAATCACAGGTACGCAATCATCGAGAATGGGTGCAGGGTAAAGCAAAAGAATTAAAAGTCACTAAAAAGATACTAAGGCCATTACTAAATGAGTCACGTCAGGATGATTTTCAGTTTTATGAATTTATTGATGCCAACTTGGGTATCATGGCAGCAGCACATAAAAATATTTTATCTAATGCAAAGACGGAAAAAAAAATAATTATACGTGTACAGAAAAATAAACGACTGGATATTGAATCAAAAATTACTGGTAAAGAAAAAACATTTAGACAACAGTTCGTTACTCTTGATAATGCAATTATTGAAAGGAAGCTGTCCTATGAAGAATCTCTTTCAAAAATTGAAAAGGCAATTGAAAAAAGGGATATGGAATTGGTTTTAATCAGAAAACAAAAGACTGGTTGGTTTTTTATTTCACAAGAATTACTTGATCGAAGAATGGAATTACAGCCAAAGATTGATGACCTCACTTCAGAAGTAGTTAATGCAGTTGCTGATGGTGGTAATTATATCGAAACAATAGGAATCCGCTTAAACAAAGTTGAGAAACTCAACAGGAAACTAGATAAATTAGATAAATTTTTTCTATTCATTGATAAAATTGCAGAAAAAGAAAAAAGCGGCCCGGTATTTATTCGTAAAGATCCTGAGAAAAAGGAAGGGTATGAGCTTCGTTTTGAAAAATCAGTAGAAGCATATGAAACCCATTTAGAAGATCTTTATACATTGTTATCAGATTAATTTATTTTAATAATGTTGCTTTTAACCAGCGCTGAAAATTATATCCTTCAATCACAATAAAATATTGACCTGACGGAACAGGACTTCCTGATTCTGATAAGCCATCCCAACGGAAAGTCTGATTACCGGCGCCAAAGGTCCGGTTCACGATTTCAGCGATACGTTTACCTGTAACTGAGACTATCTTAATCCTAATTTGCTGTTTATGTGGAATTTTTATATCAAAGGACGTAGATGGGTTAAACGGGTTTGGGTAATTCTGGGATACCGATATAAAAGCAGGCACAATATCATTATCTACTGCTAGATCCCCATCAGTAATATCTATTTGGTAGTTCCAGTTGTTTGCATTTATATCTTGACTGACAACAACTAGGTATACACTACTTGATCCTATTGGGTCTACATTGATTGAACTGCCAGAATAAACAGTCCAGGAACTATTGGAATATGCAATAATAGCATGCATATTAAGATCTCCTTCTGACCCTGAATTATTTGTGAGGTTTACTAACATCGGGTCACTCGAATTGACTCGCGTATATTGGCTCGCAAAGCGGGTAAGATTCGTACTTGTTACTGACTGATTAGTACCCGCACTATATGTTATAGTTTGAAATGTCGCTGGCCCATCTACAGGATATATTTCTGCTTCTTCATAGGAAAATACACCTGCGTTGGCGTTAGAAGACATTACCCTATTTGCTATGACCATTTTATTCAGAGCATCAGAAAAAGATGATCCTTCATTGGATAATGCTGAGGAAATTGCCTGATGACTAAAATCTCCGTAATAACTATCATCTGTTACGCTTTCTTGCCAGATTTTTCTCAATGTGATGTACCCACCAAAGTGTTCAAAAATATATTGGGGAAAAATAAAAGATCCGTACCAGTGATCACTAGGATGATCAAGTGATTTTTGGGGTTCTGCAAACCAGCTTGGAAGCCATGTATGGCAATCATTTATTTCATCATAAATCTGTTCTTCCATTTCTGTAGCCGTTGCTTCAAAAAGCCATGCTTTTTCATAACCATCATAACCAAATTGTATTGCATGATGATATTCATGGGCAGCGGTGAGTTCTATTGCTTCGAGCTCAGTTGTTGCTCCAAGTTGATTATTGGGTGAATAAAACCCGGTATAATCATTCCTCATTGCCATCAGGCTTGTCAATGCATTCACTTCTGTTACATTTGTATGCTCATTATCTCCTGTATTATTAGCAAAGTATTCACTCAAAACATAACCAAAAGTATTTCCTGCTATGTTTCGTACATAAATGTCATAGAGGTCGGATCCACCATTATCATTTGTCACTGGTAGCCAACCATCATTCGGGGGTTCTGCATAATCAAAGCTGTCCAATTGTACTGATGTCACGTGCGCAAATACGCCAGCCATTTGGTCAATATAGTCGGGTACATTATTTCCATCCGTATCTGCGCTAGCAACAGCATGAGTACCATTTATAGTATAATGAAATCGAAAATAACCGTTATCGTGAGTTTGATCTAATCCTTCGCTTTCAGCGCGATCATCCATTGCACGACCCACTATTGGTTGATCAAATTGAAATCCGAGATTCCGTATACGGGATTTTTGTGCTTCGGGGAGCTGGTTTCCATAAAGGGCTATATCTTTTAAGTGTGGTGTTAGGCATCTGATCTTTTTATTCCCTGAATACGCCTGGATAAATATTTCAACGGATTGTTCTAAATTAGCAGGTACCTTTGCTAAGGACATACCTGAAAGAAATATAACTAAACAACTGA
>ERZ651768.1521-NODE-1521-length-16917-cov-3.043527_pt1 | contig 16917 bp, 14 predicted proteins | sample MGYA00514754_ERZ651768 | MGnify/ENA metagenome assembly ERZ651768
CTGTTAATCGAGGATCTTTCGTTCATTTTGCCCCCGGCAGGAATCGTGGGCGTGGTCGGCGCCAACGGGGCTGGAAAAACAACCCTTTTCCGAATGATTACCGGGCAAGAACGGCCAGACACAGGAACAATCACTGTCGGAACGACGGTAGATCTGGCGTACGTAGGTCAATCTCGCGATGATCTCCACAACGAACATACCGTCTACGAGGAAATCACCGATGGAGTAGACATCGTTCAAGTTGGAAATAGAGAAATCAACGGCCGCAGTTACGTTGCTTCGTTCAACTTCAAGGGACCAGACCAACAAAAGAAAGTTGGAGATCTATCGGGAGGGGAGCGAAATCGGGTTCAGCTTGCGAAGGTTCTCAAGGCCGGCGGCAACGTACTGCTGCTGGATGAGCCCACCAACGATCTCGATGTGGACACTCTTAGAGCTCTTGAGGCTGGGTTAGAGGCTTTCCCGGGATGCGCAGTCGTAATTAGCCACGACCGCTGGTTTCTTGACCGAGTCGCGACGCACGTACTTGCGTTCGAGGGGAATAGCCAAGTCCGATGGTTTGAAGGAAATTTCTCGGAATACGAGGCCTTCCATCAAAGAGAAGTTGGCGAGGACGCCGGGCCCAAACCCATCAAATACAAGCCGCTAGCAAGATAATCGCGCGGACCGCGCGAAATGCTATCTAATCAAGAGACACTGCTTGTTCCCTAAAACGGCAGACCGCGCGAAGTTTTAACAAATTCGCGCGGCTCGCGCGAGTTACACGCGCGCTTCGCGCGAATATCCACCAATTTCGCGCAAATAGTGACTAGATTGCGCACAACACTCAAAGTGATAAAAGGCAACAGGAGGCTAGCCGTGGCCGCCAAAACAGCAACAAAAACTAAGAAGTGGCAGAGCCGAGCATGCACCCGCACCGTTGACGCCGGCAATTCCGCCTACTGCGCCGTATGTGAAGAACTAATCAAGTTTCGAGCCCGAATCCGCGCAGACCAAATCATTTGCAACGTCTACGCCGGCAACAAATGGGACCGAGTAGAGCACTATCACCCCGACTGTTACAAGAAGGCCAAGTCGCCTTACGGCGCCCCCGCTGACTGAACGTCATTCGAGGGCGAGCAGCCCAACACGATCATTCAACCCGAGTGCGGGATCTCCCACTTTTTACAAAATTTGACTCATGAAGAGCTTGGTTCGATCCTCAGTCGGATTAGTGAAGAAATGCTCGGGAGTTCCAACTTCAACTATTTCGCCACCCTCCATGAAGATGATCCGGTCAGCCACCTCTCTAGCGAAGCCCATTTCGTGGGTCACGACCATCATCGTTATTCCTGAGCGCGCCAACTCCTTCATGACGTCGAGAACTTCCTTGATCATCTCAGGGTCAAGAGCAGACGTAGGCTCGTCAAAAAGCATTACCCGGGGCTCCATCGCAAGTGATCGCGCAATTGCGACCCGTTGCTGTTGTCCACCCGACAATTGTCCCGGGAATTTTTCTGCCTGCTCAGGTATACCAACTCGATCAAGCAATGCCCTTGCAGCGGTCTCTGCTTCAGCACGCGGCTTTTTTCGTACCCAAATCGGCGCCAGGGTGATGTTGTCAAGCACGGTCAAGTGGGGAAAGAGATTGAACTGTTGGAAGACCATGCCTACTTCCGACCGAATCTTTTCGATGTTGCGAAGGTCGTTACTCAGTTCAATACCGTCAACAAAAATGTCGCCACCCTGATGCACTTCCAGGCGATTGATGCAACGAATCCAAGTGCTCTTACCCGACCCTGAAGGGCCGCATACCACTGCAACTTCGCCCTCCTTAATTGTCGCTGTAACGCCGTTTAAAGCCTGAAAGTCGCCATACCACTTATCGACATCTACGCAAACAATCATGTCTTCGCGGTCAGCCAACCTGTCGTTGGCCACAGTCGTTGCATTATCGGTGCTCATGAATTTCTGCTCCCAGTCTGAGAGTTACGTGGACGTGCCATCATCTTTCCCCAAGACCCACCCGGAGTTCTAGACGCTGACTGTATTTGGAGATAGTGAAATTAAAGAAGAAATAGATCATCGCCACGAGGAGAATGCCCTCTCGTTTGACACCCATGAATTCGCTTTGAGCGGGAATGACCGAATTAGCAACTCTCAAGAAATCAAAGAGGCCAATGATCGCAAGAAGAGATGTCTCTTTGAAAGTTGCTATCACTTGACCTACAAGCTGGGGAATCGAAACCCTCAAGCCCTGCGGCAGCACAATGAACCCAGTTCGCTGCACAGCTGTGAGGCCAATAGCGTCGGCGGCCTCGTACTGGCCTTTGGTTACCGACTGTAATCCCCCTCTTACGTTCTCAGCCAGATACGCGGCAGAGAAGAGGGTGTACCCAGTTAGCACCGCTGCAAGTTCCGCTAGTTCCATCCCATCCGGCAAAAACAGCGGAACCATTACCGAGAAGAAGATCAACACACTGATCAAAGGCACGCCACGGATTATCTCGATATAGCTCGTCGACAACATCCGGAAAATGGGAAATTTGGAAGTGCGGCCTAGAGCCAGCAGAACGCCGAGAGGAAACGAAAGGAGGACGACTATCACGGCGACAAAAAGAGTTAAACCCAAGCCGCCTAGAAACTCTGAGGACTGGAGCTCAACCGTCGACGGAGTGTTCATCATGGTCGCCATGTAATGAACCAAAGCCATGGCAGACAACCAACCAACGATCAACTGGCGACGCTTAGCGACCTCACCAATAAAGTTCGGCGCGACTAGGGCAGCAAGAGCTACAAGAAGGAAACTGATCCTTGCTTTTTGAAGCATCGGATACAAACCAAAGAAGGCAGCAACCCAGTTAAAGACAGCAAACCCTAGTAGGCCAACCGCTGTAAGTCGTCCAGCTTCACCTGCATCAGCGCGAGTCAAGACCCATAGAAGCACTCCGCCCAACACTCCAAACGCCAGCCCCATAGGAAGGTCGGTTGATAGGACGTGGGCATAATCTAAAGCTGGGTCCCGTAGCACTACCCAGAACAACGCCATCGGGCTAATCAGCCACAGAAGATTGCTCGAGCCTCTAACAATCCCCTGCCACTGCGTGTCGCGAAAACTTCTACCAACAAAGTACAAGCCGAACAGCAACAACCACATAACTGTCCACGGCATCTTCGTTGAAAACGCAACCGTTCGACCCGGCACGGCGATATACGTGCCGTCGGCGAAAGCGTAGTGACCATACGGCACTAGCCACAGACTCAACACCAACAACCCGAGTCCTGAGAAAACAACGGTAGTTACGGCAACACTGTTGTTTCGACGATCTGGTTCGCTGCACCAAGCCCAAATTGCGGCGCCCATCGCTATGAGAACCACGACAGCAATCCACCAGCCCAGCCGGTCCGTCATAGCCGCCCAAAAAGATTCACGCTGCAGCGTTCCTTCGACAGTGCGGAGCACTTTCCCTTCACTGTCGATAATGACGCTGGGCTCTCGTAACAAGACACAAAGAGCGAAAAAGCCACCAGAACCCATCAGCCAGGTAGACATCCTTTTGACGGACACTCCACCCCAATTCTCCCAGACGCCGGCACTCATACCAGCCAAAGCCATCAGGAAACCCACTGCTACCCACACACGCACATATTGTGACTCCGGATAAGAGAGCGTCATTAAGGCGCGAAGGTTTGTGCGGACCGCATCCCATTCACGATTCTCACTGAAAGTGAAATTCAGAACGCCACGCAACATTAGGAGAGCGGCAAACACCCCTAGCAAAGTCAGAATCGAGTTGAACCAATTAGAAAAAAGGTTGGTTCGCAGCCATTGCCCCACGGAAAGACTGCCGCCTTGTTGAGGTGGACCCGCATCGGCGATACCTGCCTCGACGTTGATGTCGCTCAGCTTCGACATATCAGCGTTCCACGATCCGCATACGAACATTAAAGAAGTTGACAATCACCGATATTGACAACGAACACGACAGGTAGAAAAACATCCATATCGACACGACGGGCAGCGTCTTTCCAGTTTGGTTATACACCGTCTGCCCCACCTGGACAATGTCGCTATAGCCGACCGCTATAGCGAGCGAAGTGTTCTTAGTCAGATTCAAATATTGATTGCCCAACGGCGGCAACATCACCCTCGCTGCTTGGGGAATTATCACCCTGCGCAGCGCTGTCGAGCGGCGAAGCCCCAATGCGGCTGCCGCTTCCGTTTGGCCTTTTGGAACAGCGAGTATTCCCCCTCTGACAATCTCCGCTATGAACGCCGCTGTGTAGAAGACAACGCCGAAAAACACAGCTGCGAAGCCAATCGAGAAGTTAAGACCCGACGGGCCATAGTTCGGAAATTTTCCACTCTGCACTATTTCCGGCAAAGCGACGTCTACCGGACGACCGCTCCGGCCACCTCCAAATTTGTTGCCGAGTACTTCAAAAAAATCACTGCCTGAGTTGATGAACCAGCTAGACAAACCGGGCCATAGAACCAAGAAGAACAAAGCCCCTAGAAGTCCTCCTGCCGCAGCAAAGATCATGCGGAAGTAGTCGTCATCAGTCAGTCTCGCCAGGCCAGCCGGGGTACGTCTGCTATTTAGAAATCCCCGAATCCAGTACGCGGCCGCCCCTAACGAGCCACCAGCGATCAACAACTGAAGAACATTCTCAGGCAGCGCCGAAATAGCTGACGCCGCGCCATCAAAGATATTGCCTATGAATCCAAAGATCGGGTGAATGAACCACCCCACGATCGCGAAGAACACGACTACGCCGAAGGCGCTTAAAAGCGGATACGTCTCCGCGCCTGTGGCATCTTGCTGAGCGTTACGTCGTTTGCGCACGAGGTTGGCGAAGACCAAGCCGATAATCAAAACGACCGCCCACTGGTAAAAGCCGTCGGCTATGTGGACCCTCGGCATCGACAGGCCCTTGTTGGAAATGTGAAACCAGCCGTTAATCGGACCCACATCTTTGGTTACGCGATCCAAGCTCGCAAAAACCGCTCCATAAAAGAGAATTTGAACTAGTAGCGGCACATTTCGAAGCGATTCAACGTAGACGCTTCCCAATTTACGTAATAGCCAGTTATTGGAGAGTCGAGAGAGCCCAACTAGAACACCGAAGAGGGTTGCAACCACAATCCCCGCAGCGGCCATACGCAGCGTGTTCACCATGCCGACCCACAGGGCCCGGCCCCCGGTGTCCGGATCCGTGTCAATCCCCGATGAAAGGTCAATCCCCGGGTTCACGGACAAGAAGTCATAATCGGTCGGGACATTCGAAGCACGTAAGTTGTCTCCTGCTTGGCCAGCGAGGAACCAAAGAGTGCCCAGGACCATGAGCAGGGCAATAACCTGCACAACCCACTTGACTACGGTCACATCTCGATACAACGGGGGGCGTTCGTGATGCATCGATGGCGGCGGGTTACTTGCCACTAAATGCTTCCCTCCCAAAGAAATATGGCGATTCGAAACTGAACGATAATCAGCCTAGATGTGCTGAAAGGGCTGGAGGTCGATCCGACCTCCAGCCCTTTCCAAGATCCCAGTGCGGCAGCCTCAACGGCCGCCACACAGCATCAGTGCAATATCAGCGTGCAGGCGGAGCGTACACAAGACCACCGTCGGTCCAGGCCGCGTTTGCCGACCCTTCACGGCTCAACCCCACAGGGTTGAGGCTCCGACTGTAGATCTCGTCGTAGTTACCGACCTGCTTGATGACCTGGTAGAACGCGTCAGCTGGAAGACCCATCCCGGTCTGAAGTTCACCTTCACCACCAAGGAGACGAATGGTCTCGGTGTCGCCACTGGCGAGCATCGCATCAACGTTGCTCGAGTTCACGCCCTTCTCATCAGCAATGATCGTTGCGTAGACAGCCCAATTGACTGCATCAGCGAACGCCGAGTCATTCTGACCGTAAGTCGGGCCCAAGGGCTCCTTCGAAATTGGTGTCGCTGGGAAAATCACCCAGTTCTCACCATCGGGCTGTTGCTTGGCCTTTCGACCGACAAGACCCGAACCATCAGTCGTGATGATGTCACATGCGCCTGAGATGAAGTTGTTAGTGACGGTGTCGAAGTCTTCGAAAGTCTGAAGTTCGATACTCACGCCAGCTTCTGATGCAGCATCAGCAATGTTCTTCTCAGTAGTTGTACCGGCGCTGGTACAGATAACTGAACCACCGACATCCGATACCTGTGAAGAGCCTGTGAACCCATCGCTGGCTCGACCCATCAACTGCTGACCGTCGTAGTAGGTAGTGGGACCAAAGTCCATACCAACTTCGGAGTCACGGCTCTGAGTCCAAGTGGTGTTACGCATAAGGAGATCAACGTCACCCGTCTGAACCGCCGTAAAACGCTCGGCAGCAGTCAACGAAACAAAGTTCACCTTGTTGGCGTCACCAAGAATGGCTGCAGCGACAACGCGGCAGTAGTCGGCATCGAAGCCGGCCATGCTGCCATCAGCCTGGAGTTCGGAGAACGCTACAGCAGAGCCCGAAACACCACAGTTAACGGTGCCACGGTCAATGATTGTTTCCAAGAGGCTTCCGCCGCTAGCAGCAAGCGTTACCTCGGTCTCCTCAGCAGCGCCAGCATCCGAAGCGGTGCTGTCATCGCTACTTGAGTCGCTTCCACCACAGGCCGAAGCGGCCAAGGTGATCGCGAATAACGTGGCAAGTAATCGCCACATGGTCTTTTTCCGCATCTGTTGAGTCCCTCTCTGTTGCGGTTACCGGTCCCGCGACCAGCTTTCTGCTCGGTTACGAGTGCGTGCACGGTATACGGTCAACTAGGCAAACAGTCACCTTGTGATCGTTTCGTCACAATCCCTTACCGGGCGGAGACATTATCGGCTGAACGATTGTTTAGCCAAAGTGCCTCTTATCTATGTCTAGCGAAACATGGAGAAAGCATGGCCAACCCTGAGGATCACGCGATCGCAGCTCGAATCGCGACCCAGGCCGGGGAGTTGCTCGTGGACCTCCGGGAACGGTTATTTGCCCAAGGTGCAGACAGTTGGACTGTCAAAGACACCGGCGATTTAGAAGCTCACCGCTTCATTGTGCGTACGCTTCAAGAAGAGTTTCCAGACGATGGAATTCTTTCTGAAGAAGGAAAAGATGACTTAACTCGGCTGGATAAGGACCGCGTTTGGATCGTCGATCCGCTCGACGGAACGCGCGAGTTCGGCGAGCCCGGCCGATCGGACTGGGCAGTACATGTTGCGTTGGCCGAAAATGGACTACCCACCGCGGGCGCCGTGGCTCTTCCCGCGCTTAATACGACTCTGACTACAGACCCACCGGCTCAACTTGCTCCACCTCACGACGGAAGACCCAGAATGGTCGTGAGCCGATCTCGCCCACCCGCAGCCGCGATGATCGTGGCCGAAGCGATCGGAGCCGAACTCTTCCCCCTTGGCTCCGCCGGTGCAAAAGCTATGGCAGTTGTTCTCGGTCACGCAGACATCTACGCGCACAGCGGAGGACAGTACGAGTGGGATAATTGTGCCCCAGCCGCAGTTGCGTTAGCCGCAGGACTTCACGCAAGTCGATGCGACGGCTCGGCCCTTGATTACAACTACGAAGACCCGTGGCTTCCGGACTTGGTGATATGTCGACCCGAATTCGCCGAGGATACGCTCGCCGCGCTTCGACGCGTCATCGAAGCCTGACTTGGGGGATTAATGGAGCTAAAAGCAACGCTGTTCGAAGCCAAGGGCCCAGTCGCGATGGTGACGTTGTGTCGTCCGCACCGACACAACGCATGGACTGGCCGAATGCACACCGAACTTCGCTATCTCCTTGAAAAGGCAGAGACCAACCCCGAAATCCGAACGGTAGTCATCACTGGAAAGGGGAAGGACTTCTGCGTTGGGGCCGACAGTCAAGCACTTGAAGGCCACATCGAAAAAGGAGGTTACGACTCTGGGACTGATGCCGAACTAGCGAATCCTGGATACGGCGTGGCGCCTCAATTCGATCACAACTTCGCGTTCATGTTCGGTTTAAATGTTACGACCATCGCCGCCGTCAACGGCGCCGCGGCAGGAGTCGGGTTGGTTCTGGCCTGCTACTGCGATCTGAGGTTCGCAGCGAATAACGCCAAACTCACCACCGCCCACGGACCTCTCGGCTTGCCGGCAGAATTTGGGCTCTCTTGGCTGTTGCCCAGATTAATCGGCCTAACCCGAGCTAACGATCTCTTACTTTCAAGCAGAGTCCTATTGGCCAGCGAAACAGACGGCTGGGGTCTCTTCAACGATCTTCTCGAACCCGAAGATTTACTGCCTCAAGTCCATGCCTATGCCCGAAATCTTGCGACTCACGTCGCACCATCCGCACAGCGAATGACGAAACGACAAATCTACTTGGACCAACACCAAGACGTGGGTAGCGCTATATCCCATTCGGAAGAGTTGTTAGAAACCGCCATGACGGACCCAGATTATCGAGAAGGAGTGAAAGCGTTAATAGAGGGGCGAGCTCCGAGGTGGGGCGAAGACGATTGAGCGTCGACTATGAAGTTTCGCTGCTTCCCTAACAATTCTAGACCTCGAGTACGGTCACTACCCCAGAGTCTCCATCCACACGAACCATTGCCCCATCGGGAATGCGTTTAGTTGCATTGGTAGCTGACACCACACATGGAATACCCAACTCCCGACTGACAATAATCGCGTGACTCAGAGCAGCCCCGACATCAACCACAACCCCTGCCGCAGGCACAAACAAAGGCGTCCACGAAGGGTCGGTAAGGGGAGCGATCAGAACATCACCAGGCTCGAGCGCAGTCGGGTCGTGGCTATCCAAAATTACACGAGCTCGACCCTCAGATACTCCAGGACAACCTGGCATACCTTGGATCGAATCGCCGTTGCCTATCGACTCGAAGGTTACAGCGTCGCGTCGAGCCCACGACGAAAGCGGCTCGGCTTCTCCGACGATCACAAATGGTTCCTGCCGACTGCTCGCTGTGTCGAAAACCTCTTGGCGTTGTTCGATGACTTGCCGCCATCCGTCAGCATTATCGATGGCCTGATGTAGTTCAGAGAAGCGAAGCATCGCGAAACTAGTGACTTCAGGAAATACGCCTCTTTCAACCATGCGCTGGCCAAACTCGCGGGCGGCGATTCGTCCCTCTTGAATAAATTTCACGCAGTTGGTCTTGGTGCGCTCTCGACCGGGCATCAGCACCGAAGCTCCATGAGCCCCGGCCAAGAACTGGCCTTGGGCCTCAGGGTCTGCTTCAAGCATGGCCCCAATCTCCGCGACTAGGCGTTCGCGTTCCACCGCGAGATCTGTCTGATGGTCGTGCGGCGCTGCTGACGCGGGAGATACTCGCATGCGATCAATGGCAGCCAAAGCTAAGTCGGGATCTGTTTCCCAAGTCGGGCAGGACATTTCCCACTCATTGGGTCCCCGTGACCCGTAGGAACGCAGGAAGAGGTCGAAAGCATCCACAAACTCGACGCAATCGGGTTCTTCGGCGGCCCGCAGACGAGTGTCTAGATTACTGATACCTGCTTCGAACACCGCGGAAACACTGCTCGAAGATGTAGCTTGGCGCCCGAGTTCCCACATAGCCATCGACGGCGCCGCCGACTCCACGTCTCCGAGACCCGCCATGATTTTCATCGCATCAGTCGGACGCCCTATGGCCTCACACACCGCAGACACAATGCCCAACGGAACAGTAGTCAGAAAGCTAATGAATATGTGTTGTGCAAAAAGCTTTCGGAATCCACCACGAAAGAAATTCTCGATCCAATCGACAAGTTCGTGATCGCCCATTGACGCAAAGTCAGGCCGATTTTCGCGCAGTAAGTTGACTTCCTGCTCCTGTGCCAAAACTTCTGGAAGATCGGGGGTCGTAAGAGCCCATCCAAAAACCTCTCCTATCCGAGCTTCAGCCTCAGGGCTGGGGTCGTCAGGGTGTTGTTCGTACGGGGGGATTCCGGGCTGTACCCCAAAGAACGCGTCGTCGATATCTTGTGCGGAAAGGCCGGGTGCCCGCTCGCCGAAGATCCGCATCAGGGACGCATTTAGGTAGGTATACCCTCCGAAAACGCCCAGGAATACAGGATTATCGGGGTCGAATTCGCTCTCCTCAAATGCTCCAATCCTGATGTACGCATCACGAAAACCCTGCTCACTCATTTGTATTCCGTCGTCGTTTTGGAACGCGAAATCAAAGGTAGAAAGGGCGACTGGATCGGGGAACACCTCCCCGACATTGGCTCGAGTCCAAATCGGGTAACGATCCGATGTATTTGTCCCGACGAAGTACTCCTCAGCCATGACCTGTTCCTCCTAGTGAAGCGAATCAGTGGCAAGCCGATGGACCGGGTGGCTACCTCCCCCTCCTGGTAGCCACCCGGCCAGATCACGGCCTTTCACACAGACGCCTCTGCGGAATCTAAAGCGTACGATTTGAGATATAAACGCATCGCAACTGCCCCGAACTATAGGCATCGCTACCCCTAGTTATGCAAACGATCATTAAGGAAACTGCCTCGCTACCGTCGTTCGCTGACTATCGAGTCAGCCTTGGGATACCTTCTGTGGGTGGTTGCAGAAGAAAAAACTAGTTTCGACTGGACTGAGGCTTGGCCAGATCTCGTTACCACGCCTGAGGCTGCAGCGGCTCAAGTTCGCGATGGGGACCTGGTAGGGGCGAGCTTGCCCGAACCCACAGCATTTCTCTACGCCCTTGCCGAACGCACTGACCTAAAAGACGTCGCCGTCTTCGTACCTGCACCGAGAAAGGGTGGGGCCGCAATCGCTATGAACGCGAGCCTTGAGTTGCGTGCACCATTTCTGACCCAAATTCTTCGAGAGGCGGGTGCCCACGCCGAACTGGTGCCAGTGCGGCTCGAGGATTGGGGGCGGTTCAGTAAACGGAACCCACCTCGCGTTGCATGTGTGCAAGTCGGAACTCCGCTGCCTGACGGCACAGTCCCCCCGGGGTCGGCATTGGCAGGAAACGACGCTCTGGTTCGTCGCGCGCGCAACGAAGGAGATCTAGTTTTTGGCCTGGTGAACCCTGTCGTGCCTTACATTCACGGTGACTCGTTCAGGATTGAAGATTTCGACGGTTTGATTCACGTACCACTCAAGGGATCCATGCCGGTCTTTGATGAACGTAGCCCTCCGTCGAATCTCGATCCATTTGTTGATGCACTTGACGAATTGATCCCTGACGGTGCCACGGTGCAGTCCGGGGTCGGGGGCCTAACGGAGGTAGCGCTGGCTCGGTTAACGCACAAGAACGATTTGGGAATTCACACTGAGGTCATGTGCCAGGGTCTCATGGATCTAATGCGATCGGGTGCCGCCACAAACCGTCTAAAAACGGTCTTCCCTGACAAGACTGTGTTCACCATTGCTCTTCCCGAGACGTTCGACTTTGTCGATGACAACCCGAACTGCCACATCGTCCCGGCACACGTAGCCCTAAACCACAGTCAGATCGCCGCCAACCGGGATATGAGGTGTGTGAACGGCGCATTGGAGATTGATCTTTGGGGTCAAGTGAACTCCGAGATGATTAACGGTGTGCAGCACAGCGGTGTCGGGGGGGCTTTGGACTTCCTTCGCGGCTGTCAAATGTCCGATTCAGCGATGTCGATTCATCTGATGCCTGCAACCGCTCGCAGAGGCGCTGCATCTCGAATAGTGCCTCAAATAAACGTGAACGCCGTGACCGCTACTAGATACGACGTCGACGTCGTCGTCACTGAATTTGGCATAGCACGATTACAAGATGCTTCAGTCCGACAGAAGGCAGAGCGACTCATCGCAGTCGCCCATCCTGACCACCGTTCAGAACTGCAAGAGGCAGCCCGTCGGATGCAAGTTCTCTAATCCTCATCCAGATACGCGTTCGGCCCTAATAAATGTCGGTTCGCTAGGGGTGCTCTTGTCGGGCGCGTAGCGGTAGCCCATCTCACCGAACTCAACAATTGAACGTGAATTTTCAATCCGATTAAGAATCAGCCACGAGGCCATCGCCCCTCGCGCCTGTTTGGCGTAGAAACTGATGATTTTAAAGTTCCCGTTTTTCTCATCGAGGAATCGTGGACTCACAACGGGGGCCGACAAAAGATTTTCGTCGACAACCGAAAAGTACTCTTTTGAAGCCAAGTTGATTAAGACCTGGGAGCGATGACCTTCAAGATCTGCGTTGAGTACTGTGGTGATTTGGTCGCCCCAAAAATCATATAGATCAGTCCCGCGGTTGGTTGCGAGCCTGGTCCCCATCTCAAGTCGGTATGGCTGGATGAGGTCTAGGGGTCGAAGAACTCCATGTAAGCCGGACAAGATACGTAGCGTTTTTTGGGCTCGTGTGAAGTCTCGCTCGTTGTAACGATTCACATCCATGCCAACGTAGACATCACCCTTGAACGCGAGAAGAGCCGGTCGCGAATTTTCAATTGTAAATTCGGGCTCCCAATCCTGATAGCGCTCTGCATTTAGATCAGCCAGAGCAGGCGAGAGGTGCATCAACTGGCCTAAGTCTGGGGGGGATTTCTTGATCAGGGCCTTTACAAGCTCCGCGGAGTCATTTACCAAAGTCGGCAACGAATGTTTACGGGTCTGAAGCTCTGAGTCGAAGTCAAGGGTCTTAGCGGGTGATAGGACGATCAGCACGTTTTGTTCCTCCTACCTGAAGTTTAGGGAGCGCGGCGGCTCGACTTGGGATCTATCGAGTGCGGGGGGCTTTCGCATCATAATTATCATCCTCTGTCAACGATTCGATCGCCGCATAAGGATTCGTTGGAGGCAACCTTCACATCTTGTCGCGACTACGGTCCAGGCCATGGTTGAAGACCCTGAACTTGAAGCCCTGCGAGCAGTTACCAAGACCGACAACGAAACCATTGAGCAAGTTCTTGGCACCTGGAAAATCTCGGGCGGTTCTGTCTCTGAGGCACGAAAGGGCATTCCTGGGGTTGCCCCGCAACCGGTACTCGAGCACGGAATCACTCGAAGAATCCAGATTCCCGGAGGAGAGATCGGACTTCGGATGTTTGTTCCGCCAAACCCTCGAGGTGTGTATCTACATTTGCATGGAGGGGGATGGGTGGTCGGTTCCGCCTTTGAACGGGATCCAAAACTTGAGGCGGTCGCTACTGATACCAACTCGGTGGCCATTTCAGTGGAATATCGACTGGCTCCAGAATTTCCTTTTCCGACAGCGCTCGACGACTGCGAAGCCGCTGCTCAATGGGTTCTAGAGAACTCTGAGGAGGAGTGGGGGGTCCGCGGATTGGTAATTGGCGGCGAATCTGCTGGGGGGCACCTCAGTGCTACAACCGCCCTGCGAATTCGAGATCGACTCGGAATGCTTGATCGATTAGTCGGACTCAACCTTGTGTATGGCGTCTTTGATCTGAGCATGACTCCAAGCCAGCGGCGCGGAGTCGACCTGCCTCTTATTCCCACTGAGGAGTTGCGCTGGTTCTACCGGCACTTTCTACAAAGTGGAGAGGACCCCAAAGATCCTCAGATTTCTCCCCTCTATGCGGACTTAGAGGGCTTGCCGCCTTCGCTGATAACTGTCGGGACCAATGATCCATTGCTGGACGACAGCTTGTTTATGGCAGCGCGACTGCAGGCTGCTGACTGCGACCGGATCTTGGACATTTATCCCGAAGCTATTCACGCATTTACGGTGTTACCTGGTGCAGCCGGCCAAATAGCGAACCTTCGTGCCAATAATTTCATAACCTCGTGTTGGGATCGATCTGAGCAAGCGCTCTAAGCGGAGAACCATGGCAACGACCATTCAGCACTATCAGGATCTTGGCGACTTCGACTACGGGACATGCGATCAGGTCACGCCCCTCATTCGCAGAGTTATCTGCAAAAACCCAACGCCATTTACATACAAGGGGACGGGCACATATCTAATCGGCCGCGGGGAAGTCGCAGTTATCGATCCCGGCCCTCCGCTTTTGAGTCACCTTGACGACATTTTGAAGGCGCTGGCTCCGGGCGAAGTGGTTAGTCACGCATTTGTCACTCACACACATAGCGACCATTCACCTCTCACCAAACAACTAAAAGAACGCACCGGTGCGATTTCTTACGGATATGGCCCACACGGGGCGGTCAGGGAGGACGACCCTGATGATCGAGTGGATTTCTCCGAATACATCTCTACCGAAGAGCAGGACCAGTACAGGAAAGAATATGAAGAACTTCCCGAAGAGTTAAAGCGGGAAGGCGCCGACACGGAGTTTGCCCCAGACGTACTTCTTGCTGACGGCGACATCGTCCACGGATCCACCTGGACGATCGGCGCGATTCACACACCTGGGCATTGCTCAAATCATCTTTGTTTCGAACTCAAAGAAGAACGGAGCCTGTTTTCTGGAGATCATGTGATGGGTTGGGCTACAAGCGTTGTTGGCCCTCCAGATGGCTCCATGAAGAATTACATGGAGTCGTTAAGGAAACTGTTGCCCTTTCAACATGATCGGTATTGGCCGACTCACGGGCCGGCCATTCCAAACCCTGTTGACTACGTTCGAAGCTTCATCAGTCATCGCGAGGAGCGCGAGGAGCAAATCGTCAGCTTTCTTCGCAAAGGCCCACAAAAGATCGCCAACTTTGTACCCGAAATGTACGCAAAATATGACAAAAGGCTCTGGTATCCCGCAGCTGGTTCCGTGCATGCCCATCTGCTGCACATGGTTGAGACTGGACGGGCAGAGGTTGTCGATGCTGTGGGAGAACCCAAACTAACTGCTACCTATCAGCTTTCTTGACGACGCGGTGGCCATCCACACAGGCGGACATTGCCATGACTAGTTTCGGGCAGCAATGCGACTAGTTATCGCCAAATGCACCGTCGACTACTCAGGGCGTCTAGATGCTCACCTTTCTGAAGCGGTTCGCCTAATCATGGTGAAGGCCGACGGTTGTGTGGCAGTGCACGCCGATGGCGGCGCCTACAAGCCTCTTAACTGGATGAACGCCCCAAATCATCTTCGGGAGTACGAGGAGGGCGGCGAGATGAAGTGGACCGTCACCAACGAAAAGAAAGAGCAACTAACGATCCAACTTCACGAAATCCTCTCTGACTTCACAGAAGAAATGGGGCTAGACCCGGGTCTTCAAAAAGACGGGGTGGAAGCGCACCTACAAGAACTATTGGCTGCGAACGTGGAGAAAATTTCGGCGGGGATGGTGCTGGTGAGAAGGGAGTACCCCACCGATATTGGGCCGGTGGATCTCCTGTGTAGGGACGTTGTCGGCACCGCCGTTGCTATCGAAATTAAGCGGCGAGGCGAGATTGACGGCGTGGAGCAATTAAGCCGTTATCTGGAGTACCTCAATCGCGACGGAAACCTCCGTCCGGTTAGCGGAATTTTTGCAGCGCAGGAAATCAAACCACAAGCACGCGTGCTAGCTGAAGACCGCGGCATCAAATGTTTGATCATTGATTACGACGAACTACGTGGCATCGAAAGCAACGAGCTTAAGCTTTTCTAGACTTCGCGATGTCTTACCCGCTGATTACTGAACTCAGCCAAACGTGCACACGCCGTTGTCGATGACCGTTCGTTCCTGCGCTGTGTCCTTTTGAGCGATGGTGCGGTAAATCGCGCTTCCATCGTCTACCCACATTTGGACTGTTAGTGAATCACCCGGAAAAACTGGGGAAGAGAACCGAGAGTCCATACTCCCAAATCGCGCTGGATCTCCACCGCAAAGCGCGTGCAGGAGCGCTCGACCAGTGAACCCATACGTGCACAGTCCGTGAAGGATTGGCGTGGGAAAACCACCTAATTCAGTCGCAAACCAGGGATCGCTGTGTAAGGGGTTGTAGTCCCCTGAAAGTCTGTAGGTCAGTGCCTGATCTGGTCTGGTTTCGTACGTAATCTCATGATCCGGCGAAACGTCAGGAGCGTGTACCTGAGGAGTAGTATTTCCCTCCTCACCTCCGAACCCGCCCGCGCCTCGAACAACAAGTGACCCGCGCAAGTCGAACAGGGATTCACCCGTTTCTTTCAGCGCGGCTCTGGCTTCAGTATCGATGATTGCGTTCTTTCCTTCGCCCTTATCCCAAATACCGCTGACCTTCTCCTCAATAACGACAGTTCCTCCGACTGGAATGGGGCGATGCAATGTGATGCCTTGAGAGCCGTGGAGCACCCGACCCCAGTCGATTTCTCCCACCTTTCCGATAGCACCCCCGGCGCCGAAGCCAATCACTACCCCCTGCGTCGGGAAAGTCAGCTGCTCGACTTCCTTGGAGTTGTTGGTGGTGAATTCAAGTTCTGAACCGAATGGATCTTCGGCACCTGCTCCGATTCCCACCGCGTAGAGGAGGGAATCACGGTAGCCCCAAGAACGCTCAGTCGGGTTGCTTGCAGCACCTACAGCATTGGGGTCTATGGCCATAACGATCTCCTTCGGTTCAGTTACACAAACAATGCCTAGCTCAACTAAGCAGCCCTCCGTCAAACGGCCGGCCGTCCATACCCGAATTAAGTTGTGCCTCGGACACAAGTCGTCGGGCCACTTCCGCAATTTGGGTCGGATCATCCACTGCATCAACGACTGGACCACGATGCCACCCGTTCGCCACCCCCAATAAACGACCCGACGTCTCAAAGACTCTTCCGGTCACATCAGCTGACTCCGCGCTTTGCAGCCAGGTAACTATCGGCGCGACATAGCGAGGATGCATCAGAGCCCTGTCTTCTTCAGATGCTTCGCCCATACCAAGGTCCTCAGTCATGCGAGTTAACGCGCCTGGAGCGATGGCGTTTACTCTCACGCCATATCTCTGTAGTTCGCGCGCGGCTATAACAGTGAATGCCGCAATTCCCATCTTGGCCGCTCCGTAGTTGGTCTGGCCCGGGTTGCCGTAAAGGCCCGAAACGGAACTGGTGTTCACGATTGAAGCGTTT
>ERZ651768.1524-NODE-1524-length-16888-cov-4.155018_pt1 | contig 16888 bp, 12 predicted proteins | sample MGYA00514754_ERZ651768 | MGnify/ENA metagenome assembly ERZ651768
CGAAGGAACTAAAGTTTCTCAAAGCGTAATCTTCGGGTAAGTCTTTCACTGGTTTATTGCTGATGAACGGAATCGTTTGTTCGGTAGTTCCCCCATGAGAACGAAGGGGAACCTTGAGCTCGGATAAGTCGTGGCGGCTAGCGGATGTACCCAACACCGCGTCTTCTTCCGAAACCACGATAACATCCCCCATTCGGTCTTCGGGAAGTTCGAATTCTAGGCAGCCGGCTTTCTTGGTCATGGCCATGGTTACCCCCTCCAAGCTCCGTAACTTGTCGCAAACTTCTTTTGCGTCGAGAGTCTTGGGTAAATGAACGGTCGCAAAGGAACCAAGAGCACCGTGGTGAACGACATAGGGATCGGTAATCGGAAGAATAACTCTGGCTGTCGCTTCTCCATACCAGGCATCCAAATGCTCCTGTAGGAAGACAATCTGTGGGGTGCCATCAAGTTTGGTCTTCGGTTTCATGCCATGGTCCGCAGTGAGCACAATCGTCGCCCCTGCTTTGTCTAACTGCTGCAAATAACCGTCCATCATCGAGTAGAATGCATTTGCTACTTCTGTACCGGGAGCATGCTTGTGCTGAATATAGTCTGTAGTCGAGAGATACATGATCTCTGGGCGATGCGTTTCCATGAGCTTGACCCCAGCTGCGAAAACAAATTCACTTAGCTCAGCGCTATAAACCGAGGGCAATTCCATGCCAACGAAGCCGAGTCCGTCGGCGATTCCGTGCTCGTCTTCGGTTGTTTGGTCAGCTTTTTCCAACCTAATCGCAAAACTGCCCGACGGGAACGAGTTTGGAGTTCGGTCGGACCATTCAATGATACATACCCCGTCGCCATATAAATATTCGTCAAGGTATAGACAGTCAATGCTGTCAATTTTTTCTAGACGATACAAATCAATGTGATAGATCGGAATCAGACCCGCGTATTCGGCAACGATGACAAAAGTTGGACTTCTCACGTTATCGTCAGAGCCTAAACCTCTAGCTATTCCTTGGGTGAGACAGGTCTTTCCGCTGCCTAGGTCGCCATTCAGTAGAACCACGTCCCCTTCTCCAAGACAGGACCCTATAATATGTCCTATCCTATGAGTAGTTTGGACATCTGGGCTCATATAAGTGGTTGTGTGACTTACGTCATTCATTGCAACTCCTAATTATGACCCTGATCTAGTGGGAACGAAAGGCAGTAAACAAATTGAATAATGAAGCCTTGCTCGCATATACCGCTGTGATACCCAGAGGTCATAGTAAAGAGGCGGAAATAAGAGGCATAATATTGCTCCACGGTTATGGTAGCCATATGGGAGACCTTGCAGGGTTAGCCCAAACGATAGGGGACAACAAATATATGTTTTTTTGTCCCAACGCACCGATTGAAATAGATATTGGGTATGGCCAGAAGGGGTACTCCTGGTATGCGATGGAACAGTCTGCTGGGACAGCCAGGGTAGATGAGGCTATAGTCTATCTTGATGCTACGCTGACGGAAATTACCTCCCGATTTAACATAAATCGGACCGATCTCGTAATAGGGGGGTTTTCTCAAGGGGGAATGCTTGCTATACATGCGGGTCTTGCTTCAGGAATAATTTTCAAAGGAGTTATTGCTATGAGCGCCAAATTAGTGAGCGAATCTTCAATAATGTCTACACAAACCCCAGTATTTATTTCCCACGGTAGCAACGATCAAGTGGTCAGCGTCAATGAAGGTAGAAGGGCAAGAGATGTACTGGAAAATGCCGGACATGTTGTTACTTATCGGGAATATCCCATGGCACACGAAATTAATTCTGCTTGTTTGAAAGATCTCAATACCTGGCTGAACGCTTTATTTCAAGGTAATCAATCTTGAGATTGTAATTCCTCGGCTCTTAGGAAACCGAAATCACATCCCTTGTCGGCTTGCATAGTGTTTTCTTCATGAAACCGTTTAAATCCTCGTAGGAATCTTTGACCCATAGGGATGCATTCTTCCAGCCTAGATAACATCTCCTTTTCTGAGATCAAAAGTTCAAGCTTTCTATTAGGAACGTCTAACCTGATCTGATCTCCATTTTTCACAACACTGAGTGGACCTCGCATTGCAGATTCCGGAGTGACATGCACAACTACGGTACCGAAAGCTGTACCACTCATTCTTGCATCACTTATGCGGACCATATCTCGAACCCCGGTTATTAGAATTTTCTTTGGAATAGGTAAAAACCCCCACTCTGGCATTCCAGGGCCACCAATTGGACCAGAGTTTTTCATTACGAGAACATCTTCAGGAGCAACATCAAGATCTGGATCATCGATCCGTTGAAACAGATCTTCGTGATCTTCAAATACAACAGCTCTTCCTGTGTGAGTCATAAGACTCTTTGAAGCTGCTGTGGGTTTTATAATCGCGCCGGTCGGTGCAAGATTTCCATAGAGTACCGCTAGACCACCCTCCGGATCTAACGCATCGTCAACAGAACGAATTACATCGGTATTATGAACAATATATCCCGCAATATTCTGCCCAAGAGTCTCACCCGTGATGGTCACATTTTCCAAATCCAGAAGATGCCCGATTTGGCCCATAAGAGCGGGTACGCCACCAGAGTAATAGAAGTCTTCCATCAAGTACTGTCCTGAAGGCTTTAGGTTGAGTATGAACGGGGTGGTTTTCGAAAGCTCGTCAAACATCCCCAGTGGGAGTTCTATCCCCAGTCGGCCAGCAATCGCTATCAAGTGGATAATTGCGTTTGTAGAGCCGCCAATAGCATGTATGCATCTTATAGCGTTCTCAAATGCTGATCGGGTCATGATTTTCGAAGGCTTGAGATCAGATTGGGATAAACGAACTATCTGTCTTCCAGCCGATTCTGCCAGTTGACGCCTGCGAGAATCCACAGCTGGAATAGCGGCATTTCCTGGGAGAGCCATCCCGAGAGCTTCCCCGACAGTAGCCATTGTCGAAGCAGTCCCCATTGTCATGCAATGTCCGGAACTTCTGACAATACAGCTTTGTAGTTCATCCCAGTCGTTCTCCGTGATATTACCTGCACGTAGTTCAACTTCATATCGCCTACAATCGGTGCATGACCCCAGTTCCTCACCTTTCCAATTGCCTTTTAATTGAGGTCCTCCGGTGACTAATATGGAAGGGATATCGGCGCTAGCAGCTCCCATTAGTAAGGCGGGAGTAGTCTTATCACATCCCCCGAGAAGAACGACACCATCAAGAGGGTTAGCTGTAATAGATTCTTCTACGTCCATGCTCATGAGGTTTCGATACAGCATTGTTGTGGGTTTCATGTTGTATTCGCCTAATGACATTACGGGAAATTCCATCGGAAACCCGCCGGCCTGCCAGACACCTCGCTTTACAGATTCCGCGAGGTCGCGAAGATGCGAATTACAGTGCGTCAGTTCGCTCCAAGTATTACAAATCCCAATTATCGGTTTGCCATCGTAAGCAGGCTCTCCAAATCCTTCGGCCTTAAATGCAGCCTTTCTGAGCCATCCGTAAAGTTCTGGAGTATCGAACCAGTCACGACTTCTATTAGGTGAAGGTAATTCAGTCACGTATTTATCCTTTGAGGAAAGAACAAGTATTTCTATTAGTCTTCGCTGGTCTCTGTCGGATTCATAAGTTCCGAGACAGCGGCCCTGAGATCATTTGATGAAGGGGGCGCTACATAAAATACTTGTATATCTGGCGGAAACTGGACCGTATGTCCTTCAGATATGCAAAGGAGCCCGACGTCAGTTTCATTAATCACGTTATTTATGCGTTCAGCAATTGAGGCATTACGTTTATCTGAAAGTGTTTTGTAATTTTCTGAAGCCATTTCGAATACTTTTTTGCTTATAAGACCAACTGAGAGACATCTTTGCCAATCGGTCATCTCCATCAGAAGTTCCGGATCTTCTAGCTGACATAGTTTCGCACCTGATCCTGTTAAGTGACGAACGAGTTTTACACTGCCAGGGGAGATCGACTCCAGCATATTTAGTCCATTCTCTGACTCGTCATGAACCATTTCATGAAATACGTGTCTTACAGTTCCCAGAGCAGACTCAAGGTTACCGATTTGCTCAGTTACCTCTTTCCAGTATCGATCTAACAATTCGCTGTTACTCTCAGAAATAACGTTGGACATAGGTATCAAGGGAACAAGAAACAGTTTTTTCTTACCATCGAATCGCCTCGCGTCAGTCTTACCTGTAGATCCTAGAGTTGCCATCTATAGTTTCTCCATTCTTACGGCACACACCTTGTACTCAGGAATTCGGGAATTCGGATCCAGAGCAGAATTGGTAAGAAAATTAGCCGCGTGCTCTTTCAGTTTCACGAAAGGTACAAATATCTCTCCCGGATTCATTTTCTCTGTGATGAGAGCCTTGGCTTGTAATTCACCTCTTCTCGATCTGACCCGCAACCAATCCCCGTCTCCTATATCATATTCTTCCGCATCCACAGTGCTAATAGAGACTTGGAGTTCAGGAGATCTTGCAAGCAAACCTTGTGCCCGCCGGGTGATCGTCCCACCATGCCAGTGATACAAAATTCTGCCGGTATTGAGAATTAAAGGGAAACGCTTACTTGGCATTTCATCGGCAGCAGGTCCTTGTTCGAATCCAACGAACTTTGCTCTATCCCCACGAGGGAAGTCTTTTTCATAAAGATAACGTGTACCAGGATGATCAGAGCTGGGACATGGCCATTGGATTCCCCCAGAGTCCAATCGCTTGTAATTTATTCCTGCCAACATTGGAGTCAGTGCCGCCATTTCGTCCCATATTTCTGATGAACTTTCATAAGTGAACTGGGATTCCAACCCTAGCCCATTCCTTTGACTAATTCTTATTCCCAATTCGGCAATAATTTCCCAATCTGGACGGGATTCTCCTATCGGTTTTACTACTTTTCTGACTCTCTGGACTCTTCTTTCACTATTTGTGAAAGTACCATCCTTTTCCGCGAAGGAACAGGCCGGAAGTACAACATCTGCAATTTCTGCCGTTTCGTGAAGGAAAATGTCCTGGACAATAAGAAACTCCAACTTTTTAAAGGTTTCCTCAGCATGATTTAGGTCAGGTTCACTCAAGAGAGGATTTTCGCCGGTAACATACATCGCCTTCATTCTTCCATCGTCGATAGCTTTTACCATATCGGTTATAACGAGGCCCGGTTCGGAAGGTAGTTTTGAATTACCCCACGACCGCGAAAATTTTTCGACTGTGTCAGATGCTATGGTCTGATATCCGGGGAAAGCATTAGGAAGGCAGCCCGCATCTCCACATCCTTGTACATTATTCTGACCCCGCAAGGGAGACACACCAGAGCCTGGCTTCCCGAGTTGGCCAGCTACAAAGGATAGATTAAGAAGTCCATGTGCATTCGCTGTTCCCATGGTGTGCTGGGTTATTCCCATCCCCCATATGAGACATGAGCCACTAAACGGTGGGCAGGCATACATCTCCGCTGCGCGGACTATATCGGCGGACGGAACACCCGTGACCGATTCCACGTATTCAGGAGTATATTTCTCGATCACTTCTCTCCACGATTCGAAGCCTTCAGTCCTATTATCTATGAAGTTGCGGTCCTCTATACCCAAATCTAGAATCACGTTTGCTATGCCGTTAAGAAGAGCCACATCGGTACCAGGCCTTGGCCTAAGCCACAAATCTGCGAAGTCACACATATCGATTCTTCGAGGATTTATAACAATCAGATTCGCACCTTTTTCTATGACTGCCCGCCGCATCCTTGAAGCTGCAACGGGGTGATTAGAATTAGCGTCAGAGCCTATGATGACGAGACAACCGGCGTCTTCGTAATCAATGTACGAATTGCTAGTGGCACCGCTGCCCAGAGAAGTGAGCATTGCTTCTACTGAAGGAGAATGGCAAAGTCGAGTGCAATGATCGATATGGTTACTTTGCATGATTAGGCGAGAAAATTTCTGTTGTAAATATCCATCCTCGTTTGTTGCTTTGGCCGAACAGAGAGTTCCAAAGCTATCCCCTCTGTAGCCACTGAGTTTTTCAGAAACAAGGTTCAACGCTTCGTCCCAGGTGACCTCTACAAGTTTTCCACTCTTGCGGACCAGAGGGCTTGTTAGCCGGTCTTCGTGATGAACGAATGTATACCCAAATCGTCCTTTCACACAAAGCATTCCGATACTGGAAAGATTATCTGGATCGTCCAACATCTCCTGTATGACATCGCCTTCATCAACCCCAGCCTGTATTCCGCACCCTACACCACAGTATGGGCAAGTAGTTTTTACGGTTTTTACAATCGTCTTGGGGGTCTCCTTGGTAGAAATTGCTCCTGTGGGGCACACAGATAGACATTGGCCGCAAGTGGTGCAGACAGAATCCAAAAGGGGCTGGTCCATGAAAGTACCAATCCTTGCCTTAGTTCCGGTACCAAGTACGTCTATAGCACCAATAAATTGGTGTCCTGCCTGACAAGCCTGGGCACAACGGCCACAGAGGATACAAGAGTCCATTGAAATATCAAAGATAGGGTTACTTGAGTCTGTTTTCTGCCTGTCTCGCCCCTGCCACACATTCGGAGACGTCGATGACGTTGACATTGCGGTGGAAAGCTCACGGAACGCGGATTTATCGACATTAGGCAACATTCCTGCCGTTAGTTCTAAAACCCCATTTCTAACCTCTTGTAATTGTTCTGTACCAGTTAACACCTTCATGCCATCCGACACCGGTGTAGAACATGAGGCAGGAAATCCCCTGACACCATCAATTTCGACAAGGCAAGTACGGCATGCACCGATTGGTTTCATATCAGGGTCTTTGCATAGCTGGGGAATTGAAGTACCACTGCTATTTATTGCATCAAGAACAGAGCAACTATCATCTATTGAAACATGTTTCCCATTAACAGTTATATCGATCGTAGTCATTGCTCTAATCTCCGGAATGAAGTCGCTTTTCAGCAAAATATTCTAAGTAACTCAACGCTGGGTTTCCTGCCGCTTGGCCTAGGCCACAAAGAGATGCCGAGTTGACAGTAATACAAAGTTTTTTCAGTTTTTCAGAAAGAGCAACGTTGTCACCGAGCCCTTCCATTTCCCTAAGAAGACTGTAGATTCTTGGTGTTCCTTCACGACATGGCGTACATTTCCCGCACGACTCATCAGCGTTGTACTGGGATAGAAGAGCCGTCATCCTCAGGGGTTCCGCATTAATTCCCAAGGCTATTATCCCCCCGGCTCCAATCATCACGTTTTTTCCATCTATAAATCCGGGACCGACCTTTAGATCAAGTTTCCCAGTAGGTAGAATGCCACTTGAAGGTCCTCCTACCGCTACAGCCGAAATATTCCCTTCTATATTTGTTCCCCCAATCGATTCTATGATGCTCCGGAGACTTGTCCCCATTTGAACCTCAGCAACTCCTGACCTGTCTATCGACCCACTTAGGCTTACGATCTTAGTCCCGCTGACGTCGGCTGTGCCGACAGTATTCAATGCCACGAATCCTTCTCTTAGGATGAACGGTAGTGTACAAATTGTTTCCACATTGTTAATTACGGTGGGAAGATCATGTAGACCGGCCTCAGTCGGAAATGGAGGCCTTAGCCTAGGCTCTCTTCTCTTGCCTTCCATGGTGTTAATTAACGTTGATTCTTCTCCGCAAACATATCCACCTGCACCCCGCATTAGATGTACATTCAAATCGATGTGTGTGCCTAGTATATTGTTTCCGACAAGACCGTTTTCTATGCAGTTATTAACCGCATAATTCAATCTCTCATATGAAAGCTCAGCCTCTGCGTTCACGTAGATATATATGTCACGCGCAGAAACCGCGTAAGCGGTAATTAATGCGCCCTCAATAACCCTGTAAGGCATCCCTTCCATAAGGTGACGGTCTTTAAAAATTCCAGGCTCTCCCTCTTCTGCATTTATGATTACCTGAGTAGGAGAATCATGATCTGAGAAAGACAGGGTAGAACGCCATTTGTCTCCCACCGGAAAGTAGGCACCTCCGCGACCCCGAAGACCAGAATCAGATACGACGTCAATGACTTCTTGTGGCAATCTATTTAGGGCACTTGCAAGCCCTTTGAATCCTCCGGATTCAATATAGTCTCCAAGCCCATTCCAAGATAATTGACCTACGTCATTAAGAGTGATTCTGAATTGATCAGCAAAGAATTTGTCCACGGATTCGGTAAATTCTATGAACGGAACTGACCCGATCCCCCGCAAAGCCCAGAGTGATTCATTAATATCTGAAGTTGAGGAAGTCGCGGGACAGGTCGCCCTTGGGGCAGCAAAACATGCTCCGTCACAACCGCCTTCTAAAATTTCGTATGTTTGACTGAAATTGTCGACAATGCTCCTTATATAGTCTTGGGCACCCACTGCATGGCTACATTGTCCGATCTGTACAACTATTTTTTCTTTCTTTTGCAGAACCTCTAACGACTTGGATATTTTCTCGAGCTCTGTAAATGCCGTACCTGATCCTATCATTGGACTAAATCTCCGATCGCCTCTTTCGTAACCCGCCCATACCATTTTCCATTTTTACCGACCACTGGGCCGACGGAACATAAGAATCCACAGGGAATTTTCTTATATACGAATGAAGTTTCGTCGGATTTATTCAAACAAGAGATGTAATCTAGTAGTCGCTGAGCCCCCAATTCTTGACAGGACAATCCGACGCAAACTACAACTTCCTCCTGTAACGGTAATTCGAGTGTTAACTCTGTATAACTGGAAGCGGCTCCATATACTTCGCTGGACGGTATTCCAAGATGCCAACCTACGATTTCAAGGGCCCAACCTGGCAGGTGATCAAAAGTGTCCTGTAGATAGTGCAGAGCAGGCAATAGAGAGTCTCTAGTACGAGGAAACTTACTGATGAGCTCCGTTCTAAGACTGATTCTCCTTAATTTTTCGTCCGAGTCTTCGTTCAAATAACTAACCAACTTTAGACCAATTAATCTCTGACAATCCATGCAAACCTAACTCGTCACATTTAGATTGCGGGATATAGCCTTCTTCAGTCCAACCCCTTGCTTGATAGTAGGACCTGATCATCATTCCAAGTTCCGATCCAGACAATTGGGCTCCATTATCAAGTGGTTCTGTCAAGATACGCTCAGGAAGCGTGTCGTCTTTGCGTTCCCATCCCTCTCGTATGTTAAAAAGCTTTTTAAGATTGTTAATCCTTTCACCGCATTTTCTGAGTTCATCCGCCGTCATGTTCCATCCGGTTATTTCATTTATAACCTCGGCAGATTCGCTATAAAAATCATCAAAGACTTTACGAACGAATTTACACCATATTAGCGAGTCCATAACAGCACTATAATCCTCGCCATCAGCAACCACGGCACCCTTGTCAAAGGACGCTTCAAATCTGTTTCCAGATTCAGAAAAATCATGTTCGTATGCTGAAGAGCGGTTATGACAAGCACCTCTGGTACTTACAGCTAGGGCCAAAGCCATTGACTTCAAGCCTCTTGGCTCGTAACCAGGCATCTCCAGACCTTTGACGTGCATGGCAAAAGAGCGACTCTCCTTGGCAATTGACTCGCTAGCCTTTGCGGTCCCCTCCGCCAACTTGTCTCCTACACCTGTCCGAAAAACTATCTTTTCGAGAAGATCGCTTACCGTTTTTGTACCCCTCTTACCAATCTCATCGTCCTTGACAAGATCCTTTTCCACACACTCCAGATACCAGGCAATCGTTACACCAGCACTTATAGTGTCTATACCCATTTCATCACAGAAATGAGTATCTTTCAGCATAGATTCCCGATCGCTTAAGCCAACCAACGGGCCGAGGGCAAAGGCACTCTGGTATTCGAGACGAGTCCTTTGTCCATCACTGTTTGGTATTTCTACAAGCTTCTCACATCCTATTGTGCAATTTGCACAATGTGCTTTTTTTACCTTAGTCTGCTTATGAATGGATTCGCCAGAGAACTCGTCTATGTTTTTGATAGAACCCTTGCGGAAATTTAATGATGGCAGACTGCCGAGCCTGTTGAAAACTGCTGTGTTTGCCATAGTCCCCATGTTTCTATATTTTTCGGTGGCTTTCCCAATACTTTTCCTGCTTAATACCTTCCTCCTCACTCGCAATGCTTCCTCTTCCGCTGAATCAACTACAGATGAACCCCGAAACGAAATCGCTTTCAATTTCTTAGATCCCATAACAGCTCCCGTGCCCGTACGACCAGCTTGTCGGCCGCCATCATTACTGATGGTCGCGAAGCGAACAAGGTTTTCACCGGCAGGACCTATGCAAGCAATCCTGTGATCCTCCCCCAATTCGCTTTTCAAGTGAGATTCAGTCTCACTTGTAGTCAATCCAAGCAAATCTGAGCCCTCATAAAACCTAACACCATTTTCAGAAACACTAATAAACTTCCACTTCTCGGCTGCCCCTTTTATCACGATCGCATCGAACCCTGTCGCTTTTAATTCGGTGGCCAGGAAACTGGAGGACATTGAATCTCCTATGAATCCTGTTAAAGGCGATTTCGTAGCGACTGCAAATTTAGAAGATGTTGTAAGTTGAGTGCCAACTAGAGGGCTGGTGCAAAATATTAACGGATTATCTGGGTGATAGGGGTCTATACCTTCAGGACAATGCTGGTAAAGGAGCCACGCTGCAAGTCCTGTTCCTCCGATGTATTTTCTCAGTATTTCTTGCGACAGACTTATAGTATCCCAACGCTCTTTTTTCAAATCTACCAATAACACAAACCCGTTATATCCGTACATCGTCAGCCCCCAGCCATGCTGGGGACGATAATTAGAATGTCCCCATCTCTGAATGCTGTCTTTTCCTGATTAATGAAATGTCTCCCATTTAAATTTATGGCATAGCTGGATACAAGACAGCCAGAACCAACCTCTATTACTTTCCCTGCCAGTCCAGGCAGTCTTTCGAGAAGTGTTGTGGTTATATCCGGCCATAAGACTGAATTGTCGCTTGGAATTTCTATCTTCAATTGACTGGTATCTGCCGCTTGCCGACTTGTACCATAAAATTCCACAGTCAAATTAATGTGATCGTCCATATTTAACTACTCAACTCTCCCACAATGGAGTGAGCGGTTTGTAAGTCGCTTTCGGTATTCACGTTGAAGAAACTATTCAAGCCTCCCGTAAATCCGTTAATCACATCATCAGATACCCTACTAACCCGTATATCGCTGAAATATCCATCCATCCTTAAACATCCAGAACCTATGCATTTGTCTATGAAAGAGACACAATTTTGGCTATAAACCGAATGGGTAGGTTGGAATCTACCATTAACAACGGGAACAACCGCATCGCAGATATCCGAATTCGCTCTGTTTTTTAACTCTTCAATTAATTCGTAGCACAAGAAAGGCATGTCGCAAGCCACTGCGAGAGTCCACTGGGTTTTTGAAGCACGAAGTCCTGTATATAATCCGCCGAGGGACCCTTTACCGATATTCGTGTCATGCTCAAACATTACATTGCCTGGCAACGACAGTTCTGATCTTCTTTCAGGCCTATCTCCAATGACGAGTATGTTCTCACAACAGTTATTCAAGGTTTCGATAACCCTGTCTATAATCCGGATTCCACCTATCTCCTCCACTGCTTTATCCCGTCCAAGTCTACGGCTATGCCCCCCAGCTAGAACAATTCCGGTTACTTGTCTTGTTGAAGATTCCAACACTTTTTTCCTAAATATTAGGTATTATTTATTTAGTATTATCGCCTATCTTCATGGATGCGCCCATCGTTGACACATCATACCCCCCAAGCTGCTCTATTCTGTTCCTGAGAACAGACGAATCCAGCAAATCAAGCAATTTCGGAATTCCGAAATTGTTCTCCATTTGAAATTCAGGAACGACCAGTTGGTATTTTTCTTGTCCCAGAGGGATAAATTCCAATCCGTTTGAAACAGCTGCTGCTTTAATACCTATTCCAACGTCAGCATAACCGGATGACACCGAGGCAGCTACAGCCCAATGGGTATATTCTTCATTCTGATATCCCCTAATCTGATCACCGCTCACACCAAGTTCTCCAAGCTTGAAATCAAGAAATAGGCGTGTCCCAGACCCTCTTTGTCTGTTTATAAAAATACAGTCATTCTCAAATAAAGATGATAACCCCTTGATATTTTTTGGGTTTTCCTTCTGTAAGATCAGTCCCTGGGTTCTTCCGACGAAATCAATTAGATACACATTTTCATTAGGTAACAATCTTCTAACCGATCCTTCGTTGTAAAGACCAGTTTCGGAATCGAGCAAATGGCTACCAGCTAGATGCGCATAACCCTTTGCAAGCGCTACTAGACCGCCCACACTACCCACACTCGAAGTAACCAACCGTACATCGTCGTGAATCTCTGACAATGTTTCTGACAGTAAATGCAAAGCGATGTCGTCGCTACCAGAAAGAAGTAACGTATTGTCGATCTCAGGCCTGGTCCTGACGAGTTCCACAGACACTTCAGCCCCTTCATCTATTCCCTCCATAGCGGAAGGGATATGAGCGATCCCATCTGACCTAGCCATCGACAGAGTCATGGCTGCTCCCCTCGATACTGGGGTTGCAATATATTGGTCCCTAATTTTCCCTAACGTCACCCGAATGAATTCATCCTCACCCATTGGGGACGACGTCTTCCTCGAGAGAACAGCTGTCATCTGCTCACGACGCCGGTGATGCATGCCCAGCATTACCCCTAGAGTCATTTTGAGGAATATTTCTGAAGTTATTACGGTAGATGAAGGATATCCAGGAAGTCCTATAACGGGTATATCTTTTATAAAACCAAGGATTATTGGATGACCAGGTCTTACTGCGACGCCGTGAAGGAGTAGTGATCCAATCTTGCTCAAGGATGAGGCTGTGAAATCTTCGGAACCTGCTGAAGAACCAGCAAGTACTACAACCACATCATATTCTCTAGAAAGATCAGTCAGTTTGGATACGATCTCGTCTCGCAAGTCTGGGACCGGGGCTACTATCGTAGGTAGGCCGCCCCAGGCCCTAACCTGTTCTGAGACTACAATCGAATTGAATTCAATGACTTGGCCTGGTTCAGGAATATATCCCACAGGTACTAACTCATTTCCAGTTGGTAGGATTGCCACCTTTGGTTTCTTTCGGACTAAAACCTCTCCGTAGCCTCCGGCTGCAAGGGCTGCTATGTCCAATATTCTTATCTCGGAACCTCTCTGCATCAAAATCTCGGGGGAGGCAATGTCTTCAGCAATTCTCCTTACGTGTTGATAGGGTGGGGCAGAGGATCTAATCAACACGCTCTCGTCTTCTAGCTTGCCGACCTCTTCTACCATCACTACCGAATCGGCCCCATCTGGCATAGCATCACCAGTATCGACCCATTGAAAATCTCTTCCAGCAATAAGGGTTACTGGAGCTGATTCAGTAGCACCTACAGTGAGGGAGGATTTGACGGCAATTCCATCCATTGCCGCAGTGTTTGCCAAAGGTGATGAAAGCTTCGCATAAATAGTCTTTGAAACTACTCTTCCCACAGACTTCGATAATGAAACATGTTCGGACTCCATGGAATTTTTTCTATGGTGTCGATGGAGAGCGTCGTCAAATTTATCTATCGCTTCCTTTAGGGGAATGTCGGCCAGGTAGTATTCTCGCTCATTAGGGATACTCTTCATTTTTCTGGTCCCAGGTCAATCAAGGAAAATTTCTACCTGCGTGCCAGCATACACGCCCGAAACCTCTGAAGGGATCTCTACGTAACCGTCTGAATAAGAGAGTATCGAAATCGAATTGGAGGTTCCAAATACTGGAGTCGCGGTTATACCTTCGTTAGATTCTCTCATCTTAACCCGTACAAAATCGGTTCTTCCTGTCAATGAAGAAACATCTTCGGTCAGTGTGGCCCATCTTGATAGCATATGTCTATTGTTCTTCAACCCAGCAACACGCAGGATAATTGGCCTTGCAACAATGCCAAATATAGTCATTGCAGATACAGGATTACCAGGGAGACCAATTATTGGCTTCGTTCCACATAATCCGAGTACGGTTGGCTTACCCGGCTTTACGGTGAGACCATGAATTAAAACTCCAGGTTCCCCAAGTGAATTGACAACCTGAGATGTGAGGTCCCTTACGCTAATAGAACTGCCCGATGTGAACACTAGGACGTCACATTCACTAAGGGCATTACGCGCGACCGCTAGTTGTTCTTCAAACTGATCGGACTGGCGCGGATACAGTTTGACATTTGCCCCCATCGCTCTCACAGAAGAAGCTATAGTGTAAAGATTAATATCTCTCACTTTGCCCGGAGTCGGGTCGCAACCGGGATGGACTAATTCGTCCCCAGCAGACAAAACAGCGACCGTTGGTCGGCGAAAAACTGTGCTCGACGTTATGCCGTTTGCCAACAGAGAGCCTATTAGTTTTTCGTCGATAATACTTCCGTTCTCAACGATAGTTGATCCTTCGGCAAAATCATCTCCCACGGGAATCGTGTTCTCGCCTATGGCAACAGGCCTAAAAACTTGCAATAACTTGCCCGTGGTCACCTCTGTGTGTTCAATCATCACCACAGCATCAGCGGCTTGTGCCAACATTCCGCCTGTATAGGCAATGGCAGCTTCACCATGTTTTATAGATATATCTGATGAAGCGCCCATAGGGATTTCCCCGATTACTTCCAAATAGGCGGGAAGGGGCTCGGTTGCACCAAATGTGTCAGAAGCTCTAACGGAATATCCGTCCATCGAAGATCGGACAAATTGTGGGATTGGGCCGTTAGATTTGACAGTTTCAGCTATTATCCGCCCGAGGGATTGGAATGTTTCCACTCTTTCTGTGGAAACAGTGGTCAGCTGATCCGATATCAGATCAACCGCTTGACTTGGACCTGTTAAGTTGAAAAATTCCGTCATATGAGCATCCAGAAAGAAGCACTCATTCGGTCTTATAACACGTTTAAAGTCCTAATATGTTTCCATTCGCATCCACATCGAGTTGTCGAGGGGAACCAGGCAGGCCTGGCATAGTCATGATATTTCCCGCTATCGGGTAAACAAACCCCGCACCTCTTGAAACCCTCACGTCCGACACCCTAAAAGTATAATTTTCTGGTAGACCCCTTAACGAACGGTTGTGAGAAAGCGAAAGATGTGTTTTAGCCATGCAAATAGGCATGTGCCCCCAGCCATTAGACTCGTATTGACGCAGTATCCTTCTTGCGGCTGGGGTATAGGCCACGTCTGATGCGTTGTACATCTTTGTTGCTAAAGATTTAATCTTATCCTCGAGATTGTCTTCTTTTTCGTACATATATTTTATGGAAGGGGCATTCCCTTCACTCACCTCAACCACCGCCTTCGCCAAGTCAATCGCACCGTTTCCTCCATGCTCAAAGACATCAGATTCTACCGCTGCATTCGCCCCTGCTGATTCAGACTCTGATTTCATAACTGATAATTCTTCTTGGGTGTCAGAAGAGAACCTATTGATAGCAACAACGACTGGTAATCCGAAACTTTTAATCGCTGATATTAAGTGTCTTAAGTTAGGCATTCCGTCACTAACAGCTTGAGGATTGGGATTTTCCAATTCTCTTCGAGGCACCCCCCCATGGGATTTCAATGCTCTGGCTGAAGCCACAATTACTGCAGCATGGGGCTCCAGGTCATTATACCTAGCTTTAATGTGCATAAATTTTTCGAACCCGAGATCTGCTCCAAATCCAGCCTCCGTCAAAACATAATCTGCGTAACTTAAAGCCATTCGATCTGAAACTACCGAACAGCAACCATGGGCAATATTTCCGAAAGGACCTGCGTGAACAAACACCGGTTGACCCTCCGTTGTCTGAACGAGATTGGGTTGTATAGCGGTCCGTAATAGGGACATCATGGAACCAACCGCACCTATATCTTCGGCAGTAACTGGCTCTCCAGAATCTAGATACCCGACAACGATTTGAGATAACCGGTTCCTAAGATCGTCAAGGTTAGAACAAAGAGCCAATATTGCCATTACCTCTGACGCTGTCACTATGTCAAATCCGGTCTCTCTAAGAGGAGCATTGCCGCTACCCCCGAGACCCGTGACTATATTTCTTAAAGACCTCTCCTCGACATCAGTAACCCTCCTCAGGGAAACATTGACTGGAGAAAACCCATCGATCGACCTGCGTTGTGCAACGTTATCTGTTAGGGCGGCTAGCAAATTATGAGCCGAACCTACGGCATGAGCATCACCAGTAAAGTGGATGTTTACTTCGTCCTCGGGTTCCACTCTAGATACACCACCTCCGGTACCACCCCCCTTAATTCCAAAGATAGGGCCTAGCGAGGGCTCCCTAAGCGTAGCCGCCACTTTCTTTCCAATTCGCCCCATTCCCTGGGCAAGTCCTACAGTAGTTGTAGTTTTTCCTTCTCCAGCAGGCGTAGGGGTAATTCCTGTAACCACGATGAGTTTGCCTCGCGGTGAGTTCGTCTTTATTTCGGACAAAGGTATCTTCGCCTTGTATTTTCCATAAGGTAAAACGACGTCAGATGGAATCCCCAGTTCATCGGCAATTTCAGATATTGGTCTCATTTCTATCCGTCCTCATTCTTAAATATTGAATGCATATTTGGCGCAAAAGCATAACAGTCTGACTCAAAAGATGTATCCCAGACGTCCTAGCCTATCCCATGTGATAAACAGATTTTTTTCAAGGAAAATTGGCGTTAGCTAAATTCATTTCAGAAACATCCAAAAGAAATAGCAACTCCAATAGGAAATTTTTACTTCAACTTTGGCATTGGGCGTTAGTTTAAGGCTTACAGAAGGGGTCCGGGCTGTGGAGGACGCTCATCTCTGCAAGCAGAAAAGGTTTCCACAGGTGTTCA
>ERZ651768.1525-NODE-1525-length-16882-cov-15.389289_pt1 | contig 16882 bp, 13 predicted proteins | sample MGYA00514754_ERZ651768 | MGnify/ENA metagenome assembly ERZ651768
TCCGGAATGGCGATGATATATTTCAAGTTAAAAATCCATCTTAAATACATTTTGATTGGTAAACCCAGCATGGTGAGACCAAATAACATCAATGATGTATAACGTATAGGTCCAATTTTTTCAAAATAATCCTTTAACCACGTTTTTGCTAGGATGATTGGCGTAACAAACATGTATATAAAAATGGCCATAAATCCTAATGATTCTCTGATAAGGGCATTTTCAGGAAGCCCTTTGTTGAGCTGCTTCACCCAGAAAAATTCTGACAGATTCACATTATTTAATGGTACAACCTTATGGGGATCCCAATACTCGAATGGTCCAAAGAAATTCCAGTTTGGTCCTCTGAAAAACGTTCCAACTACAATTAGAAAGATCCAAAGGATTAACCAGCCATACATGAAAATAAAAATAGCAACCCGACGGTCTTTAAATGAATAATATCCTTCACCTTTTGGATTGGTATCCATGTACGGGATTGCAATCATACCAATAATGATGAACATGGGAAAGATAATTCCGGCGATCCATGGATCAAAATAAACCAGCATCTCCTGCAGGCCTAGAAAATACCAGGGGGCTTTTGAAGGATTAGGTGTACTGGCTGGATTTGCTGGCTCTTCCAGAGGAGCAGCAACAAGGATGGACCATACAATCAAAAAAACCATGAACAGGATCAAGGCGATGAATTCAATGTATACAAGATCTGGCCAGACTAGAACTTTGTCATCAGGATCATTATACTCATTCGGTTTTAATCCCTGTTCAAGTCTCTCATCATTTTTATATGCCTTATGCATTCCCAACCAGATAAAAAAGAACATGGAATAGATCAATAACACAATTGGGAAATTGTCAGGTTTGGTCAAAGTGATATTAAAATTTGGATCAAAATAACCAATGATAAAAAAGAAGCTTATAGAAGCCATTCCGATTGCACAGCCCGCTTTTGTCCATAACTTCCAAATTCCCAACTTTCGATTCATTTTGTCAAACCAGTCCGTTGGAGGGAAAAGAAACGGTGCTAATACTGTTAGGATCGTGAAGCTAATAGTAGGCGTAGATAATGTATCAATTATAGCTTTAAATGTTTCTATCACAGGAACCTCAATTCATGGCTTATAATGGACCAGATATACCACCATCCTTTCGAATCCGCCAGAAATGTATGGCCAGGAATATCATCATTATAAATGGTACAGCAATGCAGTGGAGAACATAGAATCTTAGAAGGGTTGCTTCTCCAACAAACCGCCCGCCCAGCAAGGCAAACCGTACATCTGAACCCATGTGCACCAAGTTAATGTCACCAATGGCTAATAGAGATGCACCGGGACCTTCATGGCCAATAAATGGATGGGCCCTTGCCATATTAGTCCCGACCGTTACAGCCCATATTGCCAGTTGGTCCCAAGGTAGTAAATAGCCGGTAAAAGATAGGAACAAAGTCATGGTCATGAGCAGTACACCTACACCCCAGTTGAATTCACGGGGCGGCTTGTAGGAACCGGTCATAAATACACGGAGCATGTGCAGCCAGACAATCAATACCATGGCATGGGCCGCCCATCTATGGAGTTCACGCATCATTCCAAGGGGAACTTGTTCTGTCAGATCTATAATATCGGTGTAAGCGTATTCTACTGTGGGCCTGTAATAGAACATGAGCAAAATGCCCGTAATAGTAAGTAAAACAAACAGAAAAAAGGATAATCCTCCCATGCACCAGGTATACCCAACTTTGACGGCGTGTTTTGGCAATCGGGCAGGATGGAGGTGCAGGAACACGCTCCCCAGGATTGCATGCATTCTTTGACGCCGTGTTCTAGGGACGCCAGATCGAATTATGGATTTCCAGACCTGGGACTCACCCAACCGTTCTAAAAATGATTTTTGTTTATCGTCTTTTGCCATATGAATATTATTTTTTAATTAAACTGTCAAATAGGATTCAGGATTTTCCCATTCGCCTTTTTCCCATTTGAAACTCTTAGTTTTGTCAACAAGAATTCGACCGTCATTTGCGATGGAGACTTTGTACCTTTCTAAAGGACGGGGAGCAGGACCTTCAAAATTAATTCCTGTCATGCGAAATCCGCTTCCATGACAGGGACATTTAAATTTTCCTTCTGTTTGGAGCCAGTTAGGAGTACACCCAAGGTGCGTACACGTTGTTGACAAAGCAAAGATGGTCTCATCATCCCTTACCACCCAGACATTAAATTGTTTTTTGTAACTAATATCAACTGCGTTAGTCGAATAATCATCCGGAAATCCAATTTTAAATGTTTGAGGCGGTTCAAAAAGGACATTCGGAAAAAGAAAGCGAATCATTACCGTAAAAAAACCGCCCGTTGCACCGGCAAATGCAAGCCATCCCAGTGAAAGCCATTTAAAAAATCCCCGGCGCTCCATAGAAGAACTTTTAAAAGGGCTATCAGATGAAGACCCTACAGATGCTGCAGGTATTTTTTTGTCTTCGCTCATAATCTAGAGTATCCTGTCATAACTAGTTTCGAGGGTTTTTATGGCAGCATTACGTACTTTTAGGTTCTGGTCAGATTCAGCTAATGCTATCAACTTGATCTCAAAGCGATCATCCTTTAACATAGATGAAACTTCTATGGCCACAAGAAGAGCCTGGTGCTTTTCAGCTTCATCGACTTGTGGGAAAGCATTCAAATATTGCCTATCCAATAGGCTTTCAATAATAAAAGCGCCAGAAGCATCTCCCATTTTTGCCAGGGCCACGGCCGCATCCCACTGGATATTTGGTTCTTCGTCATCCAACAGGTCTCTTAATAATGGAACCGATTTTTTATCCCCAATCAATCCCAAGGAGATGGTTGCTGCCAATCTTTCATTCAAATAATCAGAATTTTCTACTATGTGTTTAAGACGTTTCCCAGCATTGTGTGCTCCGATCATTCCTACAGCTTGAACAGCTGCAAGACGAGATTCCAGATTTTCATCGTTTAATCCTATGAGTAATACATCAGAATAGAATTCATCCCGGGTCATACCCATGGCCAAAGCTAGGTATGCGCGGACAAGAGGGTCATCATGGATCGAATGATTATAAATAGATACCATCTGGTTTTTAAATGATGCATCAGTTGGAATTCTATCAGGATTGTTAAATACTTTGGAAAGTTCAAACGCAGATTGCCAGCGTTTGGAAGCAGACCCTACCTTAACCTGATTTAAGAGAGCAGATGCGTCGTTGGTTTCAAAAGTAACAAACCTGAAAAGGAGAAAGAATAAAGCCCCAAAGATGGCGATCATAAACGGTATTAAGAAAAATGAATAGAACAGCGTATAGATGCGGCTCGATTCGTTCTTTTGATTTTCTATAGCTGTATTATTGTCCATTAGCGCCAAAATCAGACGTCGAATTTATTCCAACATATTCTCCCAGGTCAAAACTAAAAGTGTAATTATTTTTCAGAAGATTTCCCTTTCAAGGTGTTTACATCATCTTTCAGATAACGGGTTAGTTTCGATAATTTTCTAACTTCTTTTTTTAATTTTATCAATTCACTGATCAGTATCATGGCAAATAAAAGGGTGAGGATAGAAATCAGTGGAAGGGCATCCATGGATTAATCCATTTTTTTTTCATGTTCATCCTGTTTTAACTGCCATCCTAAAAGAATTGGAAAAAAGAACAGGATGATGCATCCGACTACTAAGAGTCCAACAGCCCATTCCAGGTTTCGCATAAGCCATTCTAGGGTTAGCCAATCCATTTAAAATAATTAAAGAACCCACGTGACCAGAGTTATGTATACCAGAAGCAATACGGTGCATACGATCATTGAAATAACCTGGGTTTTAGTGAGTGTTGCCTTGGGTGAATCGGTCATAGTTATTTTGCCGCTCGTTTGGCTTTTACAATAGCGGATTTTATCTTGCCGCGTAAAACCCTGTTGTCCAGGGCGTTGATCTCATCCATATTTCCTTCTAGCCCTTTAGCAATCAGGCGTTCCATCATTTGTTCTTCAGATTCCGGAGCACTGGCACTGCCGGCTGAAGCATCTGGAATCTCAGGCAAGGGGGGTCGCTCCAGGGCTCCTCGTTTAACCTTAACAATCATGGCCTTGGCTTTTCCCCGTGTGATTTTATCATCATGAGAGTTGACCAGGTCCATGTCACCATCTAACCCTTTATTGACGAGATAGGCAATTTGCTCATCATTGGAAAGAGAATCAAATCCTCCTCCAGATGGCTGGGTGTCCCCTCCAGCAGGAATTTCAGGCATGGGAGGCCGCTCAGCTGCACCTCGCTTTACCTTCATAATCATGGCCTTGGCTTTTCCCCGGACTGCTTTATTCTCATGGCCATTAACAGTATCCATATCACCGTCTAACCCTTTATTCACCAGATAAGTCACCAGTTCATCTGTGGAAAGTGCAGCTACGCCGCCTCCAGATGACGGTACGGATCCGCCTCTTGGCTTTTCAGGGCATGGAGGAGTTTCACCGGTCCGTTTGGCCTTTAAAATGCCAGCTTTTGCCATTCCCCGGATGGGTTTTTCCGGTATGCCATTTACAAAATCCATATTACCCTGCATTCCCATGTTAATGGCGTAATCAATGTAATCCTGCCGGGAAGTAAACCCGCCAAACTGGGTTGGGACGCCCGTGTCACCATCAGCATTATCATCTTCAGTTTTTAAATCAACCTTAGGAACAATGGTGTCTAATCGTTGCAGAATCTTAGATTTTTTCAGCCAGTTTATCTGGTTCAGAATTGAAAAGAATCCCTGGGATGTGCGTCTGCAAGTGACCCAGACTCCAACATCTGTTTCATGGATGGAAAACTGGACATACTCATTCGTAAGGGGGGTTGTCCTAAATGTAAAACCAAATTCCTTTTCTTTCTCCATGGTCATGATTCTGCACTTGAACCAGGGTGCGATGGTCATTGGTCTTATTTTAAAATAGGCTCCAGGTTTTAAATCGAGTTGGGAAAAATTATAACGGTGTACGTATCTATCAGTATCAATATGAGGCATTGCCCGCTGGATCCCATAGAACCATACATTATACATTTCCAAAGATGTAAGCATCTTCCACATAAGATTTTTGGTGGTTGAAAAATGGTGTTTTACAATGCTCTCTCCTTTAAAAGGTTTCCAGTCAGTCCAGCATTCACCGATGCCATCATCTGGGACAGGTGGTAATTGCAGCGTTGCACTTTCCTGGTTTATTCCATCAAACTCAATATCCTTGGAAGAATAATGCTCAACATGACCATCAGGGAATTCAATTTCAAACTTTGTAGGATAGAAATAGATCTTTTTAACCGTTCCAGTTTTACCGGTCTCCCGAACGGTGCATGCTGTACCTGGATCGATCCTATTGAGAATCATAAAATTTATTATTGATGTTTAATTGGTTTGAATTATTAAAAAGTAGGGTCTGTTTCAGGGGCAAAACTTAATCAAATGTCCGTGTATTTGAAGCGGAAAAGTTTGGTTAGAAAGGCGAAAAATGACTCTAATTTTATTGGCTGTATATGAAATCATTTTGCACCTTTGCCTTCCTATCTACTGGGTTGACCTATCTACTGATTTTTATTGGCGGACTGGTACGGGTTGCGGGTGCGGGAATGGGGTGTCCGGACTGGCCCAAATGTTTTGGCCGTTGGATCCCACCAACAAGCCTGGACCAATTACCAGATTATATTGATCCAGCCCAGTTTAATATTGTATTGGCCTGGATAGAATATTGCAATCGTTTATTTGGCGCCCTGGTTGGTATTACCATTACAATTACTCTTATTTTAGGATTAAAACATTACTCCAATTTTTCCCACATTAGGTGGACGATTATTGCTGCCTTTGTTCTAACGTTAATAGAAGGGTGGCTTGGCTCTGTATTGGTTAATACCCTTTTGAATCCGATCACAATAACGCTGCACTTGTTTTTGGCACTGATCATAGTTATGCTGCTCTTATATGCATCTCAACAGGCCTATTATCTTGAGAATCCAGACTCAGAAAAACTAAGCCGTTATCCATCCCATATTCAGAGGTTATTTGGGTGTCTTGCCCTGTTACTATTTGTTGAAGTCATCCTGGGAACTGAAATACGGGGTGGATTGGAAATGATCCGCAAGGAAAACCCTATTATAGATTCACAATTTCTTCTGCATATGTTAGGTCCTTTTAAATATATTCATACTATATTAGGTTTTATAATCACAGGATTGGCTGGGTTGGTCTGGTATCACCTTGTAAAAAAATCAATCCGTCCGTCCAACATTATTGTTCAATCGTCCACTGCCATTTTGTTATTAATATTGGTTCAAATTATCTTAGGAGAAATATTGGTTTTTTTCAGGGTCATACCCTTAGTTCAATTGTTTCACCTGTGGATCGCATCCTGGATACTGGGAATGGTCTGCGTTCAGTATTCTGCCTGGAAGAGGTCTCAAATTGCCCATGAATAGGATGATCTACTTTATCATGGGAGCTGTAATACTTCTTGGTGCAGGTGCAAGTTGGGTGATACAGAAAGCCAATTCATCCTATGATATTCCAATTCTGAAACCTGTGCCGGTATTTTCGTTCATTAATCAGGATGGAGATCCGTTCACGGAAAAAGACTTGAATGACAAGATTACTGTATTAGACTTCATATTTACCAGCTGTCCAGGTCCCTGCCCGATCATGACCCAAAACATGACCGGTCTTTACCAGGATTTTGACCAGGTGGAAGAAGTCCAATTTGTGTCCATAACAGTTGACCCGGATGTGGATACTCAGGAAATCCTTAAACAATATGCAAAGATTAATGGGGTTAAAGATGATCGATGGCAATTCATTACATCGAGTATTGAGGCCATTAAAGATCTAAAGAAAAATGGATTTATGCTTTATGCGGAAGAATTGCCCAGGGGCCATGCTATTAAGTTTGTATTGATTGATCAAAATGGGCAGATCCGAAAGTATTTTGATGGAACAGAAGAAGCAAGTATGGCAGTATTGAGGAAAGATATCACAAATTTGGTAAAAGAATTCAAATCTTAAATGAAGCGTATTCCACAAAAAGCAGAAACACTTTTTGGTGCTTATCTTGAGCTAACCAAACCCAGTATCACCTTTTTGATCCTGGTTTCAACTGCACTGGGTTATTATTTAGGTGGCGATGGAATTACTGACTATAAACAGTTTTTGATAACGCTCATTGGATCCTGTCTTGTTTCATCTGGTGCTGGTGCGTTGAATCATTTTGCTGAACTGGAATCGGACCAGATGATGGATCGGACCAAATACCGGCCTCTTCCTTCGGGTATGATCTTGCCAGGAAACGCCATGGCATTTGGAATAGCCTTAACATTAATTGGGACAGGTTTGCTTTATATATTTATCAATCAATTAACATCGATTCTAGCCTTATCTACTGCATTGTTGTACCTGTTTATCTATACTCCGTTGAAAAAACTCACCTGGCTGAACACTTCTATCGGAGCCATACCTGGATCTATACCGCCCTTGGGGGGCTGGGTTGCTGCTACCGGGAAGTTGGATGCCGAAGCCTGGATATTGTTTGCCATCCTGTTTTTTTGGCAGCATCCACATTTCTATGCCATTGCACTCATGTTCAGGGAAGATTATAAGAAGGCAAACCTGAAAATGCTGCCCGTACTGGAACTGGATGGAAAACGGACCAATCGCCAGATTATCTGGCATTCTCTGTTGTTGATCCCTGTTTCAGTTATGCCGTCATATATCGGAATTTTGGGAATGACCTATTTTTGGGGAGCGTTGATTTTAAGTGTAGGGTATATGGCTGCTGGTTTTCCCCTCATAAAAAATTACAGTCTGGATAATGCCCGGCTGCTGTTAAAAATATCGGTGTTTTATCTGCCTGCACTTTTTGGAATGATCATTTTAGATAAGATTGTATGAATAAAGATACGTTTTGGACACGTATCATTTATATTGTTTCGGGTGTGATCAGTCTGGCTGTAGCATTTCTTATCCTGGGCCCCAGGCCTGAAGGGATTGAAGGGAGCGTGGATGTATCCATGCTCCCTTTTGTGAATGCAGCACTCAATGGAATCACAACCCTGCTTCTCATCTGCGGCTATATTTTAATCAGGCAGAAAAAAAGGGAAATGCATCGGTATGTAATGCTTATAGCTTTCGGATCATCTACGCTTTTTTTAGTAAGCTACGTTATTTATCACTGGTTTAGGAGCGGACCAAAACTGTATACCGGTGATTTTCAGACCCTGTATTACATTATACTGTTTACCCATATTGTGTTAGCTGCCATTATCATTCCGCTGGCATTGATTACTCTTTACAGGGGCTGGGTATCCCAGCTTAAGCGGCATCGGAAAATTGCAAGGATAACACTGCCCATTTGGCTATATGTATCGGGAACTGGGGTTGTGATTTATTTAATGCTTTATTGATTCAAATCTGGTTTGAGAAAATATATATTATGGTTTATCAAACAAGAAAATCATTATAATTGATAGATCAAATAAATAAAATAATAATTGTTTGTAAAACAATCTTTTCTATAAAGGTTTAATTCAATACATTTATTCCCTAACAACAAACTAACAAATGGTATAACATGCTTTTGAAAATAAAAAATATTAATTATTCAGTTGCGATCGTAAGCGTGATGTTTGCGGTACCTACTCTGGTTTTAGCAGCATCTTCCGGCAGTTCTGATAAAGAAATTTCATGGTTTTTGATGGTCACCAGTCTTTTTGGTGGGCTTGGAATGTTTTTGTACGGAATGGAAATGATGAGTGATGGTATGAAAATGACAGCCGGGAATAAAATGCGTTCTATTCTTGAAAAATTGACATCAAACCGTTTTCTGGCTGTTGGCGTGGGTGCCTTTGTTACAATGGTTATTCAAAGCAGCAGTGCAACGACTGTTATGCTTGTCAGTTTTGTGAACTCTGGTCTTTTAAGCTTTGTACAGGGTCTTGGCGTAATTCTTGGTTCAAATATCGGCAGTACCGTCACTGCACAGATTGTCGCGTTCAAGGTAACAGATTATGCTCTGGCTCTGATCGCAATAGGGGCACTGATGTCTCTTTTTTCCAAGAAGGAATCCACCAAAAACATTGGCTTTGTTATACTCGGGTTTGGGCTCTTGTTCTATGGGATGAAGGTCATGTCAGATACGATGAAGCCCCTCAGGTCCAACCCAACTTTTAACAGTATTCTTACTAGTTTTGAAAATCCTTTTATGGGTATTCTAGCTGGCGCTGTATTTACAGCACTGATCCAGAGTAGTAGCGCTACTACGGGTATTGTTATTACACTGGCAAGCGGAGGTTCAATAACACTTGAAGCGGGCATTCCACTTATTTTTGGTGCAAATGTAGGTACCTGTGTTACAGCTATATTGGCAGGGCTAAATGCATCAAGAGAAGCAAAAAGGGTAGCCATCGCACACGTTACATTTAATATTCTTGGTGTGGCACTGTTTTGCTTCTGGATACCTACATATGCTGAATGGATGGCACAGACAGCAGATAATATTCCCCGTCAGATCGCAAATGCGCATACTTTTTTTAATATTATTGCTACAGTTGTGTTTATTCCTTTCACACCCTTGGTTGCAAAGTTGATCATTCGATATTTTCCTGACCAAGAAATAAGTAGAAATATTGAAAAGCCTGCTGTTTTAAATCTTGATGAAAATGTTTTTGATACACCAGCAGTCGCTATCAGTAACGCCCAGGCTGAGATCAAAGGTGTACTAGGCTTGGTAGAACGTGTGGTTGGTTCTCTGGTTTTACCATTTGTCTCTACTGAACCTGGCGACCGTGATGTTGAAAACCCGGAACAGGACCTTGATGAAGGGATGCAGATCCGTCTAGATAAAATTACTTTCCTTAATAATGCTATTTCATCTTACTTGGTTAAAATAAATAACCAGGATCTTGCTGAAGGCCAATCACGTGAAATTTTCACTCTGGTATCCGTTATTAATTATATTAATTTAATTAAAAACGGAATAAACCTTAGGTTCAGTGGTTTATTGGAGAATAAAGAAAAAAACGTTCAGGACCTTTCTGATCAGGCCAAGGATGAGTTGGTGAAATATCACAGGAAGATGCTTAAACAGATTAGGAGATTAGCACGTTTCTTTGAAAAATATGATCGTAATAAAATTGAAAGGATTATTACCAAGGGTAAGAAGTATAAAGCTCTTGAAGAAAAATACAGGATTGAAAATATTAAGCGTAAGGGTGATGTTTCTGACAATCCCGTTGAGAATAACCAGTTTTACTCAGATCTGATGGATATGCTAAAAGAGATAAGCATCTTTATTGAGCTTATAGCTTCAAGCCTTCTTGATCTAGAATCAATTGAGGAAAATTCTTCCTGATAAATAAAATAGTAATTAAAACCACCAAAAGGTTTTTTTCTACAACTTTTTTACTAATCCTCCGTACCGTTTATCAATCTTAAATCCCTGCCTGAAAAAGAACTTTTCCACGTAAAATCCAACAGTTATGGCCTGAATTCCCCTATGTTTCATCCGTTTATAAAAATCCGCCATAAGCCGTTTGCTTAAAGCAATTTTCTGATATTTTTGCCGGACTGCCACCCATTCCAGGTGGATCCTGTCTTTTTCCATATTTTTCCAGTATAGCCCGCCCACCAGGCGGTTTCGACTATTGAATGCAAACAGGAATTCATGCTCGGCTGTAAAAGTTCCCGACAAAGCCGATTCTGATAAGATGGAGTGAAACTGGGCAATTTCCTTTGGTAGAAAAGGCGGACGGATTCGGTATAACTGACCATCTCTGCATTCAGTCTGGTACACCAGATTGAGACGGGCTTCTTGTCCATGAGTCGTTGTAACCAGTTCTACATAATCTGCAGCATCTACATGGGGAAAGAGCATTCTTGCTAAAAAGAAAGTTTCTTCTTCATTCAATTCTATGCCTGATTGGATCTCAGAAATCCGTTCCTGGATATTCCAGGGGCTTAGTTTATTCTGTCTCATATCTCTGATCATGGATTGGAATTCATTCAAAAGATCTGCATTATTTTCCTTAAAACAGGTCATCATAAAGAACCGAACACGTGTTTCCGGATATTCATCCAATAAACTGTCCAGGTCATAATCGGCATACAATTCCTGTAAAATAGACGCCCGGGCCTGAAGTGTTGCTTCCGGGTTTAAGTCCAGCCATCGTTCATATCTTAAGGAAGCAAACACCACCGGTTTTGTCAGCAGGCCAAACTTGTCTATATCATTTAAAAATTGATCGATTCTCTCGATGGTCAGCCCTGTTGACTTACATTTCTTTTTTATAGGCTTGGAGTCTAGTTCCAATTTGAGTTGTTCCAGTATGTCTTTTCCTTGAGTTACTTTTACAGCCTGAAGCGTTGCAGTAAAGATGACTTCCCAGTCGGACATATGGTTTAATCCGGGATATTTTTGCTCGGTTTGAACAATATAATCTGTATAAAGTGACAGAAAGTGTTCAGCGATTGATACGATGGGTTTTCGCCCTGAAATAGATATAAGCCGGGTGCCTGTCTTATAATCATGCTGGGGAATGATCAGATTCTCCGGTGCGGGAGGCTGGATTGATAATTTAAAATATGTACGGTTCCAGAATTCCTGGTAGGCTTGAATCCCGTTCCAGATAAAATGGAGCCACCTCATCTGCCAGCGGTCAACCTTGGCTTCATCACGGATATCTTTCTTATTTCGCTTAAGGTAGGTTGCCAGCGTTTCACCTTGAATGTATTCCTCGGTGTACAATTGATGCTCAGGCCAGTAGCCTCCAAAATTTTCCACCAATGGTGTATCCTTGAATCCGGAACCCATGGTAATAAGCCATTTGGTCTCTTCATCAAGAAACTCCCGATCCCACCCTTCATTGAGATTTACAACCAGGTTATGGGTTCCAAAGGATCGGGTTCTAAGAAGGATTCGGAACACACTTTTATTATTCCGGGTTCCAAGATGGGTGATCCATATGCCTCCCTTGGGTATATCGTTAAGACCCACAATATAATTTTTTGAAAAAAGGAATATAGATTCCCGGATCATGGATGTTTCATTAATAGACTCCATAAGACGTTTTTGGTGACCCTGCCGTACATTTTCATCAAAATTCACTACATCCTTCCAACTGTATTCTTCCCCGCTTTCCGGATCTACAGTTAGTGATGCAGATTTCCCGATCCAGGAACGAAACCCTTTAATTAGGGCATAATATGCTTTTTGGGCCGTTGAATAAAGGGGTTTTGGTATATCGGACAATTGCCACCCAATGAGTTCGGACCTGGCCCATAAAAACCGGGTAGGATGGATGGTGCCAAAATCGGACACCAGCAGTAATAAGGTCTTTACAAATTCCTGTTCATCCCCATCCGCATTACCAATATCCTGATGGACCTCTTGCAGGTAATGAATTAAGGCCTGATAATGGTCATCATTGGTACGAGTAATATCAAATGAGAATCCTTTTGCCTTATCTTTCCTGCGCTGGTAGAGATACGCAGAGTGAATCATGGAAACGAGAAAGTCACCGGATAAAAGGGGGGCCAATGCTTCGATCATTTTAATTCGAAAGTGTGGATTGGAATGAGACTGATAATTCATAAATGTATCAATGATAGTACCGGACCAGTTTCCTAGGTCCCCATCCACAAGGGTGCTCAGGGGTTTAAATACACCAGGGTCGTCACTTAAAAATTGACGAACCGCCCAATGAAGTTTATAAAGCAGGGTATCCATTTTTTCATCAACGGTTGCTTTATTGAACGTGGTTCCGCTTTGGAGTTCATCTATCTTAAGGGAGTCATAGGGTTCAGATTCTTTCAGCCTGAAAACTGAAGGGCCTGTGAAATCGGTAAAACCAGAATTTCCCAGCCAGAGAGTAGGGGATTGAATGAGCGATTCAATGTCTAATATATCTGTCTCAATGACGTAGGTATAATCCCCCATTGTAACCTTGGAATCTGACCAGGATAATGAAAGGGTTACAGACTGTTCGGTAATTGAAAGGGTGTTTCCATCCCATCGAAGGTTTGTGCGAACGGTTCCTTTCTCACGTAAAAGCCAGTTGGGAATCCTGATCTCTTTTGACCCCGAATAAAGAGATACGTAATTTTTTTCATAGAGAGGGTCAATGATATCCTTAAAGTTTTTCAGGACATTTTTTCTTTTGAAAGTCCCTTTGGGCGTCAGTTCACCCTTTTCTGCAGAAAAATCCCTGTGGATAATTACGTAATTCACAATTCGTTCAAAAGAGGACAAAAAACTATTCACAGACAGGATCATGGAACCGAATATGTCACGTATTCCCTGCTCATCCATCCTTTTTAAATCAACGGGAGAATTTTCATAATCGGGATAGATCAGTACCGTATTGAACTCCCGGCCATCCCCTACAAGATATACCGATTTTACAGAATCAAAATCCTGAAAAAGGTTCTCTATTTTTTGAGGGGCAATGGTTTGACCCCGACTGTTCTTGTAGATATCTTTTTTCCGATCCACAATGAAAAAGTGCCCATTCCTTTCTTGAAAAATATCTTCGGTATGGAACCATCCATCCGTGAATACTTCCGAATTTTCTTCCTTGTAATACCCGGCAGTTACATAAGGACCTTTTAAACATAATTCTCCATCGTCGGCCAATTTTAAATCAATTCCGGGAAGTGCTTTTCCCACAGAATCCTTCTCATAATTATCGGGCGGATTCATGGTGATTCCACCAGTTGCTTCAGTCATCCCGTATCCGCTGAGCAGATTGATCCCATGGGTTTGAAACAGCGAAAAAATGTCCGGATCAAGGTATCCTGCAGCCGAGAGCCCCCATTTTAGGTGACCGCCTGTAATTTCATTCAATTTAGATTTAATTTTAGATGCATCATCCGAATCTAGTTCTAATTCGGTGTTCAGCATTTCATACAATTGAACCCAGCGTTTAGGAATACTGATAAAAATTGTTGGCTGAACAATTTTGAAATCATTCAGCAGGGAATTGAATGCAGGGGATTCTGCAAAAGAATAGGTTGCTCCCCAGAAAATACTGCCCATGAGCTCAAAATATCGTCCAAAAGTGTGAAACAGGGGAAGGTAACATAGAAATACATCATGGGATCCAATTTCAGGTAAGGCCAGGGCACGTGCAAACCGCTTGCTCATCATATTGACCGGGTTGAAAACGATCCCTTTCGGATTGGCGGTTGTTCCTGATGTATACATAATGGTCTGGACTGATTCCATTTGAACATTGGATAAACATGAATCAGGATCAAAATCCTGAACTGGATCCCCCTGCTCAAGAAAATGGTCCCATCCAGTTGTATTTTCCTTCAGCCGATCCGTATCATTGAGAGAGATCACAGTTACTGGATGCTTGTGCTGCACTTCGTTCCAGAGACGGGTCCCGGTTTTTCCGCCAACAAATAGATGGGTTATCTCCGCGTGATCCAATATAAAGGATATATGTTCAGGTGTCGAATTAAGGGGCAGGGGAATGACTCTAACTCCAAATGAAAGGCAGGCAAGGTCTACAAGGACACTGCTTAATTGGTTGTGAGTCAATAGACCAATGACGGGTATATCTTCATTTTTCTGAAAAACAGATAATGCCCTGCCTGTTTCAATGACGCTTGACCATACTGTTGAAAAGGAAAGGGTTTTCAGTTTGTTGTCTATTAAAATGTTAAAGGCAGTTTTATCCTTATATCTGTTTGCTCTTTGTCTTAGCATGTACCCAACATGGAATCTGGAACGTCTAATAATATTAACGATATGGTCTAACCATATATCTGTGTCCCCAGATCCTGATATTGTCTTAGATACGGTGGTTAAATGGGCAAGATCAAGAAACTCATGCATGGTTTCTTGATCAGGATTGTTTGCAAGGCATTCTTCTGCCAGTTGGATTAGCCCACGGGAACTCGTTGCATCTTGTTCAGCCGAACTGTAAGCATCGGTAATACGTATTTTGAGATCGGGATCCATGGTAGAAATTAATTAACCAAAGTAAATGGTTGCCTATTCTAATTGTTAGCAAAGCTATACTTGGCGTACATTTTCATCTAACTATACCCTGTTAAGTAATTCAACAAATATATGGATGCCTTAAACCGAATAAAATTTCTTGAAGACCGTCTCCATCGCTTAAGTGAGATCGGGATGGCTCTTTCCACTGAAAAAAACACCGATCATCTTTTCGAGATGATTCTTGAAGAAGCAAAAAATATTACCCATGCTGATGGGCGAACACTGTATTCAATGAATGAAGATGGTAACCTGGATTTTGAGATTATGCGCAATGATTCAATGAATACAATCATGGGCGGTACATCCGGTGTTAAGATTCCCTATTATCCCGTACACCTTTGGTTGGATGATCAAACACCAAACCAGAAAAATGTATCTGCCTATGTTGCCTTAAGCGGTAAAACCGTCAACATACAAGATGCTTATGAAGAAGATGGATTTGATTTTGAAGGTACCAAGAATTTTGATAAAAAATCCGGCTACCGTTCAAAATCCTTTTTAACTGTCCCGCTCAAAAATCATGAGAGTGAGATCATTGGTGTGATGCAGCTCATCAATGCCCAGAATGATCACGGGGACGTTATATCCTTCAATGAAGAAATGCAGGAACAAGTAGAATCATTGGCATCCCAGGGTGCAGTGGCACTGACAAATAAGCGACTGGTGGAAGAACTTAAAACACTTTTTGAAGCATTTATTAAGCTTATAGCCACAGCGATTGATAAGAAATCTGAATATACCGGTGGGCATTGTGAACGCGTACCCATTATTACTATGATGCTGGCAGATGCGGTAGCAGAGATGAAGGATGGAAAGTACAAAGATTTTTCAATGACCGAGGATGAGAGGTATGAACTCTATATTGCGGCTTGGTTGCACGATTGTGGTAAGGTTGCAACGCCTCCACATGTGGTAGATAAAGGTACAAAACTGGAAACGATCTTTGACCGTATAGAATTAATAAAAACAAGAATGGAACTCTTAAAACGAGACGCAGAGATTGCGTTTCTCAAGCGTCAGTTAAATGGTCAGTTCCCTGAATCATTTGATGATGAATACAAAACAACCATCAGCCATATTGATGCTAATATGAAATTCATCGAAGAGTGCAATGTGGGTGGAGAGTTCATGAAACCTGAACTCCAGGATCGTATCAAGTCCATCGCCCAACAGCAACTGAATATAAATAATAAAGAAACCAATGTTCTTACTGATGAAGAAATTCGTAACCTGAATATCCCAAAGGGCACTCTTCTACCTGAAGAGCGGGAGATTATTAATGACCATATTGTAATTACAATCGAAATGCTGGAACAATTGCCCTATCCAAAAAACTTAAAGAATGTACCGGAATTTGCCGGTGGTCATCATGAAAAAATGGATGGTACTGGCTATCCAAAAGGCCTTAATCAATCTCAAATGTCTACCCAGGCTAGAATGATGGCTATTGCAGATATCTATGAAGCACTCACTGCTGCTGATCGCCCTTATAAAGATGGGAAAAAACTCTCCCAGGCCATGCGCATTATGGGATTTATGAAAAATGATTATCACATTGATGAAGATCTTTTTGAAATTTTTGTTAAATCTGGTGTTTATATGAAATATTCAACCGAATATGTAGCGGAAACACAGATTGATGATGTAGATGAACCCTCAGTTTTGGGTGAATAATGAATTACGCTTCCTTAAAAAAAGATGACCTGAGATATTATCTATTTTCTCTGATGGATCAGGTTGCCCAACACCTTCAGACAGATCCGGATGTGGATAAATTTTTGGATAATACTGACATTTTTGAAGAGTGGGAAAAAGTTCTTCCTGAACCGGAATATCCTATTTTTGTTATG
>ERZ651768.1526-NODE-1526-length-16872-cov-19.612563_pt1 | contig 16872 bp, 13 predicted proteins | sample MGYA00514754_ERZ651768 | MGnify/ENA metagenome assembly ERZ651768
AGATTATAGATTAACCTTTAAACACCTTTCTTAGAGTATATATAATGCAATTATTTAAACGTTTTGTCCTTGTTGCGACGATTTTTACCGCAATGTATGCAGATAAACAGCGGAATATCATGTTGCCTGATCTATCCGTAAGACTGCTAGATGGTAAACAAGTACGCTTGTCTGCGCTGTTGGAAGAAGGTCCTTTGCTTGTGAGTTTCTGGGCCACCTGGTGCGCGCCTTGCAAAAAAGAAATGATATTTCTCGAAGAATTTCATCAAAAATACAATGAAAATAGTTTCCGGGTTCTAGCTATAAGTACTGATTCCCCGAAAAGCATGTCCAAAGTCAAAAGCTATATTCGCGCTAAAAAACATACGTTTTTGGTTGGAATTGACCCAAACCAGGAAATTGCAAAAAAAATGAATGCCCTGCTCATGCCGACAACGCTGATCCTAAACAAGGACCGGAAAGTATCTTGGTATCATCAGGGTTTCATTCCTGGCGATGAGAAGGAGATCGAAGCCCAGATACGTGCTGTGCTATACCTGGATCAGGAAAAGGCAGTTGAATGAGCAAATATGCGTTGATCTGGGCTATTGCTATTGTTTCGGCCCAGGTATCTTTCACAGGGAATACGGAAACACGGATCGGAGAAAGTTCCAACGGTTTCTATTATAATGAAACCCTGATTAATACCAATCTCCAGTATGATGCCTTCACCAACTGGATCCAACTGGAATACAGTGACCCACCAGAACTGGGCCGCAGGATAAATGGCGTCCGTAAACTCCGTCTGGAATATGAAAATGGTCCAGTTACTCTGAAACTTGGTGATCTTTACGAGATATGGGGCCGGGGTCTGGTGTTGAATTCAGTTGATGATCAGCCTATTGATAGAGATACAGGCATTCGCGGACTTAGTGCGCGCTATACGACCGAATCCTTCACAGGGCAATTCATTACGGGACGAGCGGATATCAGCCAGAGTACTATTTATGCCCTGGACTACAATACTCGCACCCATAATTACCATTTAACCTATAACCTTTATGGACTAGCTATGAATAAACTGTTGGGTAACCATGAACTTGGTGCCTCATTTTTACAGTCCCTAGAACAGCATCCGGTAAATACATTTCCCGTTGACACCCTGGAAGTAAAGAACCAGCTAACTAGTATCAATTACGGTGTAACGCAGCCATCATTTGACTTTTATGCAGAATATATCATGAACCAATCCTTTACATTCACTGAAAACAGGTGGGAACGACACAAGGATGGCAGGGGGCTATATAGTAACTTAAACCTTTACTTGAAGCTATTCAGTTTAAATCTTGAATACATTAATTATCATTTCGGTGACTTCGATCCGTTTTCACGCTGGAATATGGTCGATAATTATGGCTATTACCAACCCTACCAGAACCCACCGATAGCGATGCATATTCATGAAAATGTGCTCATGAACCGTATCTCTCACCAGACTGATTTTAATAATGAAGTCGGCTTCAAGGCTGAATTCATGGGTTCATTAGCGGAAAACATTGAATTTCTGGCCATTTTTTCCCAATCAAATCGGACCCACACCTGGCTAATGAATGAAGATTATAGCTGGCGGCAACAGGAAGAATTATCTTTTTTCCCTTCATTTGACCCAGCAGCAATGCCCTTCAAGGATTTTTATGGTGAATTAACCTTTAATCTGCTGCAGAACAACCTGTATTTGAAGCTCGGCTATGCAGATAGTAAGGACATTACTGATTTGTTGCAAAATACACTAACGGATACCAGTCAGACCTTGACTTACAGCATTGCATCAGCCAGAACATTTCCCCTGAACCTTAGTTATGTTATTGGTAATGGTTGGAGCATAGATGCCAAACTCGAACTGCAGTGGCTGCAAAAAGGGTACTGGTGGTTTGAGAAGCGAAATAATGTTATAGTGGCTGATAGTCTAATGAGCATTTTTCTAGATGATGAAGGTAAGCGTGTTGACCATGAAAAAAATTCGTTTATCAGTTTGAGTATTGCTAAATCACCGAAATGGTCTGTGACGTTTACTACGGATCAAGCCTCGATCAAAGAAGCATTTGGGGATAAAGAATCAATCGTGAATCCGCTGGAAAAACTGCTAGGTGTAGACCAGGAAAAGAACTGGGTCAATGTGGAATTTGTGTATCACCTTACTTCGTCGATGCGCTTGTCATTGATGTATGGCTCACTCAAAGGAGGATTGCTTTGTACGAATGGTGTCTGTCGTATAATTGAACCATTTGATGATGGGTTCAAGCTTGGGCTAACAACTGTGTTTTAATAGATGCAGGATGTATATTCAAAGGATATAAACAAAATATATCATTAGTAATATGAAGAAATTTATACTCTTCGGTTTGATTATTTCGTCTTTTCTCCTGGGTGCCGAAAAGAAAGCACTGACGGAGATCATGACCAACGAGACCTGACCAGGTTGTGGGCCGCAGGATGCGGCCTTCGATGCTTATTTTGATCCGAACAATACGAACTACGTTGGTGAAGAGAATGTGGCCAATTGGGCGCGAGTCAAGTACAGTATGAGTTGGCCTTCAAGTTCGGACCCTTTTTACTTGGCAAATTCTACAGAACAGAATGCTAGGAGAACGTATTATGGTGTAAATGGAATTCCCGCTGGATTTGGTAATGGTTCATCAGCCGGAAGTTCTGCCGCCACCTGGCGCAGTTCCGGTCTTTCTAATATTGGTGACCCAACACCGGTATCTATCGTCTTTAATGGTGGCATGATCGATGATGAATTACAGATGTCGGTGACTGTATCAAGTGAAAGTGATCTATCCACCACGGATCTGCGATTATTTGTGTGCACAAGCATTGATTCTGTCTATTATAACAGTCCTTCTGCATATGACGATTTTGAAAACGTCTTTATTGATTTTCTAACCAGTTCCAGTGGCCAGGATCTTGACCTAAATGGTGTGAATGATATTACCGAAGAATTCAACTGGTCCATGCCATCTCCCTGGCCCAATACCAATCCGAATATTATCTGGGATATATCGGACCTGAATGTGATTGCTTTTGTGCAGAATTATACATCCAAGGATGTGCTGCAGGCCGAGTGGTCCCGGGTTAGTGAAATGAACATTGATATGGATGAAGACGGTATCCTCAATGATGAGGATAATTGTATGGAAGTATATAATCCAGGGCAGGAGGATGTGGATGGTGACGGCATGGGCGATGCCTGCGATCCCTGTGATAATGCCAATGTGTACGTAGTAGGAAACTTAAATGGTGACCTGGCCAATGATCAGCCGATCATAAATATCTACGATGTGCTATTCTTGGTGGATCGCATCCTTGATGATGATTATTCTGATGAGAATTATATTGGCTGCAGTATTGAATCAGCAGATATCAACCAGGATTTAATTTTCAATACGCTTGATGTCATTATCCTGATCATGGAGGTAATGAACCAAGATAATGGCGGTGGACGCGTAGCGGCAGGTTCGGGTACCTTGGCTATTACAGACCAGCCCGGCATGTTATCCATGACCCTTAATGGCGATGACCTGATCAGCGGTTTCCAGGTGGACGTTCCAGTGAATAATTTCCGCGAAGAGGATATGAACCAATTGACATTGCCTACGGGTTGGCTGTTTGAAACGCGTCAACTAAACGATATGATCCGCATAGTGGCGATAGATCTCTCTGGTAATCATCCGGTCAAAGAAGTGTCTTTTACATTGCCGGGCAGCTTATCCGGCACACCTGAAAATGTCGTGGTTTGCAATAATATTGGCCAAGCCATCAATACAACTGTAACCTATAAGCAGCCGACTGTGGAAAAACTGGAATTATCCAACCAGGTGGATTTCAGCAAAATATACCCCAATCCATTCAATCCGGCAGTCACGATTCCCTTTTCCATACCCTTCGAGATGTATACCCGGGTGGCGGTATACAACATTACGGGTCAATTAGTAGATATATTACTGGAAGAACGGGCCCTGCGGCCAGGGCATCACACCCTGACCTGGGATGGCACGAAATTCTCTTCCGGAGTATACATTATCCAGGTGGAAACACCGGTGCGGAGCTTTTCGCAAAAAGCATTCCTGCTGAAGTAGTATTCTTCAAAAAATATCATGAAAAGTACGGTTGGAGAGACAAACTGCCGGCAGTAAATTTGCCCCCCGTTGGGGAAATAATTTTCAACAGGGTATTGGGGCGTCGTCTAACGGCAGGACACCAGGTTCTGGTCCTGGGAGTCGGGGTTCGAGTCCCTGCGCCCCAGCAAAAATATGCACCCGTAGCTCAATTGGATAGAGCGTCTGGCTACGGACCAGAAGGCTGAGGGTTCGAGTCCTTCCGGGTGTACCAATGGCCCGTTCGTCTAGGGGTTAGGACGCCGCCCTCTCAAGGCGGTAACACGAGTTCGATTCTCGTACGGGCTACGCCCTCTGAAGCTCGCGATTCAAGACTATAGATTCTCTGTTATTAGTCTTACCTAAACCTTACATACTTATACATAGCTATATGTAATAATGCCTTTTGAAGGAACACGGATTGAAGGAACGCGCTATTTTTTAAACCAAATCGAAAAACTCAACCTAATTGCCAACCCGTAAAACCGGAAAAGACCGGGTACCCCTATTAATAAAAGGGGCGCACACATTGTAACGCTATTTTTTGATATTTAGGTCGGGCTCATAACCCGATGGGTGGTTTATTGCCCAATAGTGCTGGGGTTTTTCTTTTTGCCCCGTGTACTTATATTCTAACACCAACCAATGGAGGAATGATGAAAAGAATACTTTTAATCCTGATTTGTTTATCTATTTTCTTGCCAGCTCAATCTAACCCGGTAGGGAAATGGGTGATTGATACAGAATGGGTCGAAAATGTTATTGCATCTAGCATTGAAGGGGATCCTGAATCAGATATAAATAAAATGACGGCAAAAATGGTGCGGGATCAGTTTGCGGGGCAATCTATGGAGTTTAAAGAAAACGGTACAATGGTCGATCCCCGGGGCGGTGAGGCAAAATGGAAAAAGAAAGGAAAGAAAATTCTAGCAAAACCCCAAGGTTCAGATGAATGGATTGAAGCACCATTTGAAATTATCGAAGGTACGCTTTATGTGGGTGCCGGGACATTAAATGAGAGAATGCCTTTTAAAAAGGTTAAGCCGGAGAAAAAAACTAGGAAACAATAAACAAAGAAATAACCTAAGGGATGCCCGGTCCTATCAAATGGATTAGGTTTTGATCAAATAAATCCCTTTCGTGGGATTTTTTGTTTGTGGGGATTAGTCGCCGTTTACTGTAAGTACAATTCTGCGGCTGCCGCCGCGGTCCCGGTGCTCACAGAGATAAATCCCCTGCCATGTCCCAAGGTTAAGTTTTCCGCCACCTATGGGGATACTCACTGAAGAGCCCAGGATAGCTGATTTCAAATGAGCCGGCATGTCATCGGGGCCTTCCAGTGTATGTCTGTAATAAGGGGCATTTTCAGGCACAGTTTCATTAAAATGGGATTCAAAGTCTATTCGCACAGTGGGATCCGCGTCTTCATTGATGGTCAATGATGCAGATGTATGCTTGATAAAGACGTGGAGCAATCCAGCGGAAATATCTTTGATCTGCGGCAGCTCCCTTATAATATGATCTGTGATGATATGAAATCCCCGCGGATGTCTGGGGAGTGTAATCTCTTTTTGCACCCACATATTCTATAACTGTTTTTCCAGCCAGATCCTGGATTCTGGTTCAGGGGTTTTTGGTATTTCTTCTATGATGGCGAATCCTCTTTGGATGCAGAATTCTAACATGGCTTGATGCTTTTTCCATGTTTTTAATCGTATGACAGTGTAACCTCTTTCTCTGGCCCAGCCTTCCTGTTCGTCAGCCAGCGTGTGTGCTACTCCCTGTCTTCTGAATTGAGGAAGTACACCGCCCATCCAGCTGTAAAAACTGCCATCCCTGAAGCGGTCATATCCAACCTTAAACCCCGCGGGTTTTTCATCCACAAAAGCATTCAACGATAGATGATCTCCCGCACAGCGTTGCTCATATTCAGTCAGTTCATAAGGGGAATCGAATTCAGGAATCTGGTTGGATAGATCAATACATTCCTGAAAATTTCCTGACCGAATCTGAATCACGTTTTCCGTTCTTTTTTTCGTGCCGCCGGGAAGAGGATATTATTCAAAATGAGACGGTATCCAGGGGAATTGCGGTGGAGTTTGAGATCCGTAGGCGGGTCACCCACAAAATGCTGGTAGTCTTCCGGATCATGTCCGCCGTAAAAAGTAAAGGTGCCTCTGCCAAAATTACCATGGAGGTATTTTACCTGGTCCGAAGCAGGGTCCTCGCCCATGATAACAATGTGGGATTTGATCCTTTTCTTATGAAATCCAGTGGATTGTCCCATAAAACCCTTGATGACAGAAACATGATTCTGGGTCAGCATGGTGGGTACGGGGTCATATTTTGCCGAGAACTCGAACAGCGAAAAATAGTCTGCCTCGGCACCCCGGGTGACGGGATTATGACTGGGCGGATAATCAATATCAGAGAATTCATAGACCATGGGGTCGCTGAGCAGCTTGAATTCTGTAAAGGCGAATGTTTTGCTGAAATCCAATTTCGACTGTATTTTGGGATCAATAGGCGTACCATCGAAAACTGCGTGGGCACCGTCTTTATTTTCCATGGCCAGGGCAATATCATATGAATCCGAAGCGGAGCACATGGCAAAAAGGAAACCGCCCTCGCCCACATAGGCTTTGATGGTTCGGGCAATAGATTTTTTTTCTTCGTGCACACTGGAGAATCCCAAGCGCTGGGCCATCCCTTCATATTGACGCTGCTGGTCGCGATACCATTGTGAATTATGGTAACTGCGGTAAAATTTCCCGTACTGCCCGGTAAAATCTTCGTGGTGCAGGTGCAGCCAGTCGTATTCAGACAGTTTTCCCTGCAATACATCCTCATCCCAGAGTGTTTCATAATTCACTTCTGCGTAAGTAAGGGCCAGGGTTACGGCATCATCCCAGGGCTGTTTGTTGGGGGGCGTGTAAATGGCAATTTTCGGAGATTTCTCAAGGAGAACAATATCCATATTGCCCTGTTCAATTTCTGTATAGATGGCCAGCATTTTATCGGGTGAAATCAACTCAAAACCCACTCCGCGCAATCGACATTCTGTATGGATGAACTCATGGGCATCCATGAGGAAAGATCCGCCGCGATAATTTAACAGCCATTCTATGTTTATATTTTTTGTGAGCGTATGATAGGCAACTCCATAGGCTTTCAGGTGGTCATTCTGCGTCTGATCCATGGGGATCAATAATTTTTGCCCATAGGTCAGGGACACCAGGAAAAGAATATAAATTTTTTTCATCAGCTTTTCGTCTGCTGGATTTTTCTAATATGATATCGAACAGGTTCTGCAAATATGGATAATGGATATTCATTCAGGATTTTCATATATGCTGCCAGTGCTTTTTCAGTCTCGCCCAGATGCAGTTCATAGATCTGTCCGCTCAGTATAATTCCCCGGTCCGCCATGGCGGTTTCCCCCAGGGAATGAGCCAGCTGCAGGGCCTCGTCATATCTTTGGATCCGCTGAAATAATAATGCCTGACGCAAAATGGCCAGGGGCGAGATTGCCGCATCCGGATTTTGTTCAACGAGGAATTTCAACTCTTCAATGGCTTCACTGGTTTTTCTCTGCCTTATCAACAGTTCCGCGTTGAGAAAATGTTTAAACAGCTTTTGTTCTTCCGGCTGATTCGTGCGGTAGTACTGAGTGAGAATATCCTTTAATTCCATTAGATCATTAAAAGAGGGTTCAGCAGGCGGAATGGAACTTAATTCCGCCTCGATCAGGGTCAAGGTGGAATCTGGATCCCCTGTTAAGAAGTGGACGAGGATCCGTTTTTGGCGCAGGGCCCTTTGATCCTGCTTCATTAAAACTTTATTGAGAAGCTCAAGCGCATTCTCAGATTTTCCCTGGGCGATCAAAACATCTGTGATCCGGATAATTATTTTCTGATTCAATAGATTGTCTGGATTTTTCCCTTGGGCGGATTGAAATAATCCCAGTGCCCGGTCGAAATCCTGCAATATTCTGTATTGTATTTCCCCAAGACGAAAGTAAGCCTCGGCCAGGAGATGAGATCCGGGTAAGGAGTATAACAGAGAATCATATATTTCCAGGCTGGCCTCCAGGTGGACAGGCGATACGGCGGTATTTACCTGAAATGGATCTTCAAAGAAAAGATTTTGATCAAAAAAGTAAGGTATCAGATTGGATTTGTGTATGGGAATAACCTGATCCTCAAATGTCTTGGCCAGCCCAAGTAGCGCTTTCCCGGCTGTTTCTGAGCTGGCCGTCTGTTTTAGAATAAAATTATAGGCATCGATAGCAACAATATATTCTCTTTCTTTTCTGAGATCGTTGGCAAACGTCAGCCATTTTTTTTCGTTCCATTGCCCCATTGCAGTCCAGGTTTTATAAGCAGTAAATGCCTCAATGTAATTCTGCTGTTTGAAATGGAGATCTGCCAACATGGGAAGAACAACCCTGGGTTTTTCCGCAGCAGCTTTTTCCAGTTTGTTCAGGATAATTTCTACTGCATCTTTATTATCGCTCATGTTTAATATACTTCTCTGGATCATCCCAATCCGGCGAGGGTCCATTTTCAAATTCAGCAGATACTCGTCCATTGCTTTATCATACACCTGCCTCGATTGGTAAAATGTACCGGCCTCGTAAGTTAGAAATGTGGGACCAAATTTTTCCCGGCCAATTGTCAGCAGGCGGTCTAATTCCTTATCGAGATTGTATCTGCCGTAAATAGATACCATCATGCGGTAATAGGAGCGATTATCCTTGAATTGATTTATGCCAGCGGCCCAGACAGATTTGGCCTCCTTTATTTCATCATTTAAAAAATGAAATTCCCCCAGCTCAATATAGGTTTGAATGTCATTGGGCTGGTTTTTCAGCTGAGTTCTTAAAAAAACAATTCCCTCTTCATATTTTCTATGTTTCCGATAGAGAGTTCGCAGTTGGCGGATGACGGTATGATTCCTTGGGTTTTTAGTATAAAGATCAGAATAGATGGCAAGGGCACCATCCGCGTCACCCCTCCGTTCCAGCATTTGGGCTGTTTTTAAAGCAGCATTGATATTCTGCTTATGTTGAGCCGGGAGCAGGGAGTAGCCGGTAAAAATAATTACAAATATATATAAATATGTATTATTCAACGGTATCAGCCTCTGTTGGTCTTATCTCGACTTGTATTTGGCTTAATGAGTTAAAATAACGCTTGATCATATTCTGATGCTCCCGGGAATAACCGGCATTGATCGCTTTATTTAATGCCTGTAGCGCTAGGTTTTGTCTCTGTCCCATATCTGCAGGCAGTCCCCCCGGCCCCTCAAATACAATTGCCGGATCTGGAGTGGTTGATTTTCTCTGTTCCTTAAAACCCCGCTGGGTCATGGAGGTTTGACTATCCAGCATTCGGGACAGGATTCGCTGCTGCCGCTGCTGTGTTTTGGGAGTAAATCTATTTTTTTGGAGATCTTTAATCACTTTGTCCATATCCGCCCTCATTCCGGAAAAATCACCCTGGCCATGGGTTCCAGACTGCTTCATTTCATTCATGAGCTGATCCAGGGATTTTCTTATCCCCTGCTGTTTTTGAAGCATTTGCTGCATCATCTGCTGCTGCGCTGCAGCCGCCATCTGACCCAGAGCAAGCTGCATTCCCTGCTGGTTAAGGCCTTGCTGCTGACCGGCCATCTGCTGCATCATCTGCAAAAATTGTTCATAGCCGCTGGATGACCCTGAACTTTCCATTTGCTGGATGCTGTTAAACATTTCCATTGCAGCTTCGTTCAGACCCTCCATAGCCCGGTCTTGTTTTTGCCCTGCCTGGGAAACCTGGCGCTCTGTCAGATTTCTTTTTGCCTCTTCCATCCCGGCATTGGCCTTGCCCATGGCCTGACCGATATCCGGTGTTATGGCAAATGTCTGTTTGGACAGGTCCATCATCTGGCTCATGATCGATTTCAGCTGGTCCTGCAGTACCTGCTGCTGAACGGCAAAATCGCGCAGCCGGGGAGAATTTCTGGATGTTGTTTTTACATTCGTCTTCAACTGTTCTTCCTGACTGGAAAGATAGAGAAGGTCTCTAATGGTCTCTTGGAATTTTTCCACCATTTCTGACACTGTTTCCTGCTGGAATTGCTGCTTGAGGTCGGTTATTTCCTGCATGATTGTTTGCATGTTGTTTAAGGACTGTTCACTGGTTTTCTGGGCCTGGGCTCTGTTTTGCTTGACCAGGTTTTTCATTGTTTTCCCCAGAAGTTCTTCCGTGGTTTCCAAAATAGGATCCTGGGAGAACTCCGTCAAATCCTCAGCTGTTTTTTCACTAAAAGGTTCTATCATTTCAGCTGCTTCCTCTATGAGATCCTCAACAGCATTTAATTCTTCCATGTTCCTTTTTTCTTCCTGAGCCAGTCGGGCGAGAGTAGATGCATCTTCATTTTGCAGGCGGTTCATTTCCTGATCAAGGGCATTCTGCTGCTCCATTAACTGCTGCATACGGGTTTCAAGTTCATCCATCTTTTGTTCAGCCTGCAATCTACGGAATATTTCCAGGTAACGGTCTAAATCCTGTTCTATCTGTTCCATGTTGTCCGCCAGATCACTCAGGGATTGCTGGATTGATTTCATATCCATTTCATCGAGGGCTTTTTGGAGCTCATCCATGGAATTCATCATTTCTTCGGGCAGGATATTCTGGATCAATTCCGAAAGTTCTTTGAATTTATCCATCAGGGCTGGAGAAAAAAGATCATGCTTTTCACCTTCCTGCACGATCGAGTTAAGCGCCTCCGCCATTTTTTCCAGGTTTTGCAGTTCCTCAGCGGCTTTTTCAAGCACATCTTTCATTTCCTGCTGCTGCTCCCACTTGAGGTCTGTTGCCTTGAGTGCTTCCAGATTCAGTGCTTCAATATGGTCCCTGAGCTCCTGGAATTCATCCATGTTATCTGCCAGATCTTCTACAAATTGGGACTCATTTTCCTCGGCAGATTCGTAGAGGTCGGCCAAAGAGGGAACCCGGGCTACGAATGTGGAGGAGATTGTTTTATTGGGTCCGGAAATGACATCGTTATCAGATAATTCAAAATGGAAATGGACCTCATCTTCCGGCATCAGCATCATATCCAATAGATCCCAGCTCGTTTTAATGGATTGAATAATGGTATCCGCGTTCAGTTCTGTGACCGTAAACATGGCAACGTAGGGATCTGCTTCCAGAAAAGCAGGCCGTCGAACCTCATAGGCAACCTGTAAATCTGAAAATCCGTAATCGTCTTCAATCTCCAGATGAAAAGGGACGGACATATTGCTGCCCAATTCAGTCATGGGAGCGGGTTTTATGATCATCATAGAGGGTTTATGGTCAGGAATGATTTCCAGGGCATAAGGTACAGGATCCCGGTTGGTTATACCCCGGGTGTCTACGAGATTTATGGTGAATTCCCCTTCTTCCATGAATTTGAAGTTTCCCGTTGCTTTTTTGTTCATTGTCAACAAGGGTCTCTGTTGATTGTTTATATGGAAATAGGCGGATTTAAGTGTGCGGTTGGATGAAAGATTTACCTGTATGTCAGAACCTTTTAAACCCTGCACCACAGCAATATTGCCCTCCTGCGTTTCTGCGGGAAGTTTGCTGTAATTCGGCGGTACAACCGTGATCTGGAAAGACTCAAATACAGGTCGGTCTGTTACGAAAATTGTGTCCGGATTTGAAGCCACTTCCATCCAAGCTTCCCAAAAATGCGTGGCTGGTACGTATGCTTCATATACATAGTCCTGGAATAGTTCCGGCAGGTTAAACAGGTAAAAGCCGGAAGTGCTGCGGCTTGAAGAAAATTGCAATGATAATGAATCCCGCTCCTGGGTCGCTGCCTGGGAGGGAACCAGGCGCAGGTGAACAGAGTCAGGCTTTGCGCCGGAAGAATGAATTTTTACATTGGCCGGCTCTCCCCCTAGAATATGGATATCTCTGCTGAGACTGATTAGGGAGAAAGGCTTGGGTGCAGGGAACTCCAAATTTGGATGCCCCCAGCGGTAGAATGCATCTGCGGTCTTTTGGTATCGAAACGAAAAAAGCAAAATAGCGATAATCCACGCAGACAGGACACCCATTTTCAGCATAATGATCTTTGGATCAAAAATGAGTTTTTCAAAATCAAGCACTTTTAATTTTGCCTTGATGGATGAAATATAAGATTCTGCTAATTCCTGAGACTGATTATCATACCTGCCCTCATCCAACTGATTTGCATTTAAAATTGTATCCGGTTTTTCCGGGAAGACAGCATCCCCTATCCTGTTGGCAAGCTCTTTGATTTGATATCTTTTTACCCTATCTATCCGAGCGCTCAACCAGGTAACCGTGGTAAAAAATAATATAAAACCTGTGACACCAAGTATAGTATAAATCATAGCCAGCTTACTGCTTGGTGAAAAATAAAAAACTGTTTCCAGCTGCAGTGCAATCAGAAATAAAATAGAGAAAACGATTGTAACCGTCATTCCGCCTATTAGAACATCCTGGATGAACTTGATTTTGCGGATTTTGAGAAGATAGCTGCGTATTTTCATCTACTGGGTCAGGGCAAAATAAATGATATTGGTACCCATTTTTAGCGCTGCTTCACGAATGGTCCAGGAATCCTTGTGTACACTTGCATCTTCCCAGCCGTCCCCCAGATCAGATTCAAATGTATAAAGCACGATCAATTTTTCATTATCAAACAAGCCCAGGGCTTGAGGGGGGTTGTTGTCATGCTCATGCACTTTTGGCAATCCTGATTTCATGATAAAATAGGATGAAAAAATAGAATGAGTGTGGGGAAGGGGAATAAAATCCTTGTTGGGGAATACCCGTTTCATTTCCCTCCTGAATGATTGATCCATGCCGTAATTGTCATCAGCGTGAAGAAAAGCACCGTTCATAAGCATGGACCGCAGTGCAATCACCTCGTCATTCGTAAAACGGATGTTGCCATGTCCAGTAAGATAGAGATATGGATAATATCCAGCGTCCGCATCCGTTAATTTTAAGCGAACTTCTTGCGGGTTTACAGACATAGGAGTATGAGTTTGTATAAACTCGAGCAGGTTGGGAAGGCTGCTGGGGTCACTGTACCAGTCACCGCCGCCACTATAATGAATTCGTGCTATGGTAAATTTTTGAGCAGAAAGAATACTCAGAAGGGAAAAAATAAATATTGATTTTTTAACCATGGCCTATGAATGTTTTTACCAGGAGATATGTTCCTTTTTTCAAGGTGCAAAAGTTAACCTGGAATTTATTAGTCTCTTCTTGTAAAAAACCCAGGAATCATGGAATTTTGAAGATACATGTTTGTCCACAAACATAGTCGCTATTTTATACCGGTTATTTTCGCGGGGATACTTTTTGGCCAGGTTCCTGGTGAAAAAGAACCCCGAACATTTCTATTTGGCCTTATCAAGTTTGATAAAGAATCACCTTATGAATCCGGGTATTGGTTTGATAAATGGTTTCGATCCCGGGAATTTGCTGCTCCTGTAACCCTTATCCCTATCGAGTTACGATACGGTGTTGGTTTTAATGGCGCTTTTTCCGGAGGCATATCAAATCCTTCCGCAAAAGATGAAAAAGGAAACATTAAGTATGAAGATGATACGATCGAACAACTTGATCAGGGGTTTACAAATATTTGGGGATCAGCAATTGATCTGGATCTTGGGCTGGTGAATTTACCCCATTATATAATTAGAACCAGCTGGATGAATATGATGACAGGACTTAATTACAGAAGAAGCAGTATATTTTCCCCAGCCTTTCTTCCTTATTCAGTCTGGGGCAATACAACACCAAGCTGGGGTGAAAAAAAGAAATTTTCCCCGTTGATAAACGAATTCTTGATATCCAATACTCTGCAATGGCAACCTTTCAACTTCTGGTATTTGAACTTTCGCTATGCCTATGGTTTTGCAACCGCGAAATTTTATACAACCAATAATGAAATATGGGACGAAGCCCCTACAGGCTCAGGAACATCCATGGCCCTGGGCGTGGGAATACGGTTTATCCTGGATCCTGGAAAATCCAATCGATTTACACTTGGACTGGATTTTCGCCATTCGTACACTAAGATCAACACTATCAACGATCCGGGAGACCTGACCCCGATCCGCGATTTTGATCTTGCAAATTATGGATTATATCTTACCATTTCTGCATTTTACGGCGGGAAGCGAACTATTGGCGATGAAGCGAAAAAATTATACTATCATAGGGATTATATCAGTGCCAGGAATGAATTTAACCGATTTCTGAAAGAATACCCTTCCCATGCCCATCGCAACCGGGCCCTTGAATACCTGGAGATCTGCGAGCGAAAAATTCCATACGTAATCATGGAAGAAGGTGTCGTGTTGGACGATAAAGGCAAAACGGAGCAGGCCCTGGCAAAATATCTGCAAGCCAAATCACTTGTAAAGAACGATACCATTATCATGTTCGCCCTGGATGGCCGTTTGGATCAGATTGCACTAGACTGGATGAATGAAGCAGAAATGCTTTTACCGGCTGAACGCTACGACGAGGCCATGGCCATTGTTCGCCGCGTGGCCAAGTTTTCTGGCCATGGTTCGAAGGCGCTTCGCCGGTTCAAGTCCTATACAATATTAGGGAATGGAAAGGAACTGCAAAAAGCCGGATTCATCGGGAAAGCCATGGGCAAGTATGCTGAAGCATTGAGTATGAATCCTGAACTGCTGTTTATGGTAAAAGCATTGCAGTACAAGGCAGGGATTCAAATGGTAAATCTTGCTGCGGAAGCTGATGAATTTGATGAAATTTACCTGGCCATAGAATCTCTGAAGTATGCCAGGGAACTTTCTGGAGGAATTGGCAATAAAAATGAGAAACTGCTGACGGACCTGCAGAATAAATTAGATGCTTATGATGAATACAAGGCGAATTTACGTATTGAGGAACGAATGAATCTGGCTCGAGAAAAACAAGCCCTGGCCCGCTCTGAACGTCTGGAGCTGGGGATGACCCTGCCCCAGATTCAGGAACTCATGGGTGATCCTCACGAAAAGGTGATTGGAGGTAATGGGGAGGATCCAAATGAACAACTCTGGATCTATTTTGTAGATAAGAAAACACTGCAGCTTTCCTTTCAGGATTATTTGCTTTTCAAGATAGAAGAAATATAGATCCCTAAATCAAATGGGAATTCTGGGAGGCAAAACTGATCTCCTGAATGACAACTTTGATTATTCCAGCAGCCGGCACGGCGAATAACATGCCAAGCGGTCCCATTAAAATACCACCTATCAATAAGGCGATCATGACGATCATGGGATGTAAACCTGTACTCTCGCCCACAACAATGGGCGTCACAAAATTATTATCAATCTGCTGGACAATGATGAACATCAATATAATGTCCAAGATGAAAAAAGGGGAGGGAACAGCGCCAAGAAGATAATGTCCCATAGCAGCACTGTTGCCTAGGTTATTCATAATAGCGATCAAAATGGCAGGAATCATACCAACGAATGGCCCCACCATGGGGATTAAATTCGCAAATCCTGCAATGATACCGATAAATACGATTAAGGTCAGATTCGCCCCGACCTGGTTTAAAATAAATAAGCCGAGAATTGAAAGTAAAGCCACAGTCACTGCGGCAAAAAGCTGGCCCATTAAAAATTTTGATACCTGTTGTTCCACATTGTAGATCAACCGTAATCCTATTTCAAAATATCTGTTTGGTATGAATCTTACCATGGACCTTTTGAAACTGTAATACTCTACCAGCACAATAATGGTAAAGATCAAGGTCATAACCATAATAAAAATAATATTTCCGGTTGTGCTCAGCAGGCCAAGTATATTTTGAAAAACGTTGCTTAGTTTTCCCTGTAAGCCGGTAATGATCTCTGAACTTTCCGGGATTAGATTCAGCATGGAATCGGGTATCATGACTTGAATTTTATCCGATAAAGCAATCAAACTGTTTGAAAATTCCCGCTCCTGAAGTTTTGCCGAAAATTCTTTGATCTGCTGACCAAAATTTGACATAAAACTTCCTAAAAACCAGGTGAAAGCCACAATGGCAGATCCTACAATCAGCAACACGCTTAGTCCGCGATTATGAATCCTACGTTCCAGGGTATCTACTGCAGGTAGAAATATGGAAGTGAAAATGAATGAAAGAACCAGCATGATCAAAACCAAAGAAATAAAAGGGAATAAGATCCAGATAACTCCCGCCATAACCAGCCCCACCATCAAGCGATATATTTTTAGAGTTGCATCCATTACTGGGGTTTTTCCATTAAAAGTTTATTGGCCTCCCGCAGTCGTTCCGTCAGAACTTGGGAAAGATTCAATAAAATTTTATTGCCCATTTCAGGGAAACGGGAAATAAGGGACATGAGGTCTGTCCGAAAAAATCCGATGAGATGAGATGGGCTTGTTGCCTCCGCCTGGGCAGAACGGGGTTCTTCATCCAAGAGCGCCATTTCCCCAAAAAAATTATCATTGGTTAATGAGGCGAACACAATTCCTGATTCGGGATCCTTAATAACCACAGAACCAGATAAAATCAAATACATGCCTTCGCCGAGGGATCCTTTCTTAAAAATAATTTCCCCTTTTTTATAATTCCGTTTATGAATCAAGCGCGATATTTCTTTGAATTGTTTAGGAGTCAGTTCGTTGAAAACAGGTACAGACTGTAAAGCATGTATAATAGGGCTGTCTGCATTTTTTTTATTGAA
>ERZ651768.1527-NODE-1527-length-16872-cov-18.727538_pt1 | contig 16872 bp, 12 predicted proteins | sample MGYA00514754_ERZ651768 | MGnify/ENA metagenome assembly ERZ651768
TTGGGCTTTGCCTTCACTGAGGGCAGCGACCTGGTGGCTGCGTTTAACGCGGCCATCCAGTCGATGAAAGACGACGGCTCCCTGGCTGCGCTGAACGGCAAGTACTTCGGTACTGCGTTCACCATCACCTACGACGACATCGGCGACGGCGCCTACGCCGAAGAAGTCGCCGTGCCGGTGTTCGGAGGGACGCTGCGAGTCGGCTTGGAGGCCGAGACCGACGGGTTGAACCCGGCTGTCAACCGGTTCGCGGTTTCTGCCTATCAGATGGGCGCCGCGGTCTTCGACTACATGGTCGGCGTTGAAGAGACTCCGTGCTTCTGCGAGTTCAAGCCCATCCTGGCCGAGTCGTGGACCCATTCGGATGACTACGTGACGTGGGACTTCAAGTTGCGGGAAGGCATCAAGTTCCATGACGGGACGACGTTCAGCTCCGAAGCCGTCTTGAAGGCATTCAAGATGCAGCTGACCGATCCGACGGTCGGGATTGCTATCAGAGCCCTCTTTGCGGCCGATGACCCGGAGACGGAATACTTCGAACCGGCCCAGATCATTGACGATTACACGATCCGCTTCCATGCACTGCGGCCACACGTGGACTTCCCTGGCATCTTCTCGACCCAGCTCGGGATGATTCCGTCACTGGCGTACATGGAGGCCGCGGAGGCGGACGGATCGTTGAACCAGGCGCCTGTTGGAACCGGGCCGTTCATGATCGACAGTCGAGTTCAGGACAGCATGACCCGCTTCGTCCGCAATCCCGACTACTGGCAGGGTGACGTCTACCTCGACGCCGTCGAGTTCTACATCTACACCGACGGCGAGATCGCCGCCGCCGCTCTGGGGGTTGGGGACATCGACACCATGGGTACCTCCAACGTCGATGCCATCTTGGCCATTCGGGACCTAGAGGATGACGGCTATGTGATCTATGCGGATGACCGTGGGGATGAGCTCTTCAGCATGGCAAATGCCTCCCATCCTCCGTTCGACGACATTCGGGCCCGCAAGGCACTCACCTACGCGTTCCCGCGCGACGACTACCTCGAGTTCATCGGGGCAGGCGTGCTGCGCGCAGCGGACCAGGCGTTCACTCCTGAGTCGATCTACTACCACCCGGATGTGAAACAGGAGCACGATATGCCCGAACTGGCGGGACCATTGGTTGCCGAGTACTGCGCGGACGTGCCGGACATGTGCTCCGACGGGAAGATCAACGCGGAGTACCAGTACTCCGGCCCGTCGGTCATCCAGGAGCGGGTCTACGACCTGTTCACGGAGGCGTATTCGCCCTACTTCAACTTCACGAAGGACATGTTGCTCCAGGACGATCACATCACCCACGCGATTTTGGGTATGTGGGACTTCATCACCTGGCGACAGTTCGGGTCCCTTAACCCCGATGGTCACATCCTTTGGACGTCCTGTGAAGCCATAGGGGCGCTTTCCCTGAACTGGCCGCGCTACTGCGACCCGGCCGGGATAGATGAGCCGATGTTTGCGGCACGGGCCAGCGACGATCGGGAGGCGAACTTGGATCTGTGGAGGACCTGGACTGAGGGCATCAACGAGAGCTACACCTACTTGTTCCAGGCCCATGCCATGTGGACCCACGGCTATGACCCGAGTGTGAAGAACGTATGTGGCTTCACCTACCCGGATGGCAGCGCACCGTTGTGTCACATCAACGGTGGAAACGCAGGCTGGCACCAGATGTGGATTGAGGAGTAACGACGCGACTTAATCCTTTAACTGGCGTGTAAAGGGGGGCGGCCGGCTAAGCCGGCCGCCCCCCTCACGCAGAGGGCACCTATTCTTCGATGAGTTTCGTGGCGCGACGACTGGCGTTCATGCTCGGGGTTCTGTTCGCCGCGACGTTCTTGGCCTACTCGGCTATGAACATGCTTGGCGACCCGCTGTTCAACGTCGTCGGTTTCTACGCCAAAGTCGACTGCGACGCGGTTCTGGCTGGGGAGATAGACGATGTCATCGGGACCCGGGCAGGGAGCAGCCTCGGCGAATGCCAGCTGGTTGCCGAGGCCCGGGAGAAATACCACCTCAACGACCCGTTGCCTGTCCGGTACGGCCGTTGGATTGGCGCCATGGCCCAAGGGGACTTCGGGGAGTCATTCAAGAACTACATGCCGGTGAGCACCATTCTTGCTGAACGGCTCCCCAAGTCGCTGCTACTCATGGGCATGTCCGTATCCATAGCCCTGGGGATCGCGATCCCATGGGCTGTGGCCGCCGCCTACCGCGCAAACCAAAGGGCAGACAAGGCGTCCACGGCTGTTTCCTTTGGCCTGCTGTCCATCCCCGGTTTCGCCCTAGGGGTCATCCTGTTGTACTTCTTTGTCGTCCGATGGGAGATCTTCCCCAGCCGGTTCGTGGATGACGATCTCTTCTCACGGCTTCGTTCCCTCACCCTTGCCTCGCTCACCCTCGGGTTGCCGTTGGCCGCTGTCTACCAGCGATTACTGCGTACCGACCTGATCACCACCCTCCAAGAAGACTTCGTTATCACCGCCAAAGCCAAGGGCCTGTCGGACCGCCGGATCATGTTCCGGCATGTCCTCAGGCCGTCCCTGTTCGGGATGGTCACCGTGGTCGGCTTGAACACAGCCTCATTGTTCGCCGGCTCGATCATCATCGAGCAGATCTACTCGATTCCTGGAATCGGCCGGGAGTTGTACGTATCCATTGTCCGAGACGACAACACAGTGGTCCTCGCTTGCGTGGTTGTCATCGTGGGCGCCTTCGTGATCATCAACACCGCCGTGGACCTTCTCTACTCATACCTTGACCCGCGGGTGAGACGTGACACTTAATACGAGCGAACCCATTGCCGTTGAGAGCGCCCCCGAGGCTGAAGGCGGGCCAGATGCCGACAAGGCCGCTCCACGTCGGCTGGGGATGAGCTTCTGGGCGGCCATCGGCTGGGTAGCCCTGGTTACGGTGGCGGCACTCCTAGCCCCGTGGCTCCCCATCGCCGACCCGGACGCGATCAGCGGTCCCCGGCTCGGAGGCCCGAGTTGGGACAACTGGTTCGGCACCGACCCCAACGGCCGGGACATGTTCGCCCGCACCATCTGGGGAGCCCGAGTCTCTCTCATGGTGGGGTTCGTCTCGATCGTGCTCGGCTTTCTGATCGGCGGAATGGTCGGGTTGGTCAGCGGCTACCTCCGCGGTCTCACGGACAGCATCCTGAGCTTCATGGTCTTCGTCATGCTGAGTTTTCCCTCACTCGTCCTGTTCTTGCTGATCATCAGCATCGTCGGCCAAGGCTTGTGGGTCGTCTGCATGGTCCTGAGTGTTCTGGTTGTCCCGTCGGTGGCTCGCCTTGCTCGGGCCATCACCATCGCATTCTCCGAAAGGGAGTTCGTGGCCGCCGCCCGACTGCTGGGGGCCACGAACCGGCGGGTCATGGTGCGCGAGATTCTGCCCAACGTTCTCATCCCCATGTCTGCCCTGCTCCTGCTCGGCCTCGGCCTGACGATCATCGGCGAAGGCGGTTTGGCCTACCTGAACCTGTCGGTGGCCGACGGGTTCTCGTGGGGGAAGATGATCAACCTCGGCGCGGCACCTCGAACATTGCGGACCGCCCCCTGGGTGGCCTTCTTCCCGATCGGTGCCATGTTCCTGACCGTGCTGTCCCTGAACTGGGCCGGTGATCGACTCCGCCAACACTTCGACATCCGCGAACTGGGAATCGGGAGTCGCTGAGATGGCCGGAACCCTGCTGCGCGTTGAGGACCTGAAAGTCGGATTCCGCACCGAACAGGGCCTGGTCCGGGCCGTCGATGGCGTCTCGTTTGACCTCGAAGCAGGTCAGACACTCGGTGTGGTCGGCGAGTCCGGCTCGGGCAAGACGGTCACCGCCAAGGCCCTCATGAACCTGTTGCCCTCCTACGCCCAGGTCGAAGGAACGGTCAGCTTCGACAACCGCGACGTGTTTGCAATGGCCGCCAACCGGGAGAAACACTTCTGGGGGGTCGAAATGACCATGGTCTTTCAGGACCCCATGACATCTCTCAACCCGGTCAAGAAGGTTGGCGAACAGATCGCCGAATCGCTGCGAATCCACCTGAAAAAGAGTCGGCGGGAAGCCCTTGCCGAAGCCGGCGACCTGCTCGAACAGGTCGGAATCCCGGAACCGGGAAAGCGCCTCACCCAGTATCCACACGAACTCTCAGGTGGGCTACGCCAACGAGTGGTGATCGCCATGGCCCTAGCTTGCGGACCACGGCTGCTCATCGCCGACGAGCCGACCACTGCACTCGACGTGACCGTCCAGAAGCACATACTCGACCTGTTAGATGACCTCAGGCGGGAACGGGGAATGGCCATGATCCTCATCACCCACGACCTTGGGGTGGTCAAAGGCCGGGCTGACGAGATCATGGTCATGTACGCCGGCCACACCATGGAGGAGGCCCCCACAGCCACCCTGTTCGCTGAGATGCGCCACCCCTACACCGAGGCCCTCCTGGAGACCATCCCGAAGATCGACACCCCCAGCCACACCCGACTGGTGCCCATACCCGGGCGACCCCCCGAGGTGATCGAAATCCCCGACGGCTGTCCGTTCGCTCCACGATGCAGGTACTCGATCAGCAGATGTCTTACCGACCGGCCAGGACTCACCTCACAGGGCTTGGGCCATACCTGCGCGTGTCACGCCCCGGTCGGGACCTCGTCGGGGATGGAGGCCCGGGCGGCCAACGAGTCGGCTGGAACTACTGCTGCGGGCCTTGACATGGCCCAGTTCACCCGGAAGGTCCCGGTGATCGACTTAGCACCCCCGGGAGGCGAGGGCTGATGGCAGGGAGCGGCACCGCCCACCTCCGCGATCACGACGACGTCGTCCTCCGGGTCGAGAACCTTGTCATGGAGTTCCCGACCGGGCGCAATCAGGTTGTCCACGCCGTGTCCGACATCAGCTTCGACATCCGACGAGGCGAGACACTGGGCATCGTCGGGGAGTCCGGTTGCGGCAAATCCACCACCGCCCGGGCCATTGTCCAGCTGCCGACCCCCACCTCCGGACGGGTGGTACTGGACCCGGGCACCGACCAGGAAGCCGAGTTGACCGCCCTGGAGGGCGAGGATCTGCGCCAGGTCCGGCCTCGACTCCAGATGATCTTCCAGGACCCGATCTCCTCACTTAACCCCCGACGACAGGTGCGTGACATCGTCGGCGAGGGCCTAAACATCTGGGCCGAGGGATCCGACGACCAGCAGATCACAGCCAGAGTCGACGAAGTCCTCGAGGCAGTGGGCATAGACCCGTCGGTGGCCGCCAACCGCCGGCCCCATGAGTTCTCAGGCGGTCAGTGTCAGAGAATCTCGATTGCCCGCGCGGTGATTCTCGAACCCGAGATTCTCATCTGCGACGAACCTGTCTCCGCGCTCGACGTGTCCGTGCAGGCCCAGATCCTGAACCTCCTCGAGGAGATGAAAGACCGCTATGGCTTAACGCTGGTGTTCATCAGCCATGACCTCTCAGTGGTCCGCAATGTCAGCGACCGGGTGATCGTCATGTACCTCGGCAAGGTGTGCGAGATCGGTGATGCCAACACCCTCTACTCGGTGCCCGCCCACCCATACACCCGGGTGTTGCTGGCCTCCGCCCCTGAGCCGGCAGCCACCGTGGACGAGTCTGAGTCGGCCATCGGCGACGAAATCCCATCACCAATCGACCCACCGTCCGGGTGCCGGTTCCGGACCCGCTGCCCCCGGGCCGACGACCGGTGCGCAACCGAGGAACCGGTCCTACGGGCCTTGAGTGGCGATCATTTCGTGGCCTGTCACTACCCGACCGTTCCCGGGAGAACCGACGGCTAGAGGTCCGTTGGGGTCTAGCTGAGTCGGTCGAGGATCTGGTCCTCGTAGGACCAGTCGAAGTCCCGCCCCCCGGTTTCGGTGTGCCAGGCATGGGTGTGGGCCACCATGGACGCCAGGTCGTGTTCCGGCTCCCAGCCGGTGTCCCGGCGCAGGGCGTCGATGCTGAACACCACGTTGCGGTTCCAGCGGTGGATGTTGGGGGCCAACCGGGGAATGACCGAGGTGAACCGGAAACGGTGACGGATCGCGGCCTGCCGTCGGGCCGCCTCCTCACTGGTCCGGATGTCGATGTTGGGCCGGGACTGCCCGCCCGATTCGAACTCGATCCGACCGTCCCACAGGTCCTCCATGAAACCAGCGGGGATGAACCGGATGTCTGGTTCGACGCCCAGCACCTCGGCGGTGGTGTGCACGTACCCGAGGTCGGTGAAGTATCCGCGGCCGGTCAGGTTGTACCGCCGGCCGAACGTGGCCGGGATGCCCATCAGCGCCTCGAGAGCCCGGGCCTGGTCCTCGACATGGCCGACCTGGCCGACCGTGGTCCCGTCACCGGGCACCAGAACCGGGCGTCCGGCCTCCAGGCGGGCGAACATGCGCTGCTCCCGGTCGGGGATGATGTTCCGAGGCCCGTAGACCATGGCGAAAGCCACCGTGGTCGCCGGGAAGCCACGCTCCGCGTGGGCCTCGGCGAGTAGGTCCTCGCAGAGCAGTTTGTGCATCCCGTATTCGATCTGGTCGTCGCCCCGTTCCACCGGGTGGTCCTCGCCGATGGGCAGCAGCTGGGCCGCCGCGTAGATCACCGTGGAACTGGCAAATACGTAATGGCCGACCCGGCCGTCGAGGATCTCCACCATGAGCGCCACATCCTCCGGGTGGTAGGAGGTCATGTCCTGGACCACGTCGAACTCCAGGCCACCCAACACCTCCCGCACCGCGTCGTGGTCGGAACGGTCGGCAGTTAGCCGCCTGATGCCGTCGGGGAGCGGCGCCTCGGTCACCCCCCGGTTCAGGATGGTCACCTCATGACCGCAGCGGGCCAACTCGTGGACCAGGGCCAGTCCGTTGAACTGGGTGCCGCCCATGACCAGCACCCGCTTCGGGTCGCTCACCAGCACCCCTCTAGCGGATGCCGTCCCACAGCAGTCGCTCACCGGCCGCCGGGTCGTCCACCAGTCCGCACTCCTCGTCTAAATCCATGACCGCCCGGCGGTCCGGCTCGTAGGACGGCCAGTGGCCCAGCGCGCTGGTCGACGGGTCACCGTCGCGGATGAAGGCGATCCAGGCGTCGTGGATGACCTCGCCCAGCCCATGGGGGACCTCCCCGTCACCGATGAAGGCGTCAACCCCGGCCCGGTCCAAGGTGTTGAAAGTGAACGGGATTTCCAACGCGTGGGCGGCCCCGAACCGTCCCTCAAAAGCCCGGGAGTCCCATGAGAACTGGTACATCCAGGTGGTGCCCCCGTTGGCGTGCCGGGCCTCGGCGTGGCGCACCGCGGGAATGCGGAACACCCAGTCGGTGCTCACCGCGCAGGCCAACCAGCCGGGGTCGTCGCCCACCCGGGGTCGGTAGGCGTCAATGAAGGGATCCGAGTCGTCGACGATCCCGCCCACGTAGCGGCGCAGGCCCGCCTCGCCGAGAGTGGCCAGTCCCCACAGCGACATCTCGTCCTCGTTGGTACCGGTCAGCAGGGGTATTCCCGCACCGCGGCCGCCGGCCGCCAGGTCGATGGGAGGGCCGGGAAGCGCCTCGTGGCCCCAGGTGGGATAGAAGGGCTGGATGCCGCGGGCCTCGTAGCCGCGGGCCTCGATCACCGCCTGCTGGGCTTCGAGGATGGTCAGGGCATCCAGGTCGCGTAGTTCCCCAGCGTCCGGTCGCCCCAACTCGGCCAGGAACTCGTCGGCCACCTGGGCCCCCGCCTCAGGGTCGTGGACATGGTGGGTGGCCCCGCTCTGGGCGATCGCCCGGTGGAAGAGACCGTCGGCCAGCGGTGAGACCAGCAGGTTTGACACGCTGAACGCCCCAGCCGACTCGCCGCCGATGGTCACCCGGTCCGGGTCCCCGCCGAACTCCGCGATGTGGTCACGTACCCACCGGAGGGCCGCCACCTGATCGAGGGTGCCGTTGACCCCCGACGAGGCAAACCCGTCTCCAAGGTGTGAGCCCAGGTCGCAGAACCCGAGGGCACCCAGGCGGTAGTTGATGGTCACCACCACAATGTCGCCCCGGGTGGCGAACGAGGTGCCGTCGTACCACGGCACGGCACCCTGGCCGTGTTGGTAGGCCCCGCCGTGGATCCACAGGTACACCGGCCGTCGGGCGTCGTCGCAGGCTGGGGTGATCACGTTGAGGTACAGGCAGTCCTCATCCCATCGGACCGGCAGCCGGTCGGTCATACCCTCGCCGGGCAGTTGTGGGGCGGCCGGGGAGAACCGGCGGGCGTCGCGCACCCCCTCCCAAGGCTCGGGAGGGGCTGGTGGGGCGAAGCGCCGGTCGCCCACCGGGGCCGCTGCGTAGGGGATCCCGCCGAACAGTTGCACCCCACGTCGGTGGCGACCCGCCAGTTCGCCCAGGCCCGTGTGGGCAACAGGTGCCTCGGTGGTATCGAGAGAGGTCATGGTCTCGCGGCCGTGGTCCTTCGGGTCGGGGAATCCCCCGAAGGGTACCTGGCGTGCCCCCGGGGGTCCGTCCCGGGCCGACCGCTCGTCCTCACGGTTTGCCGAGGGTCGGGACCGAGGGAAGAATCGGCTGATGACTCACCAGCCCATGCTCGCCGGATTGCAGGTGGTGGAGAGCTCCCTGCTCGGTCCGGGCCTGGTCGGCACCTTCCTGGCCGACCTGGGAGCCGACGTGGTCAAGGTGGAGTCGCCGACCGGTGACTACATCCGCCAGATGACCTGGCCGATCGTCGACGGAACGTCACTGATGCACCTCCACACCCACCGCGGCAAACGCAGCGTGGCCATCGACCTGAAGGCCCCCGAGGGAGCCGACCTGTACCGGGACCTGGCCCGGAGGGCCGACGTGGTCATCGAGGCGATGCGCCCCGGGACCCTGGCCCGGCTGGGGCTGGGTTCCGACGACCTGCGGGCCGACAACGAGCGGTTGGTGTTCTGCACCGTCTCCGGGTACGGGGCCACCGGCCCCTACCGGGACTTGCCCAGCCACGGGATCGCCTACGACACGTGGGCCGGGCTGATCGAACCGGTCGTCGACGACGACGGCTTCACCCGGATCCCACCCATGCCCAACATCGGCATCAATGTCGGCCCGATGCTCGCTGCTCTGAGCATTCTCGCCGCGGTGGTCGACGCCCGGCAGACCGGCCGAGGTCGCGACATCGAGGTGGCCCAGTCCGACGCCGCGGCCTACATGGACTGGTACCGGATCGAGACCTGTCGGGCCTACCTGCGACCCGACGACCAGGTGACGGGCAACCCATCCGACGACTACGAGCGTCGCGCCCCCGGCCTGGCTGGCATGTGGGAAGGGGTCCGGTACCAGATCTACGAAGCGGCCGACGGCCACGTGCTGTTCATGGCCTCCGAGCAGGCGTTCTGGAAGAACTTCTGCGACGGCATCGACCGTCCCGACCTGTTCGAACGATGGCCCGGGTCGACCTACGCCGACCACGCCCGCCACAACGCCGAGCTCCAAGCCGAGCTGAGGGACATCTTCCGCACCCGAACGTGCCAAGAGTGGCTGGCCTTCGGCGACCGGGTCGACACCCCGATCGCCCCGGTCAACACCCCCGAAACAGTGGCCGACGACCCCCAGTTCCACCACCGCATGCCCTTCCACACAATCGACGACCTGGGAGCCGAACAACTACCCCTGCCCGTCCACATCGACGGGGACCTACCACCCGCTCCCACGATGGCTCCCCGAGTGGGGGAGCACACCGACGAGGTGCTGGCCGAACTAGGGATAGACGCCGATCGGATCACCGCCCTGCGGGCCGCCGGGGTGGTGGGCGCCGCCGACCCGGGAGGGTCGTCGTGACCCGACTCAGTCGTCTCAGCCGCTCAGTGGAAGGCCACGTAGTGCTCATCACCGGCGCCGGGTCAGGCATCGGTCGAGCCACCGCCCACCTGTTCGCCGACGAGGGCGCCCGGGTAGCCGTCACCGACCTAGGCGACGGTCGGGTCGACGCGGTAGTCGACGAGATCACCGAAGCCGGAGGTCGAGCCCGCGGATGGATACTCGACGTGACCGATGCTGAGTCCATTGACCGGGTTGTTAAAGACGTGGCGACATGGGGAGCGGAGACGAACCGCGGCATCGACGTGCTGGTCAATAACGCCGGAGCGGCGATCGGCACCCCGATCGACGCCCCCGACGCGGAAGAAGCGTGGCATCACGGTCTCGAACTGTTGCTCACCGCTCAGATGCGACTCATCCGCGCCGCGCTCCAACACCTGCGCGACGCGCCAGCCGGTCGCATCATCAACATTTCCTCTACTGAAGGAGTCGGCGGCTCGGCGGACATGACGGTGTACACCGCAGCCAAGCACGGAGTCGTCGGCCTCACTCGATCCCTAGCCGTCGAACTCGGCGAAACCGGGATCACGGTTAACGCAGTCGGCCCAGGACCGATCCGAACCGGGATCACCGAGGCCATTCCAGAAGACATGAAACGAAAATTCGCCCGACGTCGCGTGCCGACCCGACGCTATGCCGAACCAGAGGAAGTGGCCCACGGCATCCTCCACCTGGCCCTTCCCGCGTCGAGCTACATCACCGGGCATGTGCTGATGGTCGACGGGGGAATGACCATCAAGAACAACTGACTCAACGCAAGAGTCCGGGTCGCCCGAAGTATCAAGCAGCGACTGGTACCTCGCCCCGGCCGATTAGCCCTGATAGAGAGTCAGAGAGTCGTATAGCACCGACGGGACGTCGGCACCCTTGACGTGAATAGCGATCTGGGTTGCCACCAAGGTTCCGTGCTTATGCTCCCGGGCCTCGCTGATCCGGCTCCGGGCATGGACAGTGGATCCGGCCGGTACCGGGGCCAGGAACCGGAGCCGATCGCCGCCGTAGTTCACCGCATTCTTGGCCCCGCTGATCCGCATGCCGTCCTCGTCAAGCATCGCAGAAAGCATCGGAACCAAGCTGAGGGTGAAAAAGCCGTGGGCGATCGGTCCGCCGAACGGCCCAGCGTTGGCCCGCTCGATGTCTACGTGGATCCACTGGTGGTCGCCGGTCAGATCGGCAAAATCATTAATCCGCTCCTGAGTCATCTCATACTCGGGACCCCACGGGCCCCATTCCTCACCGGCCGCCGCGTTCAGGCCGTCGATGTCATTGAAACTGATCTCCTGCATCCTCGGTTCCTTCCCCCCGATCGTCCGGGCCGGCCACGGTGACCATCGGGCCCGCGGCCCGCCACGGTAGACGGCCCAGTGCCCAACTATCGTCCCGGGCCGACCGGCGTGGGTCGTCGGAATGGGACCGGAGGAGCCGAGTTGGACCAGTACTACCGGGCGGCGTGGGACTCGTTGACCGCACCGGGCGCCCCATTTGCCTGGTCGGTGGTCGAGGTGTACGGGGTACCAACCCGGGTCTACGACGCGGCCCCGCCCAACCTGATTCCCATCTGGCAGATGTCGGCCGGCCATGGGGAGCGCGACTACCTCGTCTACCAGGAGGAGCGGATCTCCTACGCCGAGGCACATGCCCAGGTGGCCGCCCTGTCGGCCTACCTGGCCGCGGAGGGCGTCGGACACGGCGACCGGGTGGCGCTAGCCATGCGCAACTACCCCGAATGGGTGATGGCCTACTGGGCCACGGCCTCCCTGGGAGCCGCGGTGGTCGGCATGAACGCCTGGTGGACCGAACCAGAGATGGAGTATGCGCTCGACGACTGCGGAGCCGAGGTCCTGGTCTGCGACGGGGAACGGCTTGAGCGTGTTCTCCCGGTACTCGACAGGATCCGGGCCGAACGGTCTCTCCATGTGGTCACGGCGCGTGCCGGAACCGAACTGCCCGGGGATGCCGTCGGTTGGGAGGATGCCCTGATCGCCGGCCGCGTCCTAGAGGCTCCGCAGCCCGTTGAGATCGACCCGGACGACGACGTGTGCGTCTTCTACACCTCGGGAACCACCGGACGGCCCAAGGGAGCGTTACTCACTCACCGGGGGGCCGTCTCCAACTTGTTGAACCTGGCTTTCTGGCAGACCATGGCCCTCGACGCCCAGCAGCGGGCCGTCGACGCCGGAGAGCCACCCCCGGGCTCCGACAAGAAAACCGGCGAGAGCGAGGTGGGCTCGTTACTGGCCGTGCCCCTGTTCCACGTCACCGGGTGCAACTGCTGCGTCCACCCGCTGACCGCCGCCGGCGGCAAGATCATCCTCATGCACAAGTGGAATGCCGAGGAGGCGTTGGAGTTGATCGAACGGGAGCGTCCCTCGACTTTTACCGGGGTGCCCACCATGGTGCGCGAGCTCCTAAATAGCCCGGACTTCGCCCAGCGTGACACCAGCAGCCTCCAGAACCTGGGCGGGGGTGGTGCGCCCGTCCAGCCCGACCTGGTCCACAAGATCGAGGAGCGGGCCGAGGGTCGGCCGGCCACCGGCTACGGCCTCACCGAGGTAAACGGGGTGGTCACCATCAACGCGGGCCACTTTTTCCTGGCCAAGCCGGAATCAGCGGGCTCGCCCTGCCCGATCATGGAGAGCCGGATCGTTGACGAGGACGGTCACGACCTCCCAGTCGGGGAGACGGGCGAACTGTGGGTGAGGGGTGGCAACGTGTTCCGCGGGTACCTGAACCACCCAGAGGCCAACGCGGAGGTGCTCACCGACGGTTGGTTCCACACCGGCGACATCGGCTACTTCGACGACGACGGGTTCCTGTTCCTGGTCGACCGGGCCAAGGACATGGTCCTGCGGGGCGGCGAGAACGTCTATTCGGCGGAGGTGGAGGCGGCCGTCTACGAGCACCCTGCAGTCGCCGAGGCCGCGGTGTTCGCCGTGCCCGACGACCGTCTCGGCGAGGCAGTCGGGGTGGCCGTGGTGCTCCTGGACGGTGACTTCTGCACGGCCGACGAGCTGCGGGACCACACTCGCCAGTTGATCGCCAGTTTCAAGGTCCCCGAATACGTCTGGTTCCTCGACCAACCCCTCCCCCAGAACGCCAACGGCAAATTTCTCAAGCGAGAGCTCCGTGAAAGATTGGTTGGCACTCCGGCAGACTGATCGTCCCGATAGGACGGGAGGCAAAGACAGTGGGAAACGTCTACCTGGAAGGAACTCGGGCGCCAGTCCAAGAGGAAGTGACCGCCACCGATCTTGCGGTGACCGGTGAGATTCCCGAGGAACTAGAAGGGCGCTGGCTGCGGAACGGACCCAACCCGCGGGGAGTCGTCGACCCGGCGACACACCATTGGTTTCTCGGCGACGGCATGATCCACGGAGTGCGGCTGCGGGGTGGTCGAGCCGAGTGGTACCGCAACCGGTGGGTGCGGGGTGCCCGCATGGCGGCCGAACTGGGCGAGGACCCGCCAACGGGCCGTTCGTTCGGCGACCGCGACTTCGGCCCCAACACGGCAGTGGGCGGCTTCGCCGGGAAGACCTGGGCGATGGTCGAGGCCGGCACCACGCCCATGACCCTCACCTACGACCTCGACACCATCGGGTACGACGGCTTCGACGGCACCCTGCCCGGCGGCTTCACCGCCCACCCCAAATACGACCCTGCAACCGGTGAATTACACGCCATCTGCTACGCCTATCCGGACCAACTCGATCGGGTGCAGTACGTGGTCGTCGGCAGCGACGGTCGGGTGGCGAAGATGACCGAAGTACCGGTCGGCGGTATGCCGATGATCCACGACATGTCGCTCACGGCCCGGTACGCCCTGGTCTATGACCTGCCGGTGTGCCTCGACATCCAGGCCGCCATGGGCGGAGGCCCGTTCCCGTTCGCCTGGAATCCCGACCATCCAGCACGGGTCGGGCTCCTCCCACGTGACGGGACCGCCGACGACATCGTGTGGTGCGAGGCCCCCCAGTGCTATGTGTTCCATCCTGTCAACGCCTACGACGACGACGGCACCGTCGTGGTCGACCTTTGCCGTTACGACAGGATGTTTGACGGCGACCAAAACGGACCGGTCGGGGACAGTGCGCCGAGGCTCGCCCGGTGGGTGGTCGATCCGGCAACGGCAACCGTGGCCGAGACGGTGCTCGCCGACGGCCACCACGAGTTCCCGAACCACGATCCCCGGGTCGGCACCCGACGGCACCGCTACGCCTACACCGCCGACGGGTTCGAACTGGGACCGACCCATCGGGTCGACGTCGAGTCCGGCGAGGTGGTCCGGCACGACCACGGGGAGGGGCGCTTCGGTGCCGAACCGCTACTCGTGCCCAAGGACGGATCCACCGACGAGGGTGACGGCTGGGTGCTGGTGTGCGTGAACGACCGGGTCGGTGGACCGGCCGAACTGGTCATCCTCGACGGGAGGGATATGGCCGGACCTCCGGTAGCCCGTATCCACCTGCCCCGACGGGTGCCCGACGGCTTCCACGGCTCTTGGGTACCCGACACGGTTGTCGCCCCGGGTTGAACGCGGCCCGGGCCGCGCCGGGATGTCATGGTTGTGTCGTGGCCCAACGGCGCGCTCCCACCCACAGCGTTCTCGTCGTCTGCCCGCCCGGCCTCGAGGACGTGGTGGCCGACGAACTGGCCTCCCTGGGGGTGCGACGAACCAGCGCTGCGAAGGGCGGTGTGACCTGCCGTCTAACCACCCGGCAGCTCTACGCGGCCAACCTGTTCCTCCGCTGTGCCACTCGGGTGTTGGTGCGGGTGGCCCGCTTCGAAGCCTCGTCATTCGCCGATCTGGAGGGCGCGGCAGCCGGTCTCGATTGGGCGCCGTGGCTGGCCCCTGGTGTATCGGCCAGATTCCGGGTCACCACCCGCCGGTCCCGGCTCTGGCATGACAAGGCGATCGCCGATCGCCTTACCGAGAGCCTGGGAAGTCGCCCGACGGGAGGCGCCGAGCAGCTGGTGGTAGTACGGGCTGTCGGCAACCAGTTCACAGTCAGTGTCGATGCCTCGGGGGCACCCCTTCACGAGCGGGGCTGGCGCCAGGCCACAGCCCGGGCTCCCCTGCGGGAGTCGGTGGCCGCTGGGATGCTGGCCGCTGCGCGATGGGATCCGGCCACCCCGTTGGTCGACCCGATGTGCGGGTCGGGCACCATCGCAATCGAGGCGGCTCTGGTGGCCGCCGGGGTGGCTGCCGGGTCGGGGCGCCCCATGGCCCTCCAGGCGTGGCCGTGCTTCGAACCGGGCACCTGGGCCAGTGTTGCCGCGGAGGCGGACCGTCGGCGGGCCGAGGCCGGCGAACCGCCGCCGATCCTGGCCGTCGACCGGGACGACGGCGCGGTGACGTCAGCCCGGGCCAACGCCGAACGGGCCGGGGTGGTCGGGGTGATCGAATGGCGGACCGGTGCCATCTCGGACCTGCTGCCTCCGTCCACCAGCGGCGGGCCAGGCTTGCTGTTGACAAACCCTCCCTGGGGCGGCCGCCTTTCGGCCGCTGGTGACCTGCGCAATCTCTACGCCACTCTCGGTCGGGTGGCCCGGGAGCGGTTCGCCGGGTGGCGGATCGGCGTGCTGGTCGCCGAGCGGGCTCTCGCTCGCCAGATCCGACCGGGTCTCAGCGAGGCGTTGCGACTGGAGCCGGGCGGGCGGCGAGCCTGGTTACTGACCGGACCGCTAGGTCGCTGACGCTTACTAGCGGACCACCAGTGTTGTCGTCATGTCGGGGTGGAGGGCACAGAACAGCGGATAGGTGCCAGGAGTCGACGTGTCGACCTTGAAGTTGTCGCCGGGGTTGAGGATCCCCGAGTCGAACGCCCCAAGGTCCGGTTCATCAGGGCTGCCTGCGCTTACCGTGTGGGGTACCGAGTCGCTGTTGTTGAAGTAGATGCTTTGTCCGGCGTCCACCTCGATGGTCGACTCAAATGCGAAGTTCGTGACCAGCGATTGGCGCGCGCCCTCCGGGAAGTCGTCGCCGCGGACAGTGCGCGAATTGAAAACATTGGATGGGTCAGCCACCGGTGCAATGGTCGGGTTCCACATGGAGAACACTCCCATCTGGTTGTCGCGGGTGGTCTCCGCCCAGGCATGCATCATCCAACCGATGGTCGGGTGAAATCGGCCGCCCCGGTCAGCGCACTCCTCCTCGGTCACAAAATCATCCCTTCCCGCGCTGTTACCCCGGCAGAGGTTCAGATGGATGTGCCAGTTGTCGAGGCTGCCGGTGAATCCCCGTGGGTGGTCGACACCCACCGCACCAGGTGGGAGTAGGAAGGCGCTACCCACCAGGACCATCGGCTCCCCGTCCCAGGCACCGTCACGGCATTGGCCGAGTGCCTCATTGGGCAGGCTGCTATCGGCCAGGGCGTAGAGGATGATCTCCGGCTCGGCCGGGTTGAACCCGTTGTCGAAGAGGTCGCCCCGGTAGAAGTGGGAGCCCATGTTTGGCGTCTGGATCCGGTCGGAGACGTAGCCTTCGGCGCAGGCTGTGTTCACGTCGGCATGTGCCTCCAGGAAACCGTTCAAGGCGTCGAGTTCCGAGACCAGTTCGGTCAACTCGGTCGGGGTCAGGTCGAGTTGACCGGGAATCGGGTCGCCGGACCGGAGGAGATCCTTTAGGTCGCCGTAGGAGCAGGGGAGGTCCGGGTCCTGACAGCGGACCTGGGTGCCCAGCGGGCCTTCCACCAGGGTTGGAACGACCCCGGCTGAGGTTTGCCGGAACACGTAGCGGGTAAAGCCTGGTGCGCCTCCGGCCGACGGTTCGAGATCCTCGGGAAGCAGCCAGTCGGTGGCCGCCTGTTCGAACGCTGCCGCCTCAGCCACATAGGCGTTCAACTGTTCGGTGGTGAGGATGATTTTCGGGTCAACCGTTGTGGTGGGTGCCCCGGTGGTTGAGGGGACGGTGGTCGTTGTGGTGGGTGCCCCGGTGGTTGAGGGGACGGTGGTCGTTGTGGTGGGTGCCCCGGTGGTTGAGGGGACGGTGG
>ERZ651768.1531-NODE-1531-length-16852-cov-3.331148_pt1 | contig 16852 bp, 16 predicted proteins | sample MGYA00514754_ERZ651768 | MGnify/ENA metagenome assembly ERZ651768
AGGCAAAGATAATAGGTTCACTGTTATGAAAACTAAATTTTGGTGGTTTCTATTTACTTGGACTGTGGGAGGTTTATGGGTATTTATTACCATGGCTGCAGGTCTTGCGGCTTTAACCTCAGCTAAAATTGTCCCACTTGGGTGGTTTGCCTTAGTGGGAGTTAGCTTATGGTTAGAAGGATTCATCATTGAAGTTGTGGCTGACTATCAGAAAAGTAAATTTAAATCTAAAAAAGAGAATCAATATAAATTCCTAAACCAAGGCCTGTGGTCTCTATCAAGGCATCCAAATTATTTTGGCGAAATCACTCTGTGGTTGGGAATAGCCATAATTGCTTTTCCAGTTTTAGAAGGATGGCAATTAGTTACTTTAATTTCTCCAGTTTTTGTATATATTCTCTTAAGTAAAATAAGTGGAATAGCCATGGTAGAGCCAAGGGCTGATAAAAAATGGGGTGAAGACCCTGAATATCAACTTTACAAGGAAACAACACCGGCTTTAATTCCTATGTTTAAACATAAAAATCAAGGAATAAAAAATGAGTGAAGATAAAAAAACAGGAAGCTGTCTTTGTGGTGCTGTCAGTTATAGCTTTAACGAATCATCAGTAATTTCAGCTCATCACTGTCATTGTAAAGATTGCCAAAAGTCTACTGGATCAGGTAAAGCAACAATTATCGTCGTGCCTGAAGCAGGATTGGAAATTGAAGGTGAAATTAAATTCTTTACGGTTACGGGCACTGATGGCGGCCATGTAACTAGAGGATTTTGTGAATCTTGTGGCTCTCCATTAATTAGCTTCGTGGAGGAGATGCAAGGAGTTAAGTTTATTAAAGCGGGAAGTTTAGACGATTCTTCTTGGCTAAAGATTAATTCTAACTTATGGAGTTCTACGGCGAGAGAATGGTCGCCCATTGACGAAAACTTACATAGTTTTAATCAAAACCCGGAAGCTTAAAGGGTTACGAGGACTGAGTTCTGGGCAAATGCCCTCTCTTCCTCTTCCTTCTTAATTAGATGCTCTGAAGAATACTTACTTCAGGACGACCTGCCATATATTGACCCATTTCCCCTCCGATAGTCTTCATATGTTCGGTTTTACCATGAGCGTCAAGGGCTTCTTGTGATTCGTAACGTTCTAAAACAACATAGGTAGTATCATCTTGGCCTTTATACCAATCGTAGTAAACGACCCCTGGCTCATTTGTTACTACTGCACTCTGAAGTTTACCCGCAACTGCTTCAAAATCTGCATTAGTTCCTTCTTTAATTTTCATGGTTGCTATTATTCCTATCATTTAAGTCCTCTTTTATTTTGATTTAAATGTAAACTTTATTTCTATTTTGAAGAATAATCGAGTACTTTTCTAACAATGGAAAATTTAGTTATTGTGGGTGGAGGCCAGTCAGCTGCTCAATGTGTATTAACTCTGAAAAGGAATGATTTTAAAAACAAAATTACTTTAATTAGTGAAGAGAAACACATTCCTTATCAGCGCCCTCCTCTGTCAAAAGAATATTTATCGGATGAAGTTACCCTTGAAAGGGTTTACATGAAATCGAAAGAATTTTATGACCAAAATAATGTTGAAATAATTTCTTCTACGAAAGTAATTGCTATAGATAGGAATAAAAAAAGCTTAACTTTGTCTAATACAGAAAACCTTCAATATGAAAATTTAGTCCTTGCAACAGGAAGCAGAGTAAGAAAATTAGAAGTAGAAGGTTCTCATCTAAGTAATATTAATTACTTAAGAACAATTGAAGAAGCGGACCAGCTTAAAAAGTATTTTAAATTAGGAAAAAAACTTGTTGTTATCGGAGCCGGATATATAGGTCTTGAGGTGGCTGCAGCAGCTATAAAGAAAGGGTTAGGTGTTACCGTAATAGAAATGGATGATCGTGTAATGAAAAGGACTGTTGATCCCATTATTTCTAAGTATTTCGATAGCTTACATAGGAGCAAAGGCGCTGAAATAATTTTAAACGCAGCTTTGGAAAGATTTGAAGGGAGAAAAGAAGTTGAGAAGGTAATATGTTCCAATGGAAAAATTCTTGAGGCTGACGGTGTTGTCGTTGGGGTAGGCATAATACCTAACCAAGAAATTGCAAAGTCCGCTGGACTAAAATGTAATAATGGCATCGTAGTTGATAAGTTTGGTAGAACCGAAGATCCCTTTATATTTGCTTGTGGAGACTGCACTAATCACCCTAACCCTTCTTTGAATAAAAACCTCAGACTTGAATCCGTACACAACGCTTTGGAACAGGCTAAAACTGTTGCTTTCTCTTTGATTGGTAAACCCGAAAAATATGATCAAATACCTTGGTTCTGGTCTGACCAATATGAGGAGAAGTTACAAATAGTGGGTCTGTCTGGAGACCACGACGAAATTGTAACTAGAGGTTCTATGGCTGAAGGGAATTTTATGCTTTTTTTCTTAAAAAAAGGCGAACTTATAGCCATTAATTCAGTCAACAATCCTAAGGAATTTTTAATTTCTAAAAAGCTGGTTGCAAATAAGCTAAAAATAAGTTCAGATGTCCTCTGCGACCAATCAACTGACCTTAAAAGCTTACTTAAATGAAAGAAATAGTTGAAACTCAATACTCATTAGGAGAGGTTGTAAAACACAAATACTTGGATTTCAGAGGTGTTATCTACGATGTAGATCCAGAATTTAATAATACCGAGGAATGGTATCAATCGATACCTTCAGAAATTAGGCCCAAAAAAGAGCAGCCCTTCTACCATGTTTTTGCCGAGAATGATCAGGTCTTTTATTCTGCTTACGTTTCACAACAGAATTTACTGATAGATGATAGCCAAGTGCCAGTAGAACATCCTGACGTTCCAACTTTCTTTGGAGAATTCAATGGTCGATCTTATAACATTTTAGACGCAACTAAGAACTAGCCTTCTTTTTTAAGGTGGCAAAAGCCACACAGATAATAAACAGTTCCATTGCCTGCTCTAGCTCCTCATTAGTGCAAGCTGTCGGTGCTAATCTTATATTTTCGTCATTTGGATCAACGCCATAAGGAAATGTAGAGCCAGCTGGAGTTAATTTTAAACCCGCTAAATTGGCTAAGCCTATTACCTCTTTTGCTAAGCCAGGCTCGCAATTAAAAGAAACGAAATAACCTCCGGTTGGTTTTGTCCAAGATCCATAATTTTGTTTTGAAAGCCATTTTTGTACTATCTGAAACTTAGGTCTTACGATATCTGCATGTTTTTTCATATGAGACTTCAAATCTATAAAATCTTGAAAAAAGTTCACATGCCTAGCTTGATTTACTTTATTTGGATTTATGGCTACTGAGGAATAGTGTTTTACAAATCGCGCTAAGTTATTTTCACTCATTGCTATAAATCCTATGCCGGATCCGGCATAGGTAATTTTGGAAGTAGAGCCAAAAGCAATAACAGAATTCATTAATCCTTTTTTTTCAGCTAAAGAGAAGATATTTGGCAATTCTTCCGAATCCATAAAATCATGTACCGCGTATGCATTGTCCCAAAGAATCCTAAATTCTTCCTTTGACCCTACTGTTTCTAGCAAGCCTTCTATACATTCTGCGTTGTAAGTCTCTCCCGTTGGATTTGAATGTTTAGGAACACACCAAATTCCTCTAACTGAAGAATCACTTTCAATAATAGATTTAATTTCCTCTATGTCAGGTCCTTTTCCTGTAAGCGACACAGGAATCATGTTTATTGAAAACTCTTCACATAATTTGAAATGTCTGTCAAACCCAGGAACTGGACATAGAAAAGAATTCCTTTCATTCATTGACCAAGGACCTTCTCCGCTCCCTTGAAAATATAAACTAGACAGATAATGAGCCATCAGGGTAAGGCTGCTATTGCCTCCCGCTATTACCATCTCTTTCCGACAGCCTAAAATCTCAGATCCTAGCTGTCTGATGCCATCAAGCCCTAAAAGTTCTCCGTAGTTTCTTGTGTCAACCCCCTCGTGAATGTACTCCCCTGATAAAGAGGTATCCAAATCATTGGAAAGATCCAGTTGTTCACTTGAAGGCTTTCCCCTTGTTAAATCTAATTGAAAGTCTTTAGATTTAAGCTTCTCGTAGAGTTCTTCGACCTCTTGAATAGTTAAATCTTGGTTCATTTTTTTGGATTTGGTAAACGTATCTACCTTAAGCGAATAATATCATTGCCTTGGATTTCTATACAACAATGAAAGCAGGTGGTTAATTTTTAATCACTTCTTAACAAGGCTTTTATCTACGGTTCTGGTTAAGAACTACACAGAGTTATCCACAGTTAAAGTGGATAAGAAAAACCCAAAAAGAAAAATTATCAGTAAAATACGCTTTTCATAAAAACAGCTTTGAAAAAAACAGCCCTACACGAAATACACTTAGAATCTTCTGCAAAAATGGTAGATTTTAACGGTTGGGAAATGCCTATCCATTATGGCTCCCAAATAAAAGAGCATGAGTTTGTTAGAGTTTCATGCGGAATATTTGATGTGTCTCATATGACCATTGTTGACATAGATGGAAGGGATGCAAAAGGATTCTTAAGATTCTTACTTGCGAATGATATTGGTTTATTAAGGCAAGATTTTAGCTGTATGTACTCTGCATTATTAAATGAAAAAGGAGGTGTAATTGATGACCTAATTGTTTACAAAATGTCTTCTGGTTACAGATTAGTTGTTAACTGTGCAACTAGAGAATCAGATATAGAGTGGATAGAATCCCGTAAAGGAAACATGGAAGTAATCATCTCAGAAAGAAATGACTTATCTATTCTTTCTATTCAAGGCCCGCGTGTATTTGAAACCTTATCTAATTGCTTCTCTTCGGACCTTTCCAGTAACTTGAGGAGAAAAAAATCCTTTCAGGGCTTACAAAAAGGGGGAACTCTAATAACCACAACTGGGTACACAGGAGAAATAGGTGTTGAAGTAATGATAGAAGATGAAGGAGCAAAGGCCGTTTGGAAAAAGGCGTTATTGTCAGGAGCAAAACCCATAGGTTTGGGTGCCAGAGATACGCTTAGGTTGGAGGCAGGTATGAATCTTTATGGTTCTGAAATGGATGAAGATACTTCTCCTTTAGAATGCAATATGGCTTGGACAGTCTCCTTAGAAGATGGCACTAGAGACTTTATTGGAAAAGAATCTTTCAAAAGAAAAAAGAAAGGAGGAAATTTTGATGTGTTAAAAGGTCTTCTTTTTGAAGACAGATCAATAGTTAGATCACATCAAGTAATTTATTTTGATGAAGCTAAGGAATTAAAAGGATTTGTAACTAGTGGTAGTTACTCCCCGACGCTGAAAAAATCTATAGCTTTAGCTAGAATACCTCCTTCAAGCTCAGAAATCTGCATGGCAGAAGTAAGGGGTAAAACAATTAAGGCTTCCATAGGAGAACCTAGATTTGTTAGGGAAGGAAAGATAATTTTTAAAGGATAAAACTTAATGCAAGGTCTACCTAATAATTATAAATTTTTGTATAGCCATGAATGGGCTAAATTAGAAGATGATGGAATTGTAACTGTAGGTATTAGTGATTATGCTCAAGATCAACTTGGTGACATTGTCTTTGTTGAACTTCCTGAATTAAATTCTGTACTTATTCGGGGAGATGAAGCTGCGGTTGTAGAATCTGTAAAAGCAGCTTCTGAGATTTATTCTCCTGTTGGGGGAAAGGTAGTCGAGGTCAATGCTCTCCTGGAAGGTTCACCTGAACTAGTAAACTCTTCACCGTATGACGAAGGCTGGTTTTTTAAGTTAAAACCACTTGATGTCTTGGAGTTTGACAACCTACTTTCACCTGAAGACTACGATAACCTTTGTGAAGATTAATTGAATGGTAGAAACTAACAAATCTGACTCGTCAGCTCTTCGAACGGTCTTAGGGTCTTTTTCTTCTAGACATATAGGTTTAAATGAGAAAGAAAAGAAAGAAATGTTGAATAATCTTGGTTATTCAGATTTTGATACTTTTATTAAAAACATAATACCTCACGATATTCTTAATGATGCCTCCCTAAAACTAGAAGAAGAGATATCCGAAGAACAGGCCTTGGCAAAGCTTAAGATTTTGGCTTCTGATAACAAGTTATATCATTCCTTTATAGGACAGGGTTATTACAACTCCTTTACACCAACAGTAATTTTAAGAAATGTTTTCGAGAATCCTGGCTGGTACACTTCTTATACTCCCTATCAACCAGAAATATCTCAAGGGAGATTAGAAGCACTTATAAATTATCAAACCATGGTTAGCGACCTTACTGGTTTAGATATATCCAATGCTTCTTTATTAGATGAAGCGACAGCTGCTGCCGAAGCCATGACTTTGGCAAAGCGAGTATCAAAATCTAAATCAGAGAACTTCTTTGTAGATGAACAGTGTTTTTCCCAAACTATAAAGGTTATTGAAACTAGGGCTAAACCCTTAAACATAAATGTAATAGTTGGACCTTTAACTTCTTGTAAAAATGAAGATTATTTTGGAGCATTATTTCAGTACCCTAACTCTGAAGGTGCAATACATAGTTTCTCAGAAGAAATTAAACACTCTAAGAAACAAAAAGCTCTAGTTATTATGGCAACTGACCTCCTAGCTTTATGTTTAATTAAATCCCCCGGAGAGTTAAGTGCAGATATAGCCGTCGGTTCGTCCCAGAGATTTGGAGTTCCTGTGGGATATGGCGGGCCACATGCTGCCTTCATGTCTGTGAAAGAGAAATACAAAAGATTCTTACCTGGTAGGCTTGTAGGTGCTTCATTAGATCAGCATGGCAAGATTGCTTACAGGCTTGCTTTGCAAACTAGGGAACAACACATAAGAAGAGAGAGGGCCACCAGTAATATTTGCACAGCACAGGCCCTTCTAGCAATTATGGCTGGGTTTTATGGTGTCTATCATGGACCTGAAGGCTTAAGAAAAATAGCTCAAGAAGTAAACAAAAAAACTTCTAAGCTGGCTTATTTACTCAAAGACAAAGGCTACAAATTAAAATCAGAATTCTTCTTTGACACGATAGTAATAGAGTCGGGTCAGGAGACTAAAGCGTTGATACAGAAAGCTGTAAAGAAAAAAATAAATCTTAGAAAGTTGGATAATAATTGCATAGGCATATCTCTAGATGAAACTGTAAGTAAGGAAGTTTTTGAAGATATTTTGTCCGTTTTTTCAATTGAGAATCCGGTAAAAGAAGAGGGTAAGATGAAATCTATACCTGCTAACCTATCGAGATCAAGTCAATACCTACAGCATCCTGTTTTTAATAAATATCACTCAGAAACTGAGATGATGAGGTACATAAAAAGACTTTACGAAAAGGATATTGCTTTAGATAGAGCAATGATTCCTCTTGGATCCTGTACTATGAAACTTAATGCTGCTTCTGAAATGCTACCTGTTAGCTGGCCAGAATTTTCTTCTATCCACCCATTCGCTCCAGAAGATCAAGTATTGGGTTACAAGAAATTAATTCAAGAACTTGAAGATCAGTTGGCAATAATTACAGGCTATTCAAAAATTTCTCTCCAACCTAATGCCGGTTCTCAAGGTGAGTATGCGGGCCTTCTAGCCATTAGGGCCTATCATCTGAGTAGGGGTGATACTGACAGAAATATATGCTTAATACCAGTATCTGCACATGGAACTAATCCAGCTTCAGCGCAAATGGTTGGAATGCAAGTGGTTGCCGTTCAATGTGATGAAGAGGGAAATATCGACTTAAGCGACCTACAGCAAAAAGTTAAAAAATACTCCAGTAAGCTTGCGGCAATAATGATCACCTACCCTTCAACTCATGGAGTATTTGAGACTACCGTTAGAGAAGTTTGCGATGTTATCCATAAGCATGGTGGTCAAGTTTATATTGATGGTGCAAATCTTAATGCTATGATTGGTTTATGTTACCCAGGAGATTTTGGAGGTGATGTTTCCCATTTAAACTTGCATAAAACTTTCTGTATTCCTCATGGAGGTGGCGGTCCTGGTGTGGGTCCTATAGGAGTAGCCAATCATCTGAAGCATTTTCTTCCAGGGAATCATTCTGAAGATTCTGTAGTTGGACCAGTTTCTGCAACAGAGTGGGGCAGCGCAAGTATTCTTCCTATTAGCTGGATGTACATAAAGATGATGGGTGCCTTGGGTCTAAGAAAAGCTACTGAAGCTGCTATTTTAAATGCCAATTACATTGCCCATCAGTTAAAAGACCATTATGAAGTTCTTTATAAAGGTAAGAATGGTCTTGTTGCTCACGAGTGCATTATCGATGTAAGAGATTTAAAGGAAAGTGCAAACATAGGAGTTGAGGATATAGCTAAAAGGCTTATAGATTATGGTTTTCATGCTCCTACTATGTCATGGCCAGTAGCTGGTACTCTAATGATTGAACCTACTGAGAGTGAATCAAAAGAAGAGGTAGATAGATTTTGTGAAGCTATGATAAAAATAAGAGAAGAGATAAAAAGAATAGAGTCAGGAGAGTTGGATCAAGAGGATAACATGTTAAAAAATGCACCTCATTCCGCCGAGCAAGTTTCTATTGATAACTGGGAACATTCTTATTCTAGATCTGAAGCAGCATATCCGGTTGATAGTTTACGCAATAGTAAATACTGGTGTCCTGTTAGCAGGGTAGATAATGTTTATGGAGACAGGCACTTAGTATGCAGTTGCCCTTCCATGGAAGAGTTTAAGTAGCTCTATCTATTATTGTCCACTTCCTCTCTTCAGAAATTCTTTTTAGTTTATCGTCTGGATCTACCGCTATTGGATAGTCAGCAAATTCGAGCATTGGCAGATCGTAGATGGAATCTGAGTAAGCATAGACTTTATCTTCAACTGACACGCCTTCTAAAAAAGCCCATTCTTTTACCCTTCTAACTTTCTCTTCAGAGAAATTGGGAATTCCTTTTAAAGTCCCTGTATATACACCATCTTTGATTTCTGCATCGGTACCAAAGAAAGTTTTAAGGCCTAATAGACTAGAGATTTCTCTAACCAGAAAAGATAAAGTAGCAGAAACTAGGAGGCATTCATCTGAATTGTGCTTTTGAATTAATCTTTGAGTTAACGAATCACTAAATTTATCCTCTACCTCTAAGGCAAAAGGCTTAGCTAACTTCTCTACCTCTTGGATCGTCTTCCCTATCAAGGGTTCCAGAAGGAATATCGAGTACGCCATGGTGTCGAGCCTGCCCGATCTATAATCAGTATCAAATTTGACTTTTTTTTTGAAAAATTCTTGGCCGACTAAGCCCTGTTCTTTTAAATACCGCGTCCAAGCTTCTTCAGAATCTCCGGTTAAAAGAGTGTTATCTAGGTCAAATAAAACTAGTGCCATCTAGTAAATTCATTAAGGTGCTCTATTATAAAGGTTAAGACTTAAATAAGGTTGGAGGAAGGATTTGTTTTCGAAAAATATATACAGGCCCAATGTAGCTGTGATAGTTATAAATAATTTCGGCAAAGTATTATGGTGTCAAAGAATCGAACATGATGGTTGGCAATTTCCGCAAGGAGGAATTGATCAAGGTGAGACTCCGAAGGAAGCAGCTTTAAGAGAAGTTAAAGAAGAGGTGGGTTTGGGCTCTAATGATATTGAGATTATTTATGAAACACAGGATTGGTTCAAGTACGAAGTACCTAAAGAGAAAAGAAGAAAGTATTTCAGTCGGGGTAACTTTGTAGGTCAGAAACAAAAATGGTTTCTTGCAAAGCTCTTGACTGACGACTCTAAAATTAACTTAAAAACTAGTCTTCCAGCAGAATTTGATAGATGGATATGGTCAACCTATTGGCATCCATTAGAAACAGTAGTTCCCTTTAAAAAAGAGACTTACAGGAAGGCATTAATAGATATACTGCCTGTGTATAACAATTTAATTGTTAAAGCTTAAATTCAAAACAAGACTGCCCCTAGATTTTTAGATTCGCCTGCTTAAGATTGTTTCTTTAAAGTTGATTAACACAATTTAGAAAAAAAATTTATTTGGGTTAATTTCTAGTTCTTATTATCTAATCTATAAGCGATAATGACGCTTCTTTCGTGTTAGAACTTTTTTTATACCTTTTACTAGGAACCTTTTCCGGTTATTTAGCAGGACTCTTTGGTATTGGAGGTGGGATCATTATCATTCCTGTTTTTTTCTATATATTCAGATCTTTTGTAGGTGTTCCAGAAGAGGCACTTGCGCATACCGTTTTAGGATCTTCTTTAGGTGTTATCGTGTTTAGCTCTTTAGCTTCGGCATACTCACATCACAAAAAAAAGGCTGTTATTTGGGACCTTATAAAGGTCATTGCTCCTAGTATCTGTCTTGGTTCAGCCCTGGGAGCTCTTACCGCCAGTTACATCACTAGCTCTACTTTGCAAGGGTTAGTAGCGATCTTCCTAATTGCTGTGTCCATTCAGATGGCTTTTCAGTTTCCTCCCCCTCTGCAAAATCCAAAAACCAGCTTTGTAGGTCCAATCATAGTAGGAAGTGGTATTGGTTGGCTTTCAGGAATTTTTGGGATTGGAGGTGGTGTTTTTTCTGTGCCTTATTTTTACCATAGGGGTCTGCAAATGACTCAAGCCATAGGATCTTCTGCTGCCTGCGGCATCCCTATAGCCATTTCAGGATCAATTTCTTATATGTTTGTGGGTTCAAGTCTTTCTTACTTACCTGAATATTCTATAGGTTATGTTTACCTTCCGGGGGCAATTATAGTTGGCTTGGCCAGTGCATTAAGTGCCTCAGTGGGAGTTAAAGCAGCTCATAGAATAAAACAAAAGAAGCTACGTAAAGCGTTTGCTTTACTGTTAATGTTAATGGGACTTAACCTACTTCTAAGATAAAATTCAGTTAATGGATTACTACTGGAAGACCAACCTTAAAATACTTATATGCCTTTTATTAATATGGTTTCTTGTGTCTTTTGGCTTTGGAATACTCCTTTCAGATTGGCTCGATCAGTTTAGGATTGGGGGCTTTAAACTAGGCTTTTGGTTTGCACAACAAGGTAGTATTTACGTCTTCATAATTCTTATTTTTACTTACGTGTATCTAATGGAGAGACTAGATAAAAAGGTCTCCAGAGATGATAAAGAAAAAGGTGCCTAATGTCGGTTCAAGAATGGACTTTTTTAATGGTGGGGATCTCTTTTGCTGTTTATATTCTCATAGCTTTTAAATCTAGAGCTCGATCAACTTCAGACTTTTATGTAGCCGGTAAAAGCGTAAATCCGATTGTGAATGGCATGGCTACTGCGGCTGACTGGATGTCTGCAGCGTCATTCTTGTCGATGGCTGGATTAATAGCTTTCTTAGGAAAAGATGGATCGGTTTATCTCATGGGATGGACAGGCGGTTATGTATTACTTGCACTGCTTCTAGCACCTTATCTCAGAAAGTTTGGTCAATTTACGGTACCTGATTTTATTGGAGAAAGGTATTACTCGAATACGGCGAGAGTAGTAGCAGTACTCTGCTTAATCTTTATCTCCTTTACTTATATTGCAGGACAAATGAGAGGGGTAGGGATTGTTTTCTCTAGATTTCTTGAAGTAGACATAAACCTGGGAGTAATTATAGGTATGGGAATTGTTTTTGTTTATGCGGTCTGGGGGGGTATGAAGGGCATAACTTATACTCAGGTCGCGCAATACACCGTCTTAATCTTTGCTTATCTTGTTCCAGCTATTTACATTTCGATCATTATGACCAACAACCCTGTACCTCAATTAGGTTTTGGGAGTACTTTGTCTAATAGCCCTGAGTTCTTATTAGACAAACTTGATAAAGTTACTTCAGACCTCGGGTTTACTGCTTACACAGAAAGTACTAAGAGCCCAATAGACATTTTTTGTATAACTGCTGCTCTTATGGCAGGAACCGCTGGACTTCCACATGTCATAGTTAGATTCTTTACTGTCCCTAGTTTTAGCGCGGCAAGAAAATCAGCGGGTTACGCTTTAATCTTTATTGCCCTTCTCTACACCACTGCCCCAGCTGTATCTGCTTTTGCAAGGATGAACCTGATCGACTCAATTCAAGATAAAGAATATTCCGAATCTCCTCAGTGGTTTAGAAATTGGGAAGACATTGGACTAATAGCATGGAAAGACAAAAACGCTGATGGCCTCATAAGATACTCTTCAGGCAATGCCCTAGAAGAGGTAAAACCCATCTTTTCAGAAAAAAGAGGAAATTCAGGAGAAAGGATCGTTAAAAACCTGCCTGACCTTTCCAACGAAAATGAGGTTTACATAGATACAGATATTATAGTTCTGGCGAACCCAGAGATAGCAAAGCTACCCTTTTGGGTCATTGCCCTCGTGGCAGCCGGCGGAATAGCAGCAGCACTTTCAACGGCTGCAGGATTACTTATAGCTATTTCGTCAGCTATTTCACATGATTTACTTAAAAAAACTTTTATGCCAAAGATAAATGAAAAACAAGAGTTATTCTTTAGCAGACTCGCAACAGCCTTTGCGATTGGAATTGCTGGTTTATTCGGAATTTATCCACTTGCATTTGTCGCCCAAGTAGTGGCCTTTGCTTTTGGTTTAGCAGCTTCGACATTATTCCCTGTATTATTGTTGGGCATCTTTTCTAAAAGACTTAATAAAGAAGGGGCAATTTCAGGCATGTTGGTTGGTCTTATATTCACATCAAGCTACATCACTTATTTCAAATTTATAGCTCCCGAGCTCAATACAGCGGACAATTGGTTTATGTCTATCTCTCCAGAAGGTATAGGTTTTGTTGGAATGATTTTAAATCTGGTGGTCGCTTTAATTGTTTCTTCGTTGACTGAGCCTCCCCCAAAGGAGATTGGTGAGATGGTTGAACAGATCAGGCAGCCGTAATGATCCTTCCAGAAATCGATCCAGTAGCCCTTCAATTAGGTCCCTTAGCAATAAGGTGGTATGGAATTACTTGGGTGATTGCCTTTGGGCTTATTTACCTGTTGGCCAGTAAGAACTTAGCCAAGTTCTCTAAAGAACAGCTTGGTGATTTAATGTTTTATGGCCTTCTGGGAGCAGCGCTTGGGGGGCGTCTGGGTTACAAGTTATTTTATGATTGGGGAGGTTTAGTTTCAGATCCACTTTCACTTGTTTATTTTTGGCAGGGAGGAATGTCCTTTCATGGAGGTTTTCTTGGAGTGCTTCTTGCTAGTTACCTGCTGAGTAACCGTTGGAATTTTAAATTTTTTGAAGTTATGGACTTTATTGCTCCTTACATACCAATAGGACTGGGATCAGTGCGAATAGGTAACTTCTTAAACTCTGAACTATTAGGAAGGCCAACTGAGGTGCCATGGGGTGTCATTTTCCCATCTGACCCAGAAGGCCTGGTAAGGCATGCTTCGCAAATTTATCAGGCTGTTGGTGAAGGAATTATCTTGCTGTTATTTATGTTGTGGTATTCAAGAAAACCAAGGCCTCACATGGCCGTCTCTTCCATGTTTTTAGTGGTTTATGGTGTTATTAGATGTTTGACAGAAATCTTTAGAGAACCTGATGCACATATAGGTTTTGATTTATTCAATTCAATTTCAAGGGGACAATTGCTCTCGGTGCCAATGATTGTCATTGGGGTCATGTTATTATTTTATTCGTATAGAAATTACTCAAAAAAAGATGCGACAATATCTTGATTTAATGAATTATGTGCGTGAAACGGGCACGAAAAAGCCAGACAGGACCGGAACTGGGACTTTGAGTGTTTTTGGATATCAAATGCGTTTTAATCTTGAGGAAGGCTTTCCTTTAATTACAACTAAGAAAGTTCATCTTAAATCAATTATTTATGAACTTCTGTGGTTTCTCAAGGGATCTACAAACATAGATTATTTAAAAGAGCATGGGGTCAGTATATGGGATGAATGGGCAGATGAAAGAGGCGAACTGGGTCCAGTGTATGGGGCTCAATGGAGATCTTGGCCTACACAAGATGGAAACTCCATAGATCAAATATCAGATGTTATTACTCGCATCAAATCAGATCCCGACTCTCGAAGACTGATTGTTAGTGCCTGGAACGTTTCACAGATAGAAAAAATGGCTCTTCCTCCTTGTCATGCTCTATTTCAATTTTATGTTGCAAAAGGACGACTTTCTTGTCAGCTCTACCAGAGAAGTGCAGATATTTTTTTAGGAGTTCCTTTTAATATTGCTTCTTACGCTCTATTGATTTTAATGATTGCTAAAGCTACTGGCTTAAAGGCCGGTGATTTTGTCCATACTCTAGGCGACGCACATCTTTACTTAAACCATCTTAATCAAGTTGATGAACAGCTGAAAAGGAAACCTTTTGCTCTTCCCAAGATGAATATTAAAAATGAAATAACAGATATTTTAGAATTCGAATATGAAGACTTTTCTTTGGAAGATTATGAGTCCCACCCCCATATATCAGCTCCTATAGCAATCTAAAATGAAAGTATCCTTAATTGCAGCTTTTGATGCTGGAAGAGTTATTGGAAATAAGGGGTCAATACCCTGGTCTATTAAAGAAGACTTAGAGCATTTTAAGGAAATAACCGATGGTTCTGCCATCATCATGGGTAGAAAGACTTATGAATCAATAGGAAGGCCCCTACCTAATAGGTTAAACATAGTCATGACTAGAAATCCCAAGGGATTTGATGGAGTTAGAGAAGCTACAAATAAAGAAAATGCTTTAGAAATAGCCTCAACCTTCTCCCAAGAGATCTTCATAATCGGAGGAGAAAATATATATAAGGAGTTTCTTCCCGATGCCACCAAGATGTATCTGACTAAAATTAAACTTAAAGTTAATGGCGATGCTTTTTTCCCAGAATGGAATGAGCATGAATGGGAAGAGGTATCAAGAAGAGAAAGCAGAGATCCTGATCAAAGCCTAGACTATGTTTTTTTAGAGTACCGAAAAAAATAATTTAAGAGGATCCGAGTCCTAAAGCTTTCCTCTTGAGCTCCAATGCCTGAACTCTTTCTTCTTCACCTTCAGTATAAGTGATCCATTTTCTTGCTTGGTCTTGGATTTTTTTCTTCTTTTTCTTCTGCTTTTCTTTTTTATCACTTAATTGCTTTTCTGCAACATCTATACATCGTCTAAAAGATGCTATTGCTTCATCCCACTTTTGATACTCAAATAATACTTGCCCCAAAAGCATATGGGCATTGGCTTCATCTTTCAACTTCCCTTTCTTAATGCCTGACCTGATTGCTTTTTCAGATTCTCCATATTCATCCAACCCAAAATATACTTGTCCAAGGAAGATAAAAAGCTCTCCCTCCTTGGATAGTTTTGCTGCCTTGGCGTAAGCTGGCTTGGCTTTTTCTAATTCTTTTGCAGCATGCCAATACTGTGCCATCGCTTTTAAAGTTTTTTCTTCTTCTTTTATAAATCCATTTTTAAATCCATAAGCCAAAACATTAGCCGCCTTGTGAGGGTTTTGGTGCATGAATAGCAATTGACCTAGAGCTATATATTCTCTCTGCTTATCCAACAACCTATCTTCATGTGCAGCCTCTAAGGCACCCAATTGATCTAAGATTCTGTCTTTCGACCCATACAAGCTAGACAAACCGACCCAATATCTCTTTTTAGGGTAGTGTTGAACTAGTGTCTCGTATATAGGCAAAACGTCTAAGTCTTCTTTTAACTCTACATACACAGCCATCTTCAGTAGATAGTCATTTTCTCTCGCTACTGCTTTTTTTGTTTCTCCAGTCTCTACCTCTTCACCTTCTTCGTTTATGATCGTTATTGGAATATCTCTGCTTTCGGCAATTTCTATGGCAGTTTCAATATTAGTTCTTGCCTTTTTAAATTCTTCTAACTGAAAGTAAGCCGTTGCAATTAAGGAATATCCTTGAGAGCTAGGCTCTTCTACGCCATCTATCCATTCAAGTAAATATTTAACAGAACCTCTGTAATCTTCCTTAATGAAAGACAATTGGGCCAAGGAGAATAGGGCTTGGTTTCTTATCTTGTAATCCGCACCTTCCGATATTACAAGCAGCTTATATTTGCTTATAGCTAGGTCATATTTTTCCTGAGAAAAGTAAATGTAGCCAAGGTAGAAAAGCATACTCGCCCTATCCGTTTCAGTAAATTTAGGATCGGTTTCCATTACTGAAAGCATCTCAATGGCTTCGAACCACTGCTCTTCCTCCATAAAGGGCTGCACCTCCTGCAAAATCCTTTGGGCTTTCTTACTGGGGAGTTTTACTCTTTTTCTGGACTTCTTTTTTTTATCGTCGGCGGCTTCCAGATTGAAACCCTCATAGTCTGGAGTTACTACCATAGAGACGATTGGCATTAAGCTAAGAGTTACGCTTACAACCAATGCTCTAACTAGAAAATTTATAACTTGTTTATAGCCAAACATCTGATTATTCACAGCCCTCAGGTACATATTCCGGGGGTTTATCTTTATCTTCTATCTTGAAAATAATAATATTATATACATCTTTAACCTCTATAGCTTCGCCATCTCTTATTTGGGGCTTGTATTTAAATTTCAATGCAGATCGCATAGCAGCTCTGTCAAAAATACCGGAAGGTTGAGACCACTCAATTACGGGATCTCTTACTGAGCCAACTTTAGTAACTATAAATTTCAGCATAACGCATCCTTCTATGCCCCTTTCTTGGGCTCTTCTAGGATAAATAGGAGGAACTTTAAAAATTGGAACGTAAGAACCATCAGCAAACACTCCCGCTCTCTTACCTTTGAAATCAAACTTTGGCCGTGGAGCGGCGTTATCCAAATCAGCAGGTGGAGTCATATCAAACTCAGGTGGCATGGTTTCTGGAGGCGGCTCTTCTTCTTCAGGCCTTTCAATGTCTTGCAATAACTCTAGATCTCTTTCGG
>ERZ651768.1533-NODE-1533-length-16835-cov-3.949755_pt1 | contig 16835 bp, 3 predicted proteins | sample MGYA00514754_ERZ651768 | MGnify/ENA metagenome assembly ERZ651768
TACTTTTATCTCTGTTGAAAAAGGAGATTGTATTTATCTCTATTCCGATGGATATGCCGATCAGTTTGGCGGTGAAAGAGGTAAAAAGTTTAAATCTAAGTCATTAAAAAATCTTTTGGTTTCTCTTAGTGAAAATCCAATGGATGATCAATGTGAGTTATTAATAACAGAATATTTAAACTGGAAAAGCGATTACGAGCAGGTTGATGATGTGTGTGTAATGGGAGTGAGGGTATGATGAAACTTTGTATCTTTAATGTGGTATCATGTTTGATGTAAATTAAAAAACACTTATTTATGAAATTTAAATTAATGTTCGATGATATAGGGTATAAGCTAAAGGTTTCAATGGAGGCTGTGAATAAAGCCTCTGGCTCAATGAACTCAAGGGTCATCCCCAGCATGAGAAGACTAAAAGATATGGGCGCAGGAAGTGATAATATTGAAAAAATCGACTTGCTTGATATTGATAATGAAAATAATACAGATAGGGAAAATAAATAATTTTATTTTGGTGTTATTATTTTTGAAATTTGGCATATAATAAATGATTGCAATGTGAATTATTATATGTACTATCCACGCCTTTTATTTTGCATAAATGAACATGCTAAATAAATTTATTTCAAATCATCAAAAAAGGTAAAAACATGGAACTAGGTAAAGTAAAATTTTACAACAAAGGAAAAAAGTTTGGATTTATTGAAGGCAATAATGGAATAGACTATTTTTTTCATTCAACTGGAATATCTACAGATGTTTATATAGTTGATGGAGATAAAGTTGAGTTTAAGACAGTAGAAGGTGACAGAGGACCAAAGGCAATAGAGATTTCGCCAATCGACTGAGCCAATATTTTCTTAATTAATGCATAAAGCCCCGGTCACCCGGGGTTTTTTGTTTTTGGGGGTGGTGGGTAGATTTAGGTGACCTAAGAAGTTTGATATGAAAAAGACATTACTTATTGTTTTACCACCATTACTGACTATTGGGTGTGAAAATTTTCAAGACTCTAAAATTGATGGCGTGATTTGGATGGTGTTGGTGTGTGGTGTACTCTTGATAGACTTAATGATTTATATCAACAATAATTAACTGCATCACACCGCTTTAATCCCCGCCTGCTTACCCTTCACCTGCCTGTTGAAAATGTAATGCATTTATGGAAACGGGCAGTATAGAGTGGTAAAAAAATAAAAATGCAGCAGGGGGTATTGATACCATTGGGGAGAAAAATAACGATATAATATTAATTAGATTCCTGTTGTTTTAAGGTATTTATTTTTTAGATTACTGGAACTTATTATTTGGATTACAGGGACTTATAGGAGAAGAATGGCAGATTTCAGAAAACTTTTTTTCCAGCATACCCTGTAATGGGTATATGGTTCCGGTTGGTGGGAGCCGGGATACCAGAGAAATGGTACTGCTGATATAGATTCTGCTTAATAAAAATTCTAGAAGAAACATAATTATGAAAAGAATATTCACCCTTTTGCCATGCCTGTTCTTTTTGAATGCTGGAATAAGGTCTCAGGACCTTTGCCCTCTTGATGGAATAAGCGTTACTGGCGGGGATGAAGAAAATATAATCTACTGGGGGGACTGGCAAGACTTTACTGAGACCTTTGATACTGAGTTACCCGATGACTGGACGGTGATAAATAGTGGAACTGCACCTGATTATAGCTGGAATTGGACACAACCTACAGGTACCCAATCCATTGATGGTACTCCATACATGCGAGTTGACTCAGATGCCGCTGGAACTTTAAACGATTTTCTTGATGAAGAATTAATTACCCCGGTTATTAACTCAGAGGGTATGAGTGGACTATACCTTGTCTTCGATCATTATTACAATAATATTAGTATTGATCAAGCATATGTAGATGTCTGGGATGGTGATGATTGGGTTACTGTTGCCTCGTTCACCGCTGATATTGGAGCATGGAATGCACCGGATCAGCAAGTTTTGGATTTATCAGATTATGCTAATTCCGAGTTACAAGTTCGATTTCATTATATTGATAATGGTGTCTGGGCTTGGTATTGGGCAATTGATAATGTAGTTATTTCAGCTACTTCCCCTGGAGAACGATCAGTTTACACATATACATTAACTGAATTTGGCTGGGATATGAATACCCTTTCAAAAGAAGAACTGATAGAAAAATACCCGGCAAGCGGAGGGCCATATTCCATTGTTGATGAATCGAGCATTGAGGAACATATTGTCAATACAAGGGATATCCCGGAAGAATGTGGGACCTTTTCCATCTACCGTGTTTATGATGCTACAGATAACTCTATCATAGGTGAAACAACCGAATTATCATATACACATGCATCGCTCACTAATGGTCAGGAATATTGTTATTACGTAACGGTTGTTTATGATGAAGGAGAATCTGAAGGTACGAACACGGAATGCGGCACGCCTGCCAGCCCGGTTCCTGAGGCTACCATATCCTTAGATAATGTGTTTGGCTTGCCCGGAGATACAGTTGTTGTTGGTGTGGATATTGAGATGGAAAATGATTATTCAATTAATTCCTATGAAATGACATTTGGTGGTTTTGGAAACTTCGCTGTCGAATTATTGGGAGTTGAGACCAGTGGTACACTTACGGAACAGTTCGATTGGATGATATCTATAAATGATCTGGATTCAAGCGTCATAGTTGCAGCGGCTGGTGATGCAGAAATGACTTATGGCGGAACACTATTAAAATTACGGTTTGCTATCGATTCAGATGCCCAAGGTGCTGAAATTCCCATAACTGCGTACGACATACTGCTGAATGAAGATTACGCCAGTGCAGATACCAATTCGGGCAGCATAGTTATTCCTGAAGGGTGCACGGATAATTATGTGGCAATTTTCTGTGACAACGGCTCCTCTCAGGCAGAGGTCTCCTGGGTCCTTATTAATAGTGATGGCAATTCAGTTGCAGCCGGCGGTGCACCCTATGAATCTAATTTTTGCTTGCCCAGTAGTGCCTATACTCTCCTTATGTATGACTCTTTCGGCGACGGCTGGAATGGCAATATGTGGGGAATTTATGATTACATTGCTGACAGTATTGTAGTGTCGTTAACACTTGAAAGCGGTACAGAAGGTTCTGAAATTTTTCTCCTTGGAGATGCTGAGCATGTCCTGGGATGTATGGACCCCGATGCGATCAATTATAATGAAGATGCAACTCAGGACGATGGGTCCTGCCTCTACAATGGTGATCTTTGTTCTGCCGCGATTGAAGCTGCAGAAGGGGATGCCGGTAACCAGGCAGATGGCGATGATGAATGGTTTTACTTTACAGCAACAATGGATGGCTACATCACCGTCACAACGTGCTATGACAACCAGCCTGAAGATACGGATGTTTACATTTATTCTGGATGCCCCGCAGATGGCGGTTTTATTATCGATGGTGCTGACGACTCTTATTGCGGAGATATTACTGGCGGCAATGATTTTGCTTCTGAAGTAACTATAGCTGCTGTATCCGGGGAAACGTTATTTATTTTCTGGGATGATACCTGGAATCCAGGTCCCTTTACCTGGTACCTGTACGAATCACCACCCCAGAATGGTCCAGAAAACCTGACCGCAACAGCCGGTTCCGGACAGGTCTTCCTGGAGTGGGACCCAAGCTCTCCTAATGTTAATTCCAGAGAAAACCCTGGATCATCTTCACCTGAAGAAATTGGTTCAGTGCAGGATGCATATGAACAATCACTGGTTAAAAAAGAGATAATGAACTCCAACCGTCCATTACGTGCCAATGATAACGTGCGTGATGCAAATCAATCTCAGCCTTATCACCTTCCAGGATGGGCACAGAGGTCTGGCCGCGATGCTACAGTAACCATAACCCTGTACGATAGCTATGGTGACGGCTATAGTGGAAATGGTTACCTGGAGAGTCTGGATGGTGAGCAGATTGCTACGCTTCCAGGGAGCAACTGGGGATCTGAAGTCTCATTTGGCCCCTATAATCTTGCGGATGGTGTTTATGTAATCTATTTTGAGGAAGCGTCCTGGATGTCAGAAACAACCTGGGATGTGGAAGATGAAAGTGGAAATGTAATCGCAGACGGCGATGTTTATAGCCCCACATATTTTGCTATCGGTGATTATGAAGTCCCACAGTCCGACCTGTCTGCCAGTAACATTACCTTTAATTACCCGGAAGATGCCTTAAACGTTGATATCACTAATAATGGCGGTGCTAGTTCCGGACAGTTTTATGTTACATATTACATAACAACCGAAACCAATGGCGAATGTAATGACACCACCTATGAGGCATGGGCATCTATCCCAAATCTTGAGCCAGGTGCTACCGTTACTGTCGGTTCTGGTTCTGGCCTGTTAGAGTATCTGGAAGAAATGGGGATTTGGGTTGGTTATGGGAGCTATACCTTTGGCGTTATGGTGGACCAAGAATGTACTGTTGATGAATCCGATGAGACCAATAATACATTCACAGGAAGTGTAATTATCCAGGATCCATTGGAAGGTGTGCAGTGGAACATTTATCGTCAAGAATCCGGTGGTGAGTTTGGCTTTACAGCGTTAATTGAATCAGCTCCGGAATACACAGATATCCAGGTTACTGGCGGCACAGAATATTGCTACTACGTTACCCAGATGGACGGCAATATAGAATCTGATTCATCCAACATCGCCTGCGCAACCCCAGCGGGTGGTACCATCGTGGTAGTCCCGTACCCGGTTGAATTTGATGATACCCAAGCTACTATGGTATCCCAGGATATTGTAGCCACTATCAGCAATGGTACTCCCGAGGTAGGACTTACCATACAAACAGTATCCATTACGGGTGATGATGCCGAACATTTCCAGCTGGATGATGGTAACACATATCCGGTTACAATCACGGATGGAAATATTGTGGTAAATGTTAGCTTTCATCCTCAAACAACCGGAGAAAAATCTGCTTTACTCTACATCACTTCGGCTACCGAAACATTCAGCGTGCCGTTATCGGGGCGTGGCTACATGCCGCCGCCGACAAACTTGACTACCATTTCATGGGGGGATTACGTGGTACTAGATTGGACTCTGCCTGACCCGAATATAGGCTGCGGGGATTTTGCCATTGATGAATTGCCCTTTACCCACCAGTATAGCAATACCGGTATGGGCGATGACTGGCCGGTTAGCCCTACCCAGGGTGAAGATGTTGCCTACACCCTGAATGTTGATGAAGCTGCCACGTACACGTTTAATCTCTGCAGTGAATTCACAGATTACGATACAAAGATTGAAATATTTACAAATGATCCGGATTGTGCTACGCCGGTCTCTACTGGGAATTATAACGATGATGGCCCAGTTGGAACCTGTACAGAAAGCCCAGCAACCTATACACCGAGTTATCTGGAAAGTGTTAGTCTCACTCCCGGTCAGTATTACGTTGTTGTAGATGGCTTTGGAGGAGCCACAGGCAACTATGAGATCACAATCAGTCTATCCGGTGGCAGGAATAGTATTGGCTATGTAAATAACTCTATTAGAACTGTCTGGCCGGCAGAAGAAATTAAAATGGCTGAACTGGGCTATAGCCAGGAAAAAATTGACGCATACACTGAAATTGTTTATAACTCGGTATCTGCGAATCAAGAACGCGGCACTGCTTTTATACCTTACACTGCTATCCGAATTCAGGATGATGATGAAAATCACCTTTCGCGTGATCGGCAGATAACCAATTTTATCATATACCGTACCAGAAACGCGGATTTAGCTGCTGAAGATTTTAACTTGCTCTCGATTGTGTCCAGTGAATATTCACCGCCATATAATGATTACCAGGTTGATAGCGGGGCAAAATATTATTATTCTGTATCTGCCTTAGATGATACATTGGGTGAGTCTGACAGGTCAGCGATCGTCTCTGCTTTGCCGCTTGCCGCAATGGCTTTGCCATTCGAGACAGATCTTGAGAATGATGATGGCGGTTTTATTACAGATGATCTCACTCAATGGGAGTGGGGCGTACCAAACTATGGACCCGACAATGCTTTTAGCGGAGGAAAAGTCTGGGGAACAAATCTATCCGGTAATTATCAGCATAATAGCGAAGACTTGCTTTTCAGTGTATTTAATATTCCAGAATCGGGGCTGCCTGTTATCTTGCAGTTTATGGCATGGTACAATCTGGAATCTGATCATGACTATTTGAATGTTGTAGTAGACCATGATAATGATGGACAGTGGAACGTAATTGAATCGTTTACCGGTGCAACAGCTGGTTGGCAAAACAATATAATCATCCTGCCCGATGAATACAGATCAGCATACACAAAGATTGGTTTTAGGCTGGATACTGATATATCTACAAATGCCCCCGGGTTCTATGTTGATGATATTTTTGTTTTGAATGCCAGTATGCCAGCGATTACTACAACTCAGGATGCATTGCCTCAGGCAGTTGAAGATATGCTTTATACGCTTAACATTGATTTCACAGATTTGGATGGTGTTTCCGCGGATGAATACCAGGTAGAATTAGCAGGTACCGCCACGGAATGGCTATCTGTCAATTCGATCGATGGTCAGGATGGTAGCTATACAATAGAAATAACGGGTACGCCTGATGATGATAATTTATATCAAAATCAATTAACTATTACGGTGACCGATGCCATGAGCATTGAATCTCAGCCGGCAGGTTTTACACTTGACATAGTTGCTGTAAATGATTCACCAATGATTATCGGGTATGATGGGGAGAGAGTATTTGATGAAGATACCGAGCTTACGCTGATTCTTTATTTCCTGGCAGTAGTAGACCCGGATAATACCTTCCCCGGAGATTTTGTTGTCCAGGGTGTAACAATTCAGGAAGGCGAACACTACACATCGAGCGGACAGACAATTATCCCGAACACGGATTATTTTGGTGCACTTACAGTACCGATCACTATCAATGATGGCACTGATGATAGTGTTCCGTTTGATCTGTCACTGACCGTGTCATCTGTTAACGACGCGCCTGTTATCACGACCGCTGTCGCGGATACCGCCGCTGAAGGAACAGCCTATTCGCTGCCTATAGAATTCACAGATGTGGAAGGATCAATTTACGGGCTTGAATTCAGTGCCGAGATCTCAGGTAGTGCTGCAGAATGGCTTTCTGTTGGTGATATTATTGTGCACAGCGAGGGTGAGTATACACTGCCGATAAATGGTACACCGGATGATCAAAATCTGAATGAAAATAGTCTTATTGTAGCTATATCGGATGGTGATGATATCAGTATGGCCACTTACAGCATTAGTATCGTTGATGTAAATGACGTTCCATTGATACTGGATTATGTGGGCAATGTAGAAATTGATGAAGATACAGAATTTACGCCATCTCTATATTTCTTAACGGTGGAGGATCCGGATAATATCTTCCCCGGGGATTTTGTTGCCCAGGGTTTAACAGTTCATGAAGGAGAACATTACACAATTAACGGGCAAACAATTATCCCGAACACGAATTATTTTGGTGCACTTCCTGTACCAATCACTGTAGATGATGGTTCTGCTGAGAGTGCTCCTTTTGATATAGAGGTGGAAGTATTACCCATTAATGATGCACCTGTTATTACTGCTCAGATTGCAATAAATACAAATGAAGATGATACTGTTTTGGTAACGACCGATATGCTCATTATTGAAGATGTTGATGGTGAAAGCCTGTTTACGGTATTGCTTTACGATGGCGATAATTATTCTGTTTCGGACAATGATATTATCATTCCGGATCAGGATTATAATGGTATCATCTCTATAGCAACACAGGTTGAAGATTCATCAGGTGCTTTAAGCAATATTTACAGTTTACTTATTACGGTTCAGCCTGTCAATGATCCCCCGGTTGCTACTGATGTACAGTTGAGCCCATCCGTCCCGCTGCTTACTGAGAATATTATTTTGTCTTATACTTTTATTGATGTTGATGATGATAATGAATCAGAAACTGAAATAATCTGGTACAGAAATGGCTTGGCTGAGGCCAGCTATGCAAACATGACCTCCCTCCCTGCTGCCGCTACTGCCTGTGAAGAAGATTGGCTTGCAGTCGTCATTCCTTCAGATGGCGTTGTGAGTGGGGACAGTTCTTCTTCAAATCAAGTCACGGTTTGTGGTGAAAATACTCCGCCGGTTTGGTCGGAAAATATTGATCCATTCGATATAGATGAAGACTCTGAAGAAAATATATTTTTTATGAGTGACTATGTTTCTGATAACGAACAAGCTTATTCACAGATGGCCTTTTCCGTTCAGGAAAATAGTGGCTCCGCTGTTCTAGCCGCATCATTTAGCGGCGCTGATCTTGTACTTACCACATTGGAACAAAATTATTTCACAGATGGATCAATTACCCTGAAACTAGTGGTGGATGACCTGGGCGGATTTTTGGATACAACAGAAGTGAATGTCAATATTTTGTCCGTGAATGACATGCCTCTTATTCTTTCCTATGCTGGAACGGATAGTCTGGATGAAGATAGCTCGCTTACTTTATCGCTTGATCTATTCAATGTAGAAGATGTGGATAACTCCTACCCGGATGATTTTACATTTGATATTTCAACCGGTGACAATTATAGTATAAGTAATAGAACAATTATCATCCCTGATTTAAATTACAATGGTCCCCTAGAAATTATAGTCCTTGTTAACGATGGCGAGTTGAATAGTGAGCCATTCACCTTCCAGATTGAAGTAGTTTCCGTCAACGATCCACCGGTAATTATTTCCCAGGTAACGCTGCAGATAACAGAAGATTCTACACTTACACTTACGTTGGATGACTTGATATTCGAGGATGTAGATCATACGGATGATGATATGACCATTCTACTGGGAGATGGAATTGACTATTCAGCGGATAACACCACCATTACACCCGCATTAAACTTTACAGGTGACCTGGCGGTTCCTGTAGTATTGTTTGATGGGCAGGACAGCAGTAACGTATTCCCGTTAGTGATCCAGGTGATACCGGTCAACGATGCCCCAGCCGTGGTGAACCCCTTAGCAGATATTGTTGTGGATGAGGACAGTGAATCGCTGACCTTCTCTTTATCCGGTACCGATGGAGCGCCCTATTTTGATGATCCTGATATAGAAACCGGCGACCTGTTGAGCTATAGTGCTTACAGTGCGGGTGAAGGTTTAATCACTGTGCTGCTTGATGCTGACAGTGTCTATGTTGATTTTCTGCCGGACTCTAACGGTGTGGATACACTTTTCATAACAGCCTTGGACCTGGGCGGTCTTACAGGAACGGATACGATCCCGGTGACTGTGAACTCTGTGAATGATGTTCCAATAATTCTTGGCAGTACAGAGTACAGTATTATAGAAGATTCAAACATAACACTCAGTATTGATTCCCTTGACATCATTGATGTTGACAGTGAGATCTTTACTTTGGCTATCCTGCCAGGTGATAATTATACCTATGATGAACTAGTGGTATCTCCGGAACCGAATTACCATGGCACACTCATTGTTTCGATTACCGTTAGTGATGGTGACTCAGTCAGTACCCCGTTTAATCTTAATATTGTGGTTGTTCCGGTCAATGACACTCCTCTTCCCTTTGATCTTTTGACCCCTGCATACGGAACAGAAGTAGTGATTACGCTTTTAGATATTATGAACAATACCAATCTTGAAGTATCCTGGTCATCATCTTTCGATGCCGATGAAGATGAGATGACCTACAGTATGAAATTGGGAGCATTTGGCATAGATACGGTACTGGTGAGCACCCCGGATACAAGCCACAGTATTTCCTATGAGCTGTTGACAGCAATTTTGGATTCGCTTGGAACCAGCCAGGGGCAACTGTTTTGGACGGTATTCGTGACCGATGGGATTGATACAATCAATGCGAATAATGAGTTCAGTCTGAATGTAAACGCCAATAATGTTCTGGGTATAGATGAATTGCTGATACCGGATGTTTATGCCTTGCACCAGAATTACCCAAATCCGTTTAACCCCACCACCACGCTTAAGTACGATCTCCCGGAAAATGCCTATGTAACATTAAAAATTTATGATATCATGGGTCGGGAGGTCATTGCACTGTTCAGCAATGGCTACCAGGAAGCCGGCTATCGAAGTATCAAATGGAACGGCTTGAATCAGTATGGGAAACCGGTAGGATCAGGGATGTATTTCTATATGATCAAAACAACTAATTTTACACAAACAAGAAAAATGATCATGCTTAAATAGCATGGGTAATTGATTAAATGTTTATATCAATCTTTACCATAGCTCTGTTGGTTGACCTTGTAAATGCCCAGCGGGATTTTTGCAAGTACAGACCACCTACAGGGAGAAACCATGTATAGAAAATCGCTAACAATAATCGTTTTACTTGCATTAGTAGTAGTAAATGCCGGATCTATAGGAAAGCCTATATCCGACCCGATCAGCGGCGTTTTAAAGGCCAAGGTGGCCCGAGGCGAGGCTCTTACCTCAGCGGAAGAACGAATCGCCAGAGAGCACGGCCTTTTCCCCGCCTCTACAAACAACAATCCGGGAAATTCATCACGCGATGTGACGACCGGAGGGCCAGATGATTTTGGATACACCTGGATAAACAGCGATAATTATTTATACGGCCCTACGTATACCTGGATCGATACCGTAGGGGCCACATCCATCTATGCTGATTCCCTTGGCGACTATGCTATTGTAAAGCTGGACATACCGTTTCCTTTTTACTATTATGGCTCCTGGCCAGACAGCGTGACTGTATCCACAAATGGCTGGGCGGGATTTGACCCATCTTATATTTCACCCTATGGTTATCCATTAACCTATGGTTATAACTATACAATTCCAGACGATGGTTACGGCCCAAACAACATAGCCGCTCCTTTATGGGATGACTGGGTCACAACCGACACCACAGCCTCTACCGTTTACCCCTCCGGTACCATGTATTATAAAACCACGGGTTTTGCTCCAAACCGGCAGTTCACCATCATCTGGTGGAAGGTTCAACACTACGGCGTATCTGACCCCGATAAATATGTCTCTTTTGAAATGGTACTTAATGAGACAACAAACAATATTGTGTTTCAGTATCATGATGTAATAGTGCCAAACGCAGAAGATTGTACTTATAATTGTTACGATAATGGCGCAAGCGCCACAGTAGGAATCGAGAACCATGATGGTACAGACGGGCTGCTGTACGGATACAATGGTATTCCCCAAATGGTATATGATGGGATGGCTATTGAGTTTATCGCCCCAGTACCGCTGGCGTCGGCCCCCATATTCTTTTCAGAATACGCTGAAGGCTCAAGCAATAATAAATATTTAGAAATTTATAATCCTAATGATGGTGATGTTTTCCTGGATAGTTATGTCATTCTGGGCAACTATAACGGCAACGGCTGGAGTGAGACATTCACTTTTGCCCCTGGCGCAACAATCGGAAGCGGCGATGTTTATGTGCTTGCCAACGCCGAAGCAGATGATGCAATCTTAGCGTTCGCCGATGAGGTACACGATTACGGTGACCCGTGGTATATTGTGTCCTTTAACGGCGATGATGTTCGTGCCCTGGCATCTGCAATAGATCCAGAAAATAATATCTTAGATATAATTGGTACCCTTGACTTCGATGGTGACGGTGTGCCCGGTGAGGGTTCCGAAGATGACCCGGGTGGTGGTTTTGATGTTGCCGGTGTAACTGAAGCAACCAAAGACCATACCCTGGTCCGGAAAGGCTACCCAAATGCAGTTTCGCAGGGTAATGGCGGCGACTGGGCTATGTCCGCGGGGACAGATTCCCTTAGTTCTGAATGGCTCGTTGAAGAGAGGCCCACGGCGGATTATACACCGTCGACCCTTGGCGAACATACACATGAAGCCCCTCCGGATCCATGCACAACTAACGAAGTAACTTTTGTTATGATAGATTCTTATGGAGATGGCTGGAATGGAAACACTTACACCCTCACAAATGAGGCCGGAGATGTTGTAGCCATGGGTGGCCTTCTCGCGGGTGATTATGGTGAAGATGTATACTGCCTGCCCAACGGTGTCTATGGCCTGGTTGTTGACGGCGGATCCTGGCAGGGTGAGATCTCTTGGACGATGTCTGTGTTATCGTCCATTGGAGTTGATTCTGTCTTCGCCTCCGGCGGCGCCCCCTATGATGATGATGTTTATATTAACGTTGCTCCTCCTCCCGATCCACCCATATTGTCGATCAACGAATTTTTACCAAGCAGCGAGTTGTGCTGTGATGACGGTTATGCGACCGGTACAGATTCAGCAGAATTTGAGGATTTCATAGAAATATACAACCCGGGGACAGACCCGGTAGATATTGGCGGACTGTGGATAACAGATAACCTGGATGATGTTGGTGATTGGGAAATGATTGCCGACACTAATTCTGCAGCAACAACAGTTGCGGGCGGCGGATTTATTACAATCTGGGCCGATAAAGACCCGGACCAAGGGATACTGCATACGACTGATATTAAACTGAGCGGTGACGGAGAACAAATTGGTCTCATCTATATCCTTGGAATGGATACTGTATTTGTAGATTCCCTTAGCTTTGGCGCCCAGGCCGAAGACACATCCCGCGGGAGACAACCCGACGGGTCAGAGACCTGGGTATCTTTGTCTCCCCCGAGCCCGGGCCTTACCAACTTTGTCTGTCAATACAATGAGGTTACCTTTCATATGTATGACGCCTATGGTGACGGCTGGTCCGGCAGTGTATATACCCTTGTTGAATATTTTTCCGGCGATACCGTGGGAACAGGCGGGCTTTTATCAGGATCGGAAGGCGCAGATGAATATTGTCTTCCTTCTGGTTTCTATAATCTCACCGTTGGCGGCGGATCCTGGCTGAGCGAGGTATCCTGGGAAATGTCTATGGATACTTCAGGTGTGGATTCTGTCTTTGCGTCCGGCGGTGCGCCCTTTGAAGCAACAGTTACTCTTGATACAACAGGAATCTTGGGCTGTATAGACCCGTTGGCATTGAACTATGATGCTACCGCTAATCTGAACGACGGCTCGTGTTATTTCACGGGCGATTTCTGTGATGTTCCAATAACTGCAGTTTTAGACAGCAATGCTGCTTCCGGCACCAGCGCGTACGGCGGCCAGTGGTTTTCTTACACAGCTGTCTCAACCGGCTTTCTCACCGCCACAACCTGTTATGCGGGTCAGATGGAAGACACAGACTTATATGTGTACGACGGCTGCCCAACTGCAGGCGGAGTGCTTATTGCTGAAAGCGATGATGAGATGTGTGATGATATCACCGGCGGCAACCCTTACGGTTCTGAAGCAACCTTTGTTTCTGATTCGGGATCAACCTATTGGTTCTACTGGGCTGACACCTGGAACTATTATCAGATGCCATTCACATGGCTGCTGAACTCTTCTCCGCCCGCTCCGTATAACCTGACTACCACAGTTGGCGTAGAAGAACTGGGCCTCTCCTGGAGCGCCTACCCTCCTGATATGACGTCAAGAATGATGAGCATAGGCAACAATGTACAGGAAGATTATGAAGCGTCGTTGGTAAAAAAGGCAAATTTACCCGCTACACAAACAGCGACTCCCAGCGTGACCATGCAAGAAGTACAGCGCAAGTATGACTCCCAACCGCAAACCAGGGATGACGCCATTGTGGTTTTGCAGTTGTATGATTCTTATGGCGACGGATATGGCGGCAATGGTTATATAGTAGACTCTACCGGCACTGTGGTTCTCACAGCCCCCGGCGGGTGGTCTGGCACTGAAAGCGCCTGGCCTGTATCCTTGGCAGAAGGCGTTTATACTGTTTACTTTGATTATGCTTCGTGGGGGTACGAAACAACCTGGGAAGTTATAAACTTTACAGACGGCAATGTTGTTATTGCTTCCGGGGGTGTTCCATCGGCTACAGCGACAAGCCCAGGGTACTTTGCTATCGGGGATTATGACTATCCGCATGCGGACCTGTCTGCCAGTAACATCGCCTTTGATTACTATAGTGATGAAATAACGGTTGATATTACTAATAGCGGCACTGTTGGCACAGGCCTGTTTTACGTTACGTATTATTTAACAGTTGAAGTAGCCAGCGAATGCGGGAACAGCACATATCAGTTTTCTTCATATGTGTCAAGCGTTAACGCTGACTCAACAGTTACGACGGGAGGCACAGGAATATTGGCCTTTCTTGAAGCTTCAACAGGGAATGTGGGCGGCTTTGGAAGCTATACCTTTGGTGTTATGGTGGATTGGGGATGTGCTGTTGGAGAATCGAATGAGATGAACAATACCTACAGCCAAGCTGTATCAATTGTGAACCCCGTAGAACAAATTGTTTTCGATATTTACCGCCAGACCGGTGATGCCGACTTCGATTCTATTGGTACCGTTACAGGACAGATATCGTATTTAGATACGGAGCTGGTCGGTGATCAAATATATGGCTATAAAGTTAATCAGGCTGCTAATGCAGCTGCCGTTCCATCGGCTATGTCTGTCCCTGCCTACGGATCTCCTCTACCCGGCGTGGTGCTTCCGGTTCCGGCAAATCTGACCGGTACGTCCAATGGTTGGCACGTGGAACTCATGTGGGATGATGTGGTACCGGCAGTAGAAGGTCAAGGCTTTGAAGATGGTGTTATCCCTCAGAGTTGGGCCACAACGACCAATAGTGCCGTTGGCTGGTTCATAACAGATGACGCCTCCAGTGACTATTGGGCCGTCCCGCCAGGAAATGGTTTTTATGCTGCTTCTAATGATGATGCGGCCAACGATGACGGCAGTATGGACTACCTGATAACGCCAGCGGTGGACTTTACAACAGGTCTTCCCACTGTTCTAAGTTTCAGCAGTTATTTTGACGGTACCTATTCTCAGACAGCCCATGTGGAAGTATCTACAGACGGTGGAGCTTCATTCACGGAAGTGCTCCTGGTAACCCCAGCAGCTGACTGGACAACGATCAATGTTGACCTGAGTGCATACGCAGCGGAATCAAGTGTATTGGTAGCTTTTCACTCTAATGATAATGGTATCTGGGCTTCCGGCTGGGCAGTGGATGATATAGTCCTTGGACAGACTGTTGATCCTATATTCTCCTATTATACCGGTTATTATAATCTTTACCGCTATAATCTCGATGGTGCCAATGTAACCACTGAGCTTTTTGCCAACACATCAAACAGGTCGTACTCTGTTTATCAAACAGAACCTGGGACCTATACATATGCTGTAACAGCTTTATACGAAATGTATGGAGAGTCTGAGGTCAGTAACACAGTTGATGTTGTAGTAACAGCCCCCGACCCCCATGAACCGCCGGCGAACCTGATAGCAGATGGTATGGGTAACGATGTTCAACTCAGTTGGGTACCGCCTTTTGGCGGCCCGGACTGGTTGTCCCACAGTGAAGGCGACTGGGTTTCGGCTATAGGCACAGATGGCCCTGCGGAATTCTCTGTTGCTCACCGCTTTGCAGGCGGAGCGCTCTATGCTTTTGATGGTATGTTTGTGAACCAAATTAAGTTTGTTCCTAACGCTGCTACCGCGACTTACCAGCCGTTTGTTATGCAGGTTCCAGAAGGAGTAAACCCAGCACCGGTCAGCGAATATCTGATGAGCATAGGCGAACCGATCCCCGGTTCCCAACTTATGATGGGCCAATGGAACGCTGTTCCAGTTCCCCCTCACCAGGTTGATTGGAACTATGAACTGTGGTTTGGTTATCATGTGGTAACCCCGGAAGGATATCCGGCCGGCTGTACTGCTGGTCCGGCTCTTCAGGGCTATGGTGACCTAATCATTGGTTTTAGCGATGATTGGATCTCTATGGGTGCGGTCTATGGGCTGGATTATAACTGGGCCCTAGGCGCTTTTGTGAGTTATCCGCCATCGGTTCAGGTTATGACGAACCCCGGTTTTGAAGAAATCTGGTGTTGTATGAACGACTGGCAGAACGTTGCTACAGGTTGGAGTCAGTGGCCCATTGAAAACGGAAGTCACTTTGTGGCGCCCACTGGCGATCTTATCTATGGTTCGCCGACCGGGGAGACCCTTGTGCCCTATGAGGGAGACTATTCCCTGAAAATGTGGGGACTGTATAATGGCTCTGCCAATACAAACGCCTATTACCAGACTTTTACAGGAGAAAGCTGGAACCATCCAATTTTTCCGCCAGGGACAGGAATTTCTGTAGATGCCGAAATAATGTCACACGCGGATGACTGGATTGGCCAAGGCACAAATACTGTTACTTTGTTTCTCTCTTATTGGGATATCAACTGGGGCTTTATTAGCCGGCAAGACTCTCCTGTGTTTAGCGCAGCAGATGAAGCAACAGTTTGGCACCACCGTCATGTAGATGGTGTTGTTCCTGAAGGTGCTGTGTATGTTAATATTGGTGTTGAATTAAGCCAAGCCGACGGCGACCAGCACGGCAGTGCTTATATTGACAACCTTACAGCCCACCTGGTACCGCCTGAAAGCACTGGTGGAAACAATGTGGTTGCAAATACAATACAAACAGGAAAAGTATCGAGCCAGTTCGATCTGGTGGACCTGATACCCACAACAAACGGTATGGACCTGCCAATCATGGAGCAAGCTGAGAGAAGCATGCTTCAGGGCTATGAAGTTCGTGATGGTAGTGATTCGGTTGCTGCAACAGGCATGACGCAAACATGGACCAACCTTTTCGATGAAGAATGGGGCAACCATGTCTACACCGTTGTGGCTGTTTATGACGACGCAATCTCTGTTCCTTCCA
>ERZ651768.1534-NODE-1534-length-16826-cov-15.385695_pt1 | contig 16826 bp, 8 predicted proteins | sample MGYA00514754_ERZ651768 | MGnify/ENA metagenome assembly ERZ651768
CGAAAATTCAACGCACGATACGGGGAGACATTTCCGATCACCGAGCCGCTGATTGGGGAGGACGTAGGCCGTATTCTAGGTCTCGACGGAGACGCTAAGATGAGCAAGTCTCTAGGTAATACAGTCGGGATTTTAGCGGACCCCGACGATGTATGGGATAAAGTGCGTACCGCAGTGACCGACCCCCAGCGGGTGAGGCGAGACGATCCGGGGCGCCCTGAAGTGTGTAACGTATTCGCCCTTCATCAATTCTTCACTGAAGAGAATGCTAGGAAAGAGATAGAGGCCGGTTGCCGTTCAGCAGAATTAGGATGTGTTGATTGCAAGCGCGTTCTTTCTGGCAATATCGCAACGTCTTTCGCCCCATATCGTGAGCGAGCGGCTCACTATAGAGAACATCCTAGTGAGGTGCGCGATGTCCTCGACCGGGGTGCTGCAAAGGCTCGAAAGATTGCGTCTGAGACAATGCAGGAGGTACGGCGCAAGATGGGACTAAACTGGAGAAATGCTATTCCTTAGATATCGGCTTGAGCTGGGCCTGCTTGCCACGATAATTATCAGAGCTATTCATTTTGATGGTTCCGGTGTTTCAGTGGGTTTTCCGGGGCTTTTACATCATCGAATAAAATCAAGCAAATAAGGAGCCAAACTTGGTGCACGAAGAATCGGTGAAGCTTGAAGGGACATTCTTACCGGTTACAACACCCTTCGATCCAGTTACGGGGGATGTCGACTATGCAGCCTTTGGAGCCAACCTGTGCAGGTGGTTTGATAGTCCTATTCGTGGAATCCTGATTGCTGGGTCCACCGGAGAATCAGTCTTTCTAGATGAAGGTGAGCGGTCCAAGCTTATTGAGGAAGCTCGTGCGGTCGTACCTGATGAGGCGCTCGTTATCGCAGGTACCGGGTCTGAAGCAACCCGTCACACGATTCAGCTGACTCAGCAAGCGGCTGATGCAGGGGCGGACGCAGTTCTCGTAAGTCCTCCGGCTTACTTCAAGGGCGCCATGACCCAGGAAACACTCATAAGTCATTACGGGGCCGTGGCTGATGCTTCACCCGTGCCTGTGCTGATCTATCAGGTGCCCCTCAGGCTCAGTACGATCGAATTTTCTACAGGCCTGGTCGCTACCCTCTCAGGCCATCCAAATATCATTGGGATTAAGGACTCACGAGGGGAGATTGGCTTATTAGTCGAGCTTGTGGAGCAAAGTGCTGACGGGTTCCAAGTGCTCACGGGTAATGGTTCGGTACTATATCCCGCCCTAGGGATTGGGGCGGTGGGAGGAATTGTTGCCGTTGGTCTAATGGCGGCTGATCAGGCAGCTAATATCTCAGTAGCATTTCGGGAAGGGCGACTTGAAGAGGCGGAACGGCTTCAAGAGCAGATAGCATCCGTAAACCAAAGTATCGTAGCAGGTATGGGCGTTCCTGGTATCAAAGCAGCTCTAGACTTATTGGGCTTCTCCGGTGGAGGTCCAAGGCCCCCACTGACACCGGTTTCTGAGCTGAGAATTGAAGAAGTTAAGGGGATCCTAGAGACTGCAGATTTGTTGGAATGTGTCGGAGTCTGAACTGAGATCAACCACCCTTTATAGCGCAGGATCTAGGTTCGTTGACACCCCCCAGAGTCGCCCATAGCTTTTCCCAAAGGACGCACCAGCCAACGGGCTTACCCCACATGGGGCGAGCCCGTTTTTTCATAGGTTTGTGTCCCAAGAACTCTCAATTCCATCGTTGAGGAAGTATGGCTGCTCAAGGGTCTTGCACGGTAATAGTCGGCTGCCAGTGGGGTGATGAAGGCAAGGGGAAGATTGTGGATGTTCTCGCGGAAGGCGTGGACATCGTGGCACGGTACCAGGGAGGCGCGAACGCGGGGCACACAGTGCATGTTGGGGAGGATGAGTTTGTGCTTCATCAAATTCCTTCTGGTATCCTGCACGAGGGGAAGAAATGCCTCCTCGGGAACGGTGTGGTACTCGACATTCGACAGTTCTTTGAGGAATACGACGCTCTTATAGCGCGAGGTGTTGACCTTCGCGGTCGTGTAGGTGTCAGTAATCGGGCTCAATTACTTCTTCCATATCATCGACTGTTAGATAATGCAGCAGAAGATTCCGCTGCTCAGAAAATTGGGACAACTGGGAGGGGAATTGGTCCAGCTTACGAGGACAAAGCCGGCCGCAGGGGGGTTCGGGTTGCTGACCTAGGAAATGCGGAAAAGCTTCAAAAGAGAGTCCGCATAGCTCAAGACCGCATTTGTCGACGGGTAGAGCAGCTAGGGGCAGTGGTTACTGAACAGCTTGATATGGAGATGGCAGAAGCCTTGGCGTTAGGAGATCGACTCTTGGCGCTCGGAACGGATGTTGGGAGGGACATCTCTCGCGCGCTCTTAGATGGCAGAAGGGTGCTTCTCGAGGGTGCCCAGGGTACGGCTTTGGATCTCGACCATGGAACGTATCCATTCGTTACCTCATCTAATACAACGGCAGCAGCAGCCGCGACCGGCACTGGAATAGGCCCCACCTCGATTGATACAGTGGTTGGGGTGGTCAAGGCATATACTACTCGTGTGGGCGAGGGGCCATTCCCAACAGCATTTGATCCGAAAATGGATGAACATATCCGGGCACTAGGCGACGAATTTGGAGCTACTACGGGGAGGCCCAGGCGATGCGGTTGGTTCGATTCCGTGCTCGCACGTTTCGCCGCGCAAGTCAACGGACTTACTGGGCTCGCAGTAACGAAACTGGATGTGCTCGACACCATACCCGAACTTCAGGTAGCGACAGGATATCGCATGCCAGATGGGACCGTCACAGATGATTTCCCTGCTGATACCTGGTCTCTTTCCGGTGTTGAGCCAATCTACCAGACCTTGCCAGGCTGGGAACAGTCAACGTGTGAAGTGCGTAAGCTCGAGAACCTTCCCGCTAATGCTCGGGCATACTTGGACCGGGTCGCAGAGCTGGCGAACACACCGGTCCACTGGATCTCCGTTGGGAGCAAGCGCAGTCAAATCATTGAAGTGGCTTGACCCACCTGATTCTAGGTTCTGCAGTTCACGGGGATAAAGAAATTTATTGAGCGGATGAAGTCGGAAATCACTACTCTAGAAAAGCTTCAGAGCAGCATGATGCCTCTTCAAGGGCTGCTAGAAAGTGAGCATGTTAGACACACGTTTATTGATTATCGCTGTACAGCCAACCACTACTCTTTTATCCTTGGCCTCCGCTCTGTTCGGGGCTTAACACCTCCGAGACCGTACTCGCGAACGCGGGACGGTTGGCGCACCCTATAACACCCGAGAAGATGCCCGCAAGGATTCGACTTAGAAGGATGGGCCGTAAAAAGAAGGCCCACTATCGCATCGTAGTGGCGGATAATGACTCACCACGCGATGGACGGTTCATAGAATCGATCGGTTACTACAAGCCGCTTTCCAATCCCGCACGTCTCGTGCTGAATCTTGAGCGTGTTGACCATTGGCTCAGTGAGGGGGCTCAGCCGTCGGGGACTATGAAGTCACTGATAGCTAAGGCGAGGAAAGGTGGAGATTCCCTTGTAGCCTTGGGTGAAGCCGATCCGGAAGAGCAAAAGGCAAAGCGCGCAGAGGTCTTAGCTGCCCGACGAGCTACAGAAGAGCAGGCTGCTCAAAAAGCTGCAGCTGCTAAGGCTGCTGAAGAGCCAGCTGAGGAAGAAGCTGCTGAAGAGCCAGCTGAGGAAGAAGCTGCTGAAGAGCCAGCTGAGGAAGAAGCTGCTGAGGAGCCAGCTGAGGAAGAAGGCGAAGAAGATTAGGATGACTAACTATCAGCCCCTCTTCTTGAGGAGAGGATATAGCTGGTCAGATACAGATGTATTTCTAATACAGGTAGAGTCAAACCCAAACGCCGGCGATTTAGCCGGAGTGCATTAGGAGGAATAAGGGAAGATGGCGACGAATCATGAAGAGCTGCTCGAAACCATTGGCAGCATGACCGTTCTCGAGCTTTCTGAGTTCGTTGATGCCTTTAAGGACAAGTTCAACGTCACAGCTCTTGCAGCTCCGATGGCGATGCCCGGAGGGGCAGCAACAGGTGAGGATGCTGGAGCCGTTGAAGAGCAACACGAATTCGATGTTGTCCTCGAGGGCATCGGTGACAAGAAAATCCAAGTCATCAAGGTTGTGCGCGAGCTCACTGGGCTCGGTCTCAAGGAAGCTAAAGATGTAGTAGACAGTGCTCCGGGCCCTGTGAAGGAAGGTGCCACGAAGGAGGAAGCTGCAGAAATGAAAGCTAAGCTGGAGGAGGTCGGGGCGGCCGTAGCGCTTAAGTAGTGCTTTTGGACGACAACCGACCCTTGATCGCTACCGCTCGACACTTCTGGGCTAGCATTGGTTTTTGCCCGAGGGGTCACCCATCTCTGTTGGGGGCTCCCACGGGCCAAGAATTGATGTGCTCGCCTGATCAACACAATACATACTGGTCGCCGTTGCAGGTGGCTAGGTAAGAAGGGGGACAAACCTTGGAACTGCGCAAGGATAATCGACCGATCCTCAGTTTTGCTAAGCTTGAGTCAGTCATGCCGATGCCGAACTTGTTGGATGTTCAACTTCACTCATTTGGGAAGCTGATCGGTTCTGGGACGGACGATGGTGGTCAATGGGATTTCGGTCTGGAGCGCGTCTTCGGAGAAATTTTTCCGATCTCGGATATCAACCACAACTTCACGCTTGAGTTTATTAGCGCGTCGTTAGCAGAGCCGAAGTATTCGGTTGAAGAATGCATCGAGCGGGATATGACCTATGCCGCCCCACTCAAGGCGATGCTGCGTCTCATCGTTTGGGAAATGCCTGACGAAGAGGAAAGCGCGGCTAAAAAGAGGAAGAGAAGAAAGGCTCCTCCCCCAGAGGACCGTCGTCCCACAGATATTATTGAGAAGGAAGTATACCTCGGAGACCTCCCGCTCCTTACGGATCTTGGGACCTTCATTATTAATGGCGCAGAGCGGGTGGTCGTGAGTCAATTACATCGGTCTCCTGGGGTCGTGTTCGAAGAGAACATTCATCCCAATGGTACCAAGCTTTATAGTGGACGAATCATCCCGTTCCGTGGGTCTTGGGTCGAATTTACACTCGACATAAACGATATCTGCTATGTGCACATCGATAAGAAGAAAAAGTTTCCGGCAACTGCCCTTCTCAGGGCGCTAGGATACAGCTCCGACGCTGAGATCTTCCAACTTTTCTATGACGTGACTGAGTTTAGTCTCACTGGAAAGCGGGCGATCACGACTGATGAATTGCTGGGTAAAGTAGTAGCTGAGGATTTCGTCGATTTGGAAGCCGTCGATTCAGAAACTGGAGAGATCCTCTCAGACGGTGAGATAGTCATTCAGAACGGTGAGGAAATAGACGAGGAAGTCATTGAGATTCTCGAGCGGCTTAAGGTAAAGAAGCTTAAGATCTACACGACAGATCGGCAGACCCCCCGGGGCGATAGCCCCATGATCAAGAACACGATTAGGAAGGATCCGACGGAATCTGAAGAAGAGGCGCTATATGCGATCTACTCGCTTTTACGCCCCGGTGACGCGCCCAATGTCGCGACAGCTCGTGCTGCTCTGGAACAGGTCTTCTTCAGTCCTAAACGCTATGACCTTGGGCGCGTAGGGCGCTATAAGATGAATCAACGTCTTGGTGTTGAACTGCCCAAGACGCAAACCATCCTAACCAACGAAGATTTCGTGTCCATTATCGGACACCTAATCGAGCTAAACGAAGGCCGAGGGTACACAGACGATATTGATCACCTCGGTAACCGCCGTGTTCGCACGGTCGGCGAGCTCATCGCGAACCAGTTCAGTGTCGGCCTTAGCCGGATGGCGAGACTCGTCAAGGAGCGGATGTCGATCAACACCGATCCATCAAAGATCACTATTGATGAACTGGTGAACGCACGCACGGTCTCTGCTGTGATCCAAGCTTTCTTTGGCTCCAGTCAGTTGAGCCAGTTTATGGATCAGACCAATCCTCTTGCGGAGATGACCCACAAGCGTCGGCTCTCGGCCCTCGGCCCGGGTGGACTAACCAGAGAACGTGCTGGCTTTGAAGTGCGTGATGTCCACTACTCCCACTATGGCCGGATGTGTCCGATCGAGACGCCCGAAGGTCCCAATATCGGTTTGATCACTTCTCTTACGACCTATTCTCGGATCAACGACCTTGGCTTCGTGGAGACACCCTACAGGCGTGTAAAGAATGGTAAGGTCACAAAAACGATAGAATGGTTGTCAGCGAATGAGGAAGAAGAGAAGCGCATTGCGCAGGCCAATGCACCTTTAGGACCTAAAGGTAACTTCGAAAATGAGTTCGTACTTTGCCGAGAGCGAGGAGATTTCCCGCTACTTCGCCCGGCCGATATCGACTACATGGATGTTGCACCAGACCAACTTGTGTCTGTCGCGGCAGCATTAATCCCTTTCTTGGAACATGACGATGCTAACCGGGCACTCATGGGCTCGAACATGCAGCGCCAAGCCGTCCCACTTTTGTATACGGATGCTCCACTTGTCGGAACGGGGATGGAGGGGAAGGTCGCATCTGATTCGGGTGCAGTGATTACCGCTCGCCGTGCTGGAAAAGTAGTAGAGGTCACGGCAGACGAGACAGTGATTGACACAGGAACTATAAAGCCAGGAAGTGCCGGACAGCCTCTTGCGAAGCTTACTCAATTTGACCGGTATCCACTCAAGAAGTTTTGGCGTACGAACCAGGATACAGCGATCAATCAGCGTCCCCTCGTGCAGGTGGGCGAAGAGGTCAAACCCGGGGATATCATCGCTGATGGACCGAGTACCGACTCTGGTGAACTGGCACTTGGCCGAAACGTTCTGGTCGCATTCATGCCTTGGTACGGATCGAACTTTGAAGACGCGATCTTGATCAGTGAGAAATTAGTCAAAGATGACATTTTCACGTCAATCCATATCCAAGAGCTTGAACTGCACGTCAGGGATACAAAGCGAGGTATGGAGGAGATAACGCGCGAAATCCCGAACGTCGCAGAGGAAAACCTGGCAGACCTCGATGAACGAGGAATCATCCGTGAAGGAGCGAAGGTTGCAGCAGGGGATATTCTTGCTGGGAAGATCACCCCAAAAGGAGAGACCGAACTTTCACCGGAAGAGAAGCTGCTGACAGCGATCTTTGGTGAGAAAGCCAAGGACGTTAAAGACTCATCTCTCAGGGTTCCTCCGGGCATGACTGGAACGATCATCGATGTGAAAATTTTCTCCCGCCGGATCGATGATCCACTGCTTGAAAAAGAGCACGGGGTGAAGATTGGAGATCTTAGGGGTCTCGAACGATACGAGATCAAGCGTATCCAAGACGCTCGTGATGAGGAACTTCGCGAGATCCTGATTCGCCAAACGGTCAGCTTAATGCTGAAGAAGGGTACCGTCGAGCTGTTTATGGAAGAGGGCGCGAAGTTCACAAAGGACAAGATCGAACAGATCAATTTCAAACAGGTCGATCTTGAGACATTCAAGCTACAGAATAAGTCTGCGAGTGAACGTCTTCGTAGCGTAGTGGATGAGGCCCAAAGGCGGATTGGACACATAAAGGAGAGCACGGAAGACCATATTGATAAAGTCTTTCAGCCGGACGAACTCCCGCCCGGTGTAGTCCAACTCGTTAAGGTCTATGTAGCTGAGAAGCGAAAAATCTCAGTGGGCGACAAGATGGCTGGACGGCATGGGAATAAGGGGATCATTGCCAGGATCGCACCTGAAGAGGATATGCCGTTTCTCCCAGATGGGACACCGGTTGAGATTGTGCTGAACCCACTAGGTGTGCCATCTCGAATGAATGTTGGCCAGGTACTAGAGACCCACTTGGGATGGGCAGGGAGGGTTCTGGGTTTTGAAGCTAAGACCCCTGTATTCCAAGGTGCGACCGAGAACGAGGTCGGAGGATTACTCAAATTGGCCGGCCTTAAGTGGGTTCATGACGCTTACGACCTAAAGGCTTCTCCTCCGGTGGGGTTAGGGGACATCGAAACACTTGTAGCGGCGACAGGGCAACTGCCAGTTGTCATGGCTGGTCAAGGAGATGGAAATGGAAATGGTTCCGGCCCGGATGGTGAGACACATGGAATTGGACAGCCATTAGATGCCTATCTGTCACTGGATACCAGTAAAAAGCACAAGAAATTTTTTGACCAGCTGGGAGCATTTCTTGTGGAAGCCGGAGGTGAACTCGCTGCTCGTAAGGGAGAGAAAGTCACAAGCCTCTTCCCAGCTATCCAGAAACTGAAGGGTCGCTCCGTGATCCGATCCGGCCTTGATGAAGCAGTCAATGAGTTGATGGAGCACTGCGAAATCTTACCCAATGGAAAGATTTGGCTCAGGGATGGACGTAGTGGTCGCCGCTTTGATCATCCGATCACAGTTGGCGCGATCTATATGCTCAAGTTGAGCCATCTCGTAGATGACAAGATCCACGCACGCTCCATTGGGCCATACTCTTTAGTCACTCAGCAGCCCCTGGCTGGTAAGGCTCAGTTTGGTGGTCAGCGCTTTGGTGAAATGGAGGTCTGGGCGCTTGAGGCATACGGGGCCGCGCACACGCTTCAAGAAATTCTCACCGTCAAGTCAGATGATGTACAAGGCCGCTCAAAGGTTTATGAAGCGATCGTCAAGGGTGATAACCTTCCGAAGCCTGGTATACCGGAGTCGTTTAACGTGCTCGTAAAGGAACTACAAGCCCTTGGTTTGAGCGTCACCTTGGGTGAGGAGAAATAAATGATTGATTTTCCTAGGACTAGGGATCAGGAAACTTCGGACTTCGAGTACATACGAGTACGGCTTGCTTCCCCGGATGAGATACGGAATTGGTCTTTCGGCGAGGTAGTGAAGCCGGAAACGATCAACTATCGCTCATTTAAGCCTGAGCGGGACGGCCTATTCTGTGAGCGCATTTTTGGACCTGTGAAAGATTGGGAGTGTCACTGCGGCAAGTTTAAGAGGATTCGGTTTCGCGGGCATGTCTGCGACCGTTGCGGTGTCGAGGTGACGCTGTCGAAGGTGCGCCGAGAACGTATGGGTCATATCGAACTTGCGGTCCCAGTGGCCCATATATGGTTCTTCAAGACCCTGCCAAGCCAACTTGGTTATCTGCTTGGCATGTCATTACGTGACCTTGAGAAGGTGATCTACTACGCATCGTATGTCGTTACTCACCCGGGTAAGCAGGACATTGATGGAGTAGCTGTGGAGTTTCAACAGCTCCTCGATGAAGACGAATATTATGACTTGCGTGTTAAGGCACGCGATGAAGCGGACGAGCAGTTCAAAGCAGAAATCGGTGCGGAAGCTGCACGGACACTACTGGGGTTACTTGATACACCCGATAAGAAGATCAAGGATCGAAATGCGGATGGCAGGGGCCTTGACCGGCTTGCTGAATGGCTCCGACATGAAATCGCGACAGAGACTTCGCAGCACCGGAAGAAGAAGAAATTAAAGAGACTCAAAGTCGTTGATGCTCTCCGTAACTCTGGTAACACGCCTGAAAGTCGGAATCGCCCGGAGTGGATGATTCTTGACGTGATTCCAGTTATCCCCCCTGACCTGCGGCCGCTGGTTCCACTCGATGGCGGGAGGTTTGCAACTTCGGATCTCAACGACCTCTACCGGAGGGTTATCAACCGTAATAATCGGCTCAAAAAGCTGATCGATATGAAGGCTCCAGAGGTCATCCTCCGCAATGAGAAGCGGATGCTCCAAGAGGCTGTGGACGCTCTGTTCGATAATGGTCGGCGCTCGAAGGCCATACGGGGTCGTGGCAAGCGGCCGCTCAAGTCACTCAGTGACATGTTGAAGGGCAAGCAGGGACGTTTTCGGCAAAACTTACTGGGTAAGCGTGTGGACTACTCGGGCCGCTCAGTCATCGTAGTTGGACCTGAGCTCAAACTCCACCAATGTGGGCTTCCGAAAGCGATGGCGGTTGAGTTGTTTAAGCCATTCATCATACATGAGCTTGAGAAGCGTGGTGAGGCGGAGACGGTCAAGCGTGCAAAGAAGATTGTTGAGCAGAACGATCCAAAGGTTTATGAGGTTCTTGAGGATATAATCAAGGACCATCCCGTTCTACTAAATCGGGCTCCGACTCTGCATCGGCTGGGCATCCAAGCTTTCGAACCGGTCCTTGTCGAGGGTAAGGCAATCCGGATTCATCCTCTCGTGTGTGCGGCATTCAACGCCGACTTTGACGGTGATCAGATGGCGGTCCATGTGCCCCTCTCGTTTGAGGCACAGCTTGAGTCCAGAGTCCTTATGCTGGCCTCAAACAATATCCTTCTACCATCTAATGGACGTCCCGTAGCCGCGCCGACACAGGATATGGTGATTGGGTGCTACTATCTCACCAATCCCGGAATCCGTATCACGGATCTTGAACGGTTGGTGGAAGATCCCAAGGTACCAAAAGACCGACGCAGTGAAGCGGACGCAGAACTCGATGAGCTCTATAAGGATGCACCTCGATTCTCTACTTATGGAGAGGTCGAGATGGCCGTCGCTCAGGAGTACCTCGTATTTGAGTCACTCGTTTGGTATTGGGTTGGTGAGCAGCACGGTGAGGAGAATGGTCACTGGGTTAGAACTGCAGTAGGGCGGGTCCTTTTCAATTCAATCGTGCCTGACGAACTAGGTTTCTTGAATAAAACGTTTGGCAAGAAAGAACTTGGGGACCTTGTGTTTGACTGCTTTGAGAACACGGGTCTTGGAAAGACAACTGAATTTCTTGATCACTTAAAGAATTTCGGATTTGGCTATGCGACGATGGGCGGGATCAGCGTTGGAATCTCGGACCTTGAAGTGCCGCATGAGAAGGCAGCGATTCTGAAGGAAGCAGAGGAGGAGGTTGCGCGGTTCCAGAAAGCTTATGGGGATGGGTTTATCTCAAATGGTGAGCGCTACAACAAGGTTATTGATGTATGGACGCACGCCAACAACGATGTTGCGGACGCGATGGTCCAGCATTTAGAACGATCCAAGAATGGTTTCAATCCAGTCTACATGATGATGACGTCGGGTGCTCGTGGTAATAGGGATCAGATGCGCCAGCTTGCGGGGATGCGGGGTCTCATGGCAAAGCCACAAAAGAAGTTGACGGGTGGAATTGGTGAGATCATTGAAAGCCCAATCAAGGCGAATTTCCGTGAAGGCCTCTCTGTAGTTGAATATTTCATCTCTACCCACGGAGCCCGGAAAGGTCTGGCGGATACCGCCCTGAAAACTGCTGATGCAGGTTATCTGACAAGACGTCTGGTCGATGTTGCACAAGATGTAACGGTTGCAACGGAAGACTGTGGCACAATCCTCGGACTTGAGATGACCGCGCTGAAGGAAGGCGAGGATATCATAGAACCGTTGGCTGACCGTATCGTCGGTAACGCAGCTCTTGAGGACGTCTACGACCCGATCGATGGCGAGTTGCTTGTGAAAGCTGGTGCGTTGATCGATGAGGATACGGCGAATTTGGTTGAAGATGCAGGCTTGCAGATGGTCCGCATTCGATCAGTTCTAACGTGTGAGTCGAAGCGGGGAATCTGCCAGATGTGCTATGGAAGAAACCTTGCGACAATGAAGCCGGTAGATATTGGGGAGGCTGTGGGTATCCTTGCTGCACAGTCGATCGGAGAGCCTGGTACCCAGCTGACACTGCGCACCTTCCATATTGGCGGAACAGCTGCCCGCATTGCTGCGCAGACACAGCGTAAATCGAAAATAGATGGAGTTGTGGAGCTTGAGCGCGTTACGACTGTGAAGACACCTGATAAAGATCAAATCATCACTTCACGTGAGGGTCAGATTCTCCTTAAGACCAGCGAAGGTGGTATTCGGAGCCGTCTGTCGGTTCCATATGGAGCGACCCTGGCGGTCAAGGAAGGTCAGGCGATCAAATCTGGTGATTTATTGTTCAGCTGGGACCCCTACACAGAGCCGATTGTTGCGGATGTGAAGGGTGTGGTGAAGTTCATTGACATCGTTGATGAACAAACGATGCGTGAAGAGCTTGATGAATCCACCGGTCGCCGACAGATGACCATCATTGAGGATCGCGAGAAAAAACTCCACCCAACGATCCAAATCCAGAAGAAGACGAAAAAAGATGAGAAACAAAGAGAGTTTATTGTGCCGGTTGGGGCGCAGCTCACAGTACGCCACGGCGACGAGATAAATCCCGGTGACATCATTGCCAAGATTAGCCGTGAGGTGTATAAAACCCGCGATATTACTGGCGGCCTACCGCGGGTGGCCGAACTCTTTGAGGCACGTAGACCGAAGGACCCCGCTGTCATCACGGAGATCGATGGTGTAGTGTCTTTCGGAGGGATCAAGAGAGGAAAGCGTGAGGTTCACGTAACCCCAGAGATGGGCGATCACCGGACCTACCCTGTTCCTGTGGGCAAGCACATGCGAGTGCATGAGGAGGACCGTGTCCGGGCAGGTGACCGGCTGAGTGAGGGCCCGATCAACCCACATGATATCCTCGCCATCAAAGGGCCCAGGGCAGTTCAAGAATACCTGCTAAATGAGATCCAAGAGGTCTATCGGTTGCAGGGTGTAAAGATCAACGACAAACATATCGGTGTGATTGTTAGACAAATGCTCCAAAAGGTGCGTGTAACGAACTCAGGTGACACGGATCTTCTTGAGGGAGAGAACGTCGACCGCCGAGAGTTCCGGTCTGTGAACGAGAACGCAATTCAAGAGGGTTCGAAGCCAGCACGCTCTGAGCCACTACTGTTAGGAATCACGAAAGCCAGCCTCACGACTGAATCATTCATTTCTGCGGCGTCATTCCAGGAGACAACACGAGTACTTACCGATGCTGCGGTGCGGGGAGCTAATGATAAACTCAAGGGCTTAAAAGAGAATATCATAATTGGACACCTAATACCCGCAGGTACTGGTGCCCATCGCTATCAATCGGTGGAGTTCATGGTTGAGCAGTCCTATTATGACGAAGAGATCGTCCCGCTCACGGAGGCCGGAGAATTGGTGTCGGGACTGACCACGGGCAAGTAGGTGCCTCGTGAACTTGTCTGGAAAGCTCTGTGGTTATATGGGGGGCTTGCTCCAGATATGAGGGGTAAGACGGGGGCTCCCTAGGCAGTCAGAGAGCCCCCGTTTTTCTTTTTCGATAGAAACCAAAACCTTCAAGGGGCAGTGGAGCGTAAATCTGGGCACAGTTCTTCCTTCCGAAATTGACTAATGTGTTTTGCCATGACCCTTGAAATACCGCTCAATGAAGCGGAATTCGCCGTTGACACCATCTTAGCCCTTTTCTATTTTTTTCTGCTATAGTTTGAACGGGTACTCTCAATAAAGGTGAGCTACCCTTCGATGCGCCGAGAGGCGCGTTTTTTTTCAAGATCATGAGGTTGTGGACTACCACCTAATGCCGACGATCAATCAGCTAGTTAGGAAGGGCCGGAAGGCAGTTCAGAAAAAGAACAAAGCTCCAGCCCTGCAACGGAACCCGCAAAAGCGGGGGGTATGCACACGTGTATATACTACGACTCCCAAGAAGCCGAATTCCGCATTGCGGAAAGTGGCTAGAGTGCGCCTTACTAATGGCTTTGAAGTGACCGCGTACATCGGTGGGGAAGGTCACAACCTCCAGGAGCACTCGATCGTCCTCATCCGCGGTGGTCGTGTGAAGGATCTTCCGGGTGTGCGGTATCATATCATACGTGGCACGCTAGACGCATCCGGAGTAAGTGACCGAAGGCAGAGTCGTTCCAAGTACGGCGCTAAACGGCCAAGGTGAGGCTGATTTCAAATGAGTCGCCGTTCACAAGCTGAAAAAAGGGAGACCCCTCCCGACGCTCGGTTTCAGTCTCCCGCCGTCACCAAGTTCATCAACAACTTGATGTTTGATGGCAAGAAATCAGTGGCGGAGAGAATTTTCTATGATGCGATTGAGATTGTTGAAAAGCGTTCAGGCGAGTCAGGCTTGGAGGCTTTTGAGAAGGCATTGAGCAATGCTAAGCCCGCTCTTGAAGTGAAAAGCCGTAGGGTGGGTGGGGCAACGTACCAGGTTCCGATTGAAGTTCGACCGGAACGGCGCACGGCGCTTGCTACGCGCTGGCTTATAGGATTTGCACGAGCTCGTTCTGAAAAGAGTATGGCTGAACGCCTAGCGGGAGAGTTTCTAGCCGCGAGTCGTGGCGAGGGTAACACCATAAAAAAGAAAGAGGACACGCACCGGATGGCAGAGGCGAACAAGGCGTTTGCCCACTACCGCTGGTAGAGATCACCGTAAGGATTCAAAGACGAAAAATTAGGGACGCGATGGCCTCTCTATTAAGGGAGAGGCCCTCTCCGATCACAGGAGCGCGGATGACTGTTAACCCGTCAGAGGGTTACAGCGGCGAATGCCGTGCTCTTTTTTTGTGCCCAAAGGCGATGATGAACTCAGTACTCGAGATAGAAAGGATTGGGAGAGAAGGACGCAGATAGATGCCTAGGATTACCCCACTGCCGCAGCTTCGAAATATTGGCATTATGGCGCACATTGATGCCGGTAAGACGACGACTACCGAACGTATCCTGTTCTATACAGGACGCGTGCACCGGGTAGGTGAAGTACATCATGGTGCGGCGACTATGGACTGGATGGCGCAAGAACAAGAGCGTGGGATCACGATTACATCTGCCGCGACCACCTGCTATTGGCATCGTCTAGATACTGATTATCGGATCAATATCATCGATACCCCCGGCCACGTAGACTTTACAGCTGAAGTTGAACGTTCCCTACGTGTACTAGATGGTGCAGTCGCTGTTTTCTGTGCTGTGGGCGGTGTCGAGCCACAGTCTGAAACTGTTTGGAGGCAGGCAGACCGCTACACCGTGCCGAGGATTGCCTTGGTAAACAAGATGGACAGAATCGGTGCGGACTTTGGGAATGTTGTAGAGATGATGAAGGACCGACTGGGCGCGAATGCTTATCCTGTGCAGTACCCCCTTGGCGAGGGAGAGCTGTTCACGGGGGTAGTAGATATCGTAGAGCGTAAATCCATCATTTACGAAGATGAAATGGGCTCGGAGTTCACAGAGAGTGAGATTCCAGACGCCCTTAAGGACAAGGTCGAAGAGCTGCGCCAAGCGTTACTTGAGGCGGCGATTGAGCATGATGATGACTTGATTGAGAAGTACCTGGGTGGAGAAGAGCTTACGAATAATGAATTCCGGCACGCCATCAGGGCGGCAACCATCAAAGGGGCCCTTTTCCCTGTCTTCTGTGGATCCGCCTTTAAGAACAAGGGAGTTCAGGCTCTTCTCGATGGTGTGATTGACTATTTGCCATCACCAGTTGACGTCCCCGCAATTCAGGGGCACCTGCCTCAGCATGACGAGACTATAGAGACTCGTGAAGCGAATGATGACGCTCCTTTTGCGGCCTTGGCTTTCAAGATTGCCACCGACCCATATGTAGGCAAGTTAACTTTTTTCCGCGTTTACTCAGGCTCGCTTCCTTCCGGTAGCTACGTGTATAACGCTACTAAAGGGAAACGAGAACGCGTTGGCCGGATTCTTCAAATGCACGCCAACAAGCGAGAAGAGCGGGAAGAGGTATTTGCTGGGGATATTGCCGCAGCAATTGGTCTCAAAGCCGTGAAAACTGGAGACACGCTCTGCCTTGAGACGGACCAGATTATTTTGGAAGCGATGAAGTTCCCGGAGCCAGTAATCGCTGTAGCGATTGAGCCCAAGACGAAAGCTGATCAAGACAAACTGGGGGGTGGTCTCGGAAAGCTTACCGAGGAGGACCCAACCTTCCGAGTCCATACAGATCCGGAGACCAACCAGACGATTATCTCAGGCATGGGTGAACTCCACCTCGAGATCATCGTAGACCGCCTTAAGCGAGAATTTGATGTCGAAGCGAATGTGGGCAGGCCGCAGGTAGCTTATCGAGAGACAATTCGAAGCCGGGCGGAAAAAATTGAAGGTAAGTTTGTGCGCCAGAGCGGCGGGCGTGGACAGTATGGACACGTGGTGATCAACATTGAACCGGGTAAGCCGGGAACAGGTTTTGTTTTTGAGGACAAGGTGGTTGGTGGGAGCGTCCCACGTGAGTACATCAGTTCAGTCAAGGCTGGTATTCACGAATCGCTTGATTCAGGCGTGATAGCTGGTTACCCAATAATCGATGTGAAGGTCGAGCTTATTGATGGATCTTATCACGACGTGGACTCAAGTGAGATGGCATTCAAGATCGCCGGATCCCTGGCACTCAAGAACGGGATTAAGAAGGCAACCCCAGTTCTTTTGGAGCCTGTAATGGATGTGGAAGTCGTGACGCCAGCTGACTATCTGGGTGATATCATTGGGGACTTATCTTCGCGCAGAGGGAAAGTTGGTGGCATGACTGAGCGGGCCGGCGCACGAGTCATTGGAGCGTCAGTGCCTTTGGGCGAGATGTTCGGTTACTCAACCACTCTTCGATCACTAAGCCAGGGCCGGGCAGTATTCACTATGCAGTTTGCACATTATGAAGAAGTGCCTCAGTCAAAGGCGACTGAGATTATGGCCGCTAATGGCAACCCACATTAACAGACTGATAACGCATAACCTGAAGCAGAGGGATGAGTGATGGCTAAGCAAACATTCGAGCGTACGAAGCCACATGTGAACGTAGGAACGATTGGTCACGTGGATCACGGCAAGACGACGTTAACTGCAGCGATTACGGTAGCGCAGTCGAAGAAGTGGGGTGGAGATGTGATTGCGTTTGATGAGATCGATAAGGCTCCGGAGGAACGGGA
>ERZ651768.1535-NODE-1535-length-16824-cov-11.524333_pt1 | contig 16824 bp, 12 predicted proteins | sample MGYA00514754_ERZ651768 | MGnify/ENA metagenome assembly ERZ651768
AGTGCCTTAGCCATCCCTTTTGGCCCTACACCCATCTCAGAGGGAAACGAATGCCGGCTGGTAACAGCGTGTAATGTTTTGGGAAAAGTAGAGGGGGATCCAAAAACGCTGAGTTCAGTCATTTCAGGAGCGGCCATTTCTGTGGAACTCTGCACAAATTAATCGGGCACTTTTTTCCCTCAATTAAAGGCAACTCATTTAAGCTGTGAGCCTTCGTGGTCTTTTTCATTTAGGAGTAATCTACATTGCCTGGGGCAGTACCTATCTTGCCATCCGGGTGGCTGTGCGGCAAGGGGCAGGATTCCCGCCTCTCACTATGTCCGCCATGCGTGTGTTTGCCGGGAGTCTCATTCTTTTTGCGATAGTGGCTCTTTTCCGGAAGAGTAGAATAACCCCGAAAGGGAAGGAATTGGCCGTAGTCGTTGCATCAGGTTTGCTTTTGTGGTTGGGCGGGAACGGTTTTGTAGCAATTGCAGAAACAAGAGTCCATTCAGCATACACCGCTGTTATAATTGGCGCTACGCCTCTCTTGGTGGCTATTATGGAATCACTTCTAGATCGTCGTAAACCTTCTATCACTTTACTGGGATTCTTGTTTATTGGAATTGGAGGCGTGGCAGTTCTAAATGGCCCGGCACTTATAAGTGGAAATCTTGGCGATCTATGGGTTGCGGGCATACTCATAATCGCCTGTGTCAGCTGGGGATTGGGTTCAATTATTCAAAGTAGAAATAAGACAGGGATGACACCTGAGGTTAGTTCTGCCTGGCAACAGATGAGCGGAGGTTTTGGACTTACATTGTTTGCCATCCTTACTCATGAACCTCTTCCTACTCCCACAAATGAAGCATGGACGGCGTGGGGTTACCTAGTAATCTTTGGTTCGGTGATCGCATTCACATCTTATGTAAAAGCATTAAGGCTGCTTCCGACGGGGATCGTCATGACCTACGCCTATGTCAATCCGGTAATTGCTATTATTTTAGGGTGGTTTATTTTGGATGAACCCATTACACGATTTACAATAGGCGGGACGCTCCTGGTCGTTCTGGGTGTAATGGGCATTTTCAGGGAAAAGAAGCGTACGGCGTGACTAGCAACGCTTTTGGCTTGCTGACTCTGTCACTACATTCTCAGCGTAGTACAAGTGAAAGAAAAATTGAGGTAAAAAATGTTAAAACAAATTAATCGAATCACATGTTTCATACTTATATCGATGGTCTCTTTGGCCAGTTCAGAAACCAAACGAGCTATGACAATCGTTGATCTAATTAATGTTCCTTCTTTGGGCGATCCACGACTGTCCCCTGATGGGGGTCAATTGCTTTACACACTTTCAGAACCCGACTGGGGAAAAAATGAGCGGATCCGCCACATCTGGCGAATCAACAGTGATGGCTCAAACCCAATTAAGATGACAAATGGTGAAAACGGTGAAAGTTCCCCCAGATGGTCACCTAATGGTTCTCTCATCGCCTTCATTACAGAAAGAGGCGAAACAGATGATGCTAATAATCAAATCTTTATCATCAGTAATCACGGTGGTGAAGCTGAGCCACTAACGGAGCACGAGACAGGTGTTTCAAACATTCAATGGTCGCCCGATAGCAAATTCATCTATTTCCTGGCTAACGATGCTAAAAGTGACGAAGACAAGGAGCGAGAAAAGGCTAAAGATGATGTTTTTGCTTTTGATGAAAATTATCAACAGAGACACCTCTGGAAAATATCCGTCGATAGTAAAGGAAGCAGTCGAATCACGGAGGGTGATTTTTCCATCACGAATTACAAACTTTCCAGGGATGGGACAAAGTTTGCTCATCATCGGGGGCCCAATCCGTTGTACGGTTCGGCTGAACATAATGAAGTGTGGATAATGAATGCAGACGGAACAGATGCAATTCAGATCACAAATAACAATGTATCTGAGCAAGGTGCTCAACTGTCACCAGATAACACCACAATTCTGTTCACCAGTTTTTCCAACGAGGAGTTTGAGTTTTATTATAACGACAACATTTTCCTAGCTCCCGCAAAAGGGAACAGACACAAACTGCTGCTAAAAAAGATGCCCCATGAGGTTGGTAGCACCACATGGTCTAAAGACGGGAACAGTATCTACTTCACTGCCAATACAGGAGTCAGAACTGAGCTGTTCTCGGTTACGGTAAAAGGAGAAAAACTCGCTCAGCTAACCAAAGGCGATCATGCTCTCAGAAACTTCAGATATTATCCAAGACTTGACCGTTTTGTGTTCGGCATCGGTGAACAAACTAACGCCGGTGATATTTATACCCTTGAGAACAAACGCCGTGCCTCTCCGAAAAAAGTCACTAAAGTTTATGATTATCTAAACAATGAATTTCGCTTGCCGAAACAAGAAGCTATCCAGTGGAAAGGGGCAGACGGTACCACAGTGGAAGGTTTGCTCTACTATCCTCTCGATTACGAAAAAGGAAAAACCTATCCACTGTGTGTCCAAACACATGGTGGTCCAGCAGCTTCAGACAAGTTCAGCTTCGGGAGTTGGAGCAGATATGTTCAAGTTCTTACTTCAAGAGGATGGATGGTATTCAAGCCTAACTACAGAGGTAGCACTGGTTATGGAGACGACTATCTCAGAGATATGGTTGGTCACTACTACCGGCAGTCTCATCTGGATGTGATGACAGGGGTGGATCACCTGATCAATAAAGGTCTCGCTGACGGCGACCGAATGGTCAAGATGGGATGGAGCGGTGGTGGCCACATGACAAATAAGATCATTACACACACAGACCGCTTCAAAGCCGCTTCATCAGGTGCTGGTGCTGTGAACTGGATCTCCATGTACGCCCAGAGCGATGTTCGCATATACCGGACACCGTGGTTTGGTGGCACCCCCTGGCAAAAGGATGCGCCTATAGATGCCTACTGGGACCACTCTCCGTTGAAAGATATCTCGAAAGTGACAACGCCCACACTTGTTCTTGTAGGTGAAAATGACGTTCGTGTCCCAATGCCACAATCTGTGGAACTTTACAGGGCTCTCAAATCCAACGGAGTTCCTACTCATCTTTATGTTGCACCTCGGGAACCTCACGGCTGGCGAGAGTTGAGGCACGAACTGTATAAAGTGAATATAGAACTGGACTGGTTTGAGAAGTATGCATTGGATCGGGAGTATTCTTGGGAAGAAGCTCCGGTTGATGCTGATGATGAGCAATAGTTCAAATTCTATAAAATGAATAAAAAAGGCTGGATAACCAGCCTTTTTTTATTTTCAGTAGGACTTTCACATTTTTCTTTTTCGGCCACCGCCGTAAACTTGGTCATTCCTTAAGGAGAAATGTTGAACCGTTCTTTATTACCAAAATGATGGTAGCGGGATTTTTCTTTTTTCACAGACCGGATGCGGGCCGGTTTTGCCGCAATGAGCGGAATAAATTCTAAAACCACCTCATCTCCTTCACTCTTTTCACCTATCAATCCGTCCACCCTGTCATTAAATGACTGAGAAAAGTCATTCTACCTCTTTAACTGTCGTCGTTGGTGCCCAGTGGGGCGATGAAGGGAAAGGGAAAATCACCGATTATTTCGCCGGTGATTGTGACTATGTGGTCCGGTTCCAAGGAGGGAATAATGCAGGGCATACAGTCATCGTTGAAAGTGAAGTGTACAAGCTACACCACATCCCTTCGGGCGTTCTTTACCCTCACCCAGTATCAGTCATCGGCAATGGTGTGGTGATCAATCCTAAAGGCCTCATAGAAGAGATTGAATCATTAAAAGAACGGGGCGTGGAACCAAACCTGAAGGTGAGTGACAGGGCCCATGTTATCATGCCGTATCACATTGTTATGGACGAATGCCTCACCGGCCATCAAGGTGATCTGGCAGCAGGCAGTACAAAGCGCGGGATCGCTCCTGTTTATGCGGATAAAGCCTATCGTCATGGTATCCGCATGGGGGATCTTTTGGAGCCGGCCATTTTTGAAGAAAAACTCCAAAGAGCCTATCATTTTAACAAACAAGTAGTGACGAAAGCTTTCGAAGCAACATTTGATCTCGCTCTAGAGGATATTTACACCGATTATCTAAGCTATGGGGAGACGTTAAAAAATTATATTTGTGACACGCAGGTGGATCTTTATACGGCTTACCGTGAAGGAAAATCATTTCTGTTGGAGGGAGCACAGGGGGTTTCTCTTGATCTCGATCACGGTCTCTATCCCCACACCACAAGCTCCAACACGGTTGCCGGACAGATCAATGTGGGGACGGGCATCGGTTTTAATGGGCAGCGCCGCATTATCGGTGTGGCGAAGGCTTATGTAAGTCGCGTTGGCATTTCCCCGTTTCCCACAGAGCTGGATGGCGACGAAGCTGAACTGCTCCGGGAGAAAGGACAGGAGTACGGCACCACCACCGGTCGACCCCGCAGGGTGGGATGCCTTGATCTAGTTCAACTTAGACAAGCGGTTCGTGTGAATGGTCTCACAGAAATTGCCCTGACAAAGATTGATATTTTGTGCGCCATGAATGAACATAAAATTTGTACAGCTTACAATATTTCGGGAGAGACGGTGTCAGAAATGCCCGGGAGCCTTGGCAAAATGCGTAAAGCGGTCCCGGAATATTCAACTTTAAAAGGTTGGCCAGAAATAAGCGAAAAACAGATTGAAATCTATTGTAATAATGGATACGAAGATCTGCCCGATTCCATTAAAGACTACGTCAACTTTATCGAGGAAGCGGTGGACTGCCCTGTCACTATCATTTCCCTTGGGCCTCAAAGACACCAGACCATTGTGAGGTAACTGTTGAGTTTTGAGAATGAAACTTTCGACTTCAACGCTCTCTCGGACTCAGAAATTGAAATAAAACTCCAAGATAATAACATACCACTTAAAGTAGAGGAAGCGCTCAAAATTCAAAATGAAATGTTGGGCCGGGCACCGTCCCTATCAGAACTGATCCTATTTTCCATCCAAGGCTCCGAACATTCCAGCTATAAAAGCAGCCGATCACACTTAAAGCAGTTTACCACCACCGGACCCGATGTGGTTTTAGGCGCCAAGGAAGATGCCGGCGTGGTGGCGGTAGCGACGGATAGTAAGGGACATCGCTGGTGTGTGGTCATGAGCCACGAATCCCACAATCACCCTTCTCAGATCGTACCCTATGAAGGGGCTGCCACCGGTGTTGGCGGAAACGTCCGAGATGTTATGTGTATGGGTGCCGAAGTAATTGCCTGCACCGATTCGTTCCGTTTCGGAGAAATTACCAGCAACAAAACCAAATGGATCCATGATGGCGTGGTGGCAGGCATTGCCGGTTACGGGAACCCACTGGGCATTCCCAACATCGGCGGTGACATTTATTATCATGAAGGCTATAACGAAAATTGCCTGGTCACGCTGGTAACCCTGGGCATCGTGCGGGAAGATCACATCATTCATTCCTATGCGCCGAATAATGCAGACGGCTATGATCTTATCTTGATTGGTAAACCCACAGACAATAGCGGCTTTGGGGGCGCCAGTTTTGCTTCTCTGGAACTGGAAGAAGAAAAAAAAGAACAGAACAAAGGGGCCGTCCAGGAACCTAACGCCTTTTTGGAACGGCACCTGCTCAAATCCACCTATGCCCTGTTTGGCATCCTAAAAGAAAAAGAAATCATTGAACATATCGGTTTCAAAGATTTAGGGGCCGGCGGCGTGGCCTGTGCCAGTGTAGAGCTGGCGGAAACAGCTGGTTACGGATCTGAAGTCTGGCTGGACAAAGTCCACATCGGATTGAACAATTTGCATCCTTCCGTTTATCTATGTAGTGAAACTCAGGAACGTTTCATGTGGGTTTCACCGCCGGAAGTGACGGCAATGATCGTAGATCATTATAATAAGGTGTTCGACCTACCCGGCGTTAGCGAAGGGGCCCAAGCGTCAGTGATTGGCAAAATCCGCAGTGATGGCCAGTACATTGTTCACAACGGGGATGAAGAGATAGTAAATGCACCGGCGGCTGAAGTGACAGAAGGATTCCTGTACAATCGCCCTTTTGAAGCACGTGAAAAGAATGTAACGGAACCACATATTCCCGATCCCGCGGATTATAACCAAACATTATTGGATATACTCGCCCATGAAAATATGGCGAGCCGGGAGCCCGTGTTTGAACAATACGACAAGCAGGTCCAGGGGCGGATCCATACCGAAACTGGATTGGCCGATTCTGGCGTTATGGCACCCTTCAATTCTGAAAATTACCCGGAAGAAATTCGGAATGTGGGAATTGCTTTGTCCACGGATCACAATCCGCGATATGGACTCATCGACCCCTACTGGGGCGGTGTGAATGCCGTAGTGGAAGCCATGCGAAATGTGGCGGCTGTGGGTGCTACGCCCCATGCGGTTACCGACTGTCTCTGCTTTGGCAATCCGGAGAAGCCTCACCAGATGTGGGAATTTGTGGAAAGTGTCCAGGGTGTGGCGGATGCCTGTCACGCTATCACGCTGAAAGACAATCCAGATGATGCCACGCCCATCATCGCCGGGAACGTGAGTTTTTATAATGAATCCAGTAACGGCGCCATCCCTCCTAGCCCTATTGTCAGCTGTCTTGGACGGCTCAAGGATGTGACCAAAGCGGTGCCCATGCATTTTCAAACATTTGACTCGATCTTGATCATGGCGGGCAAACGAAGAGATGAATTGGGCGGATCCGTTTTTTATAGTCTACATGATGAACTTGGAGCCAATGTCCCCCAACCCAATTTGGAAGAAGTAAAAAATCAGATCTTTGCTCTCACGGACTGCATCAATGAAGATTTGGTTTTATCGTGCCACGATATTGCAGACGGCGGTGTAGCCTCAACCCTGGCGGAGATGACATTCGGGAATGGAATTGGTTGTGACATAACGATTAACAGTGACCTTCCGACCTATAAGATTTTATTTTCCGAAACAGGTGGTTTTGTATTGGAAGTATCTCCGGAAAATGCCGATGCAGTTATTTCTAATTTTTCCAAGTATGGATCGGATGTTTTTCAAATCGGCACCACAGGTAGTAATACGATTCAAATAAACAGGGTGGTGGATATAGTTGTATCCGATGCAAAAGAAACCTGGGCCAACGGCTTGAGAGAGAAATTGTAATGGGTAATGTCGATTACAAATCAGCCGGTGTAGATATTGATGCAGGCAATAAAGCGGTAGAGCGCATTAAAGATGGGGTGAAGTCCACCTTTACATCCAATGTGCTCACGGGGCTGGGCAGTTTTGGCTCGCTTTACGATCTGAAGCCCATTTTTGAAAATTATGAAAATCCGGTTATGGTCCAGAGCATTGACGGTGTGGGGACGAAAACCATTATTGCCCGGAAATTGGGTAAATACGACACCATCGGGATTGATCTCTTAAGCGCCTGCGCTAACGATATCATTGTCATGGGAGCCCGGCCTCTAACCTTTCTCGATTATATCGCCAATGACAAACTGAAGCCGGAAATTATAGAAGAAATCGTTTCTGGTATGGTCACCGCTTGTAATGATTCGGGAGTTTCCCTTGTTGGTGGCGAGACTGCAGAAATGCCTAACACTTACCTGCCAGGAGAACACGACCTGGTAGGTGTCATTACCGGTGTGGTGGAGAAAGACAAAATCATTACTGGTGAGTCTATTCGGCCAGGCGACGTGGTACTAGGACTGCCGTCCAGTGGCCTCCATACCAACGGCTATTCCTTGGCAAGAAAGCTCTTTTTTGAAGTGGCTGGTCACGATGTAAATGATTTAATCCCTGAACTGGAAAAATCTGTGGGGCTTACCTTGCTGGAACCTCATATTAATTATACTAATCATGTGTTTGCACTGCTGGATGCTGGAATTGACGTTAAGGGAATTTCTCATATTACAGGCGGTGGATTGATAGAAAACATTCCACGGATTTTGCCGGACGGTATTGGCGTTGATATTCAAAAAGAATCCTGGCCAGTTCCACCTGTGTTTAAGCTTATGAAAAAGCTGGGGAACATAGACTGTGATGAAATGCGCCGAACCTTCAATATGGGTATCGGAATTATGTTTATTGTTGATCCCCATAATGTGGATGCAGTGGAGAATGCCTTAGAAGACCTGACAACAGTTTATGAAATCGGTTCAGTAGTGAGCGGGAAAAAGGAAGTAGGATTTAAATGAGCCTCAAAATCGCCATCATCCAATTCCCCGGTTCCAATACAGAACGGGAAACGCTCATGGCCTGCCGACGTGTGGGACTAAACCCGATTGAATTTTTATGGAATAAACTGGCAGAAAAATTGTCGGACTTTGATGGGTATGTGATTGTAGGGGGTTTTGCTTACGAAGATCGCTCTCGTTCCGGCGTGATTGCTTCATTGGACCCCATTATGAAGCAAATCAAACTTGAAGCAGAAAAAGGGAAACCTGTTCTGGGTATTTGCAACGGTGCACAAATATTAGTCGAAAGTGGGCTCGTTCCCGGGCTGGATAATCATCGGCTGGGAATGGCCCTGACAGATAATAAACGGGTCAAAGGCGATCATGTGGTAGGTGTAGGTTACTATAACACCTGGGCAAACCTGCAAATGACTGTTCCACCCGAGCGATGCGCCTTTACTTATCACATGAAAACAGGTGACTGGATCAACATCCCTCTGGCACACGGAGAAGGGCGTTTTATTATTCCTGATGAATTGCTCTTCAAGTTAAGGGAAAATAACCAAACCGTTTTTCGCTACTGCGATGATGAGGGAAATATTGTAGATGAATTCCCCACCAACCCCAATGGATCCATGCATAACCTAGCGGCTGTGTGCAACTCAGGCGGGAATGTTATGGCCATGATGCCACACCCGGAACGGACTGAAAAAGGTGATGTGATTTTTTCATCCATGAAAAAATTTATCGAAAAGGGAAATCCTATAACTGATCATACGCTAACGTTTGATCGCCCCCATTATGAAGTGGCGAATTACAAATCCAACGGCGATGCCACCGAATGGGTCATCGACATGATCATCACTGATAATGAAGCAGCATCTGTGCAGAATGCTTTGAATCAACTGGGATTTGATGTGGAAATCACACGCCAGACTCATTGGGAAATCGGAACAAACGGGAATAGAAAATCTGTTCTTCAACAGATAGATTCCTCCGGCGAACTTTATAACTCAAATAAGGAGTTCATCCGCAATATTTCACAGAAAGAGGACAGTGTTTCTTTACTTGTCCGTCAGAAAGAGGACATAACAGGGAGATCAAAATACGAATCGCTGAGAGAGCGCTTCGAAATAGATGGCATTACCCACCTCACACACGGTACCATCTGGAATGTGAAGATTGCAAGCGGTAATTTAGATACTATTCTAGGAGACATTTTGGAGACACACATATTCTTCAATCCGTTATCATATGACTGCTATAAAATTCAGTGAAGGGTACGCGGATCGCATCCGCGCCGAACTGAAGAATACACTCACCGAAACCAATCTGCCGACTGGAGCAAAACGAAAGGGTAAAGTGAGAGATCAATACGATTTCAACGATAAAATCGCTCTTATCACCACTGATCGTCAAAGTGCGTTTGATCGTGTTCTCGCCGCCATTCCTTTCAAAGGACAAGTTCTGAACCAGACCAGTGCCTGGTGGTTTGACCAGACACAAGAAATCATTCCTAACCATGTGATCTCAGTACCGGACCCCAATGTGACACTGGCCAAGAAATGCGATGTTCTCCCCATTGAATTCGTTGTCCGGGGATACATCACCGGCAGCACCAGCACAGCCCTATGGACCGTTTATAATAATGGCGACCGGGAATATTGCGGAAACGCACTTCCGGAAGGACTGGTCAAGAATCAAAAGCTGGATTCCAACATGCTTACCCCCACCACCAAAGAAGAACATCATGATAGACCCATTGCCCCAAATGAAATAGTCAACGAAGGGTGGCTTACTCAAGAAGATTGGGACTTTTGCAGTCAAAAAGCATTGGAACTGTTCGCTTTTGGACAAGAGAAAGCAGCCGAACACGGTATGATCCTGGTGGACACAAAATATGAAATGGGCCGCGATTCAGGTGGTAACATCGTTTTGATTGATGAAATCCATACGCCGGATAGCAGCCGTTACTGGATCACCGAGACGTATGATGAAAAGATGGCAGCTGGAGAAGAACCACAAAATGTGGATAAGGAATTCTTACGGCTCTGGTTTATGGACAACTGTGATCCTTATAACGATGAGACCCTTCCTGAAGCACCGGAAGAACTGGTAGTGGAGTTATCCAGTCGTTACATCTATTTATACGAAATCATCACCGGTGGAACCTTTATCTTCCCTGAAGGCAAGCCGGTTCAAGAACGAATCAACGAAAATCTGAAGGATCATCTATGAAAACTGTCATCATCATGGGTTCTACATCGGATGAACCCCACGCCAAGAAAATCACCGATAAACTGGATGAATTCAACATTCCCTGGGAACAACATGCCGCCTCAGCCCACAAAGAGCCTCTGAAAGTTCTTGAGATCTTGGAGGCCCACCAGAGTGAAAAAGATCTGGTGTACATCACCATAGCCGGCCGATCAAATGCCCTGTCTGGTTTCGTGGCGGCCAATTCTGAACATCCCACTCTAGCCTGCCCCCCCTTTTCGGACAAAGCAGATATGCTTGTGAACATTCATTCCACCCTGCAGATGCCCAGTAATACACCAGTGATGACAGTGATTGACCCAGGGAACTGTGCTCTGGCTGTTAAACGAATCTTCGGTGGCTGATCGGCTAAACGCAATTTCTCCATTAGATGGGCGCTACAGCAGTAGCGTAAAAGATCTGTCCGCCTATTTTTCAGAATCGGCACTCATGCGCTACCGAGTCACGGTTGAGGTGGAATACCTCATCGCTCTTGGTCGCGAAAAAGGGATAAAGGAATTACAATCATTCACCAACATAGAACAAACCAAATTGCGAAATATTTATAAAAACTTTAATGCTGCCGCTGCTCAAAAAATCAAAGAAATCGAATTGACCACCAATCATGATGTTAAAGCGGTAGAATATTTTCTTCAATCCAAATTGAAAAAGACTCTCTATCCTTGGATTCATTTTGCCCTTACTTCTGAAGATGTAAACAATCTGGCTTATTCACTTATGTGGCGGGACGGATTAAAGCAGGTGTATCTACCTGCTGTACAAAATGTTAACAGGGAACTGAAGAAGCTTGCGCGCCGCTATAAAAATTCATCCATGCTTGCCCTCACGCACGGACAACCAGCTACGCCTACTACATTCGGAAAAGAACTAGCAGTATTCTACCATCGACTGGATCGGCAAATAGATCAAATGAGAGTCCACAAACTGCTGGGGAAATTCGGCGGTGCAACAGGAACCTGGTCAGCACACAAAGTGGCGTATCCCAAAGTGAACTGGATACGTTTCGCCAGCTGGTTCATCAAGAGTTTTGGACTGGAACCGAATCTTGTCACCACCCAAATTGAGCCCCATGATTCCCTCGCGGAAAGTTATCATCAAATTGTCAGGGTCAATTCCATTCTCACGGACCTCTGCAGAGATATGTGGTCTTATATCAGTCGTGGAGTACTGGGGCAGAAAAAAGTGGCCGGTGAAGTGGGATCCAGCACCATGCCTCACAAAATCAATCCTATTCAGTTTGAAAATGCGGAAGGGAATATGGGCGTGGCGAATTCATTACTGAATCATCTTGCCGCCAAGCTTCCTATTTCCAGAATGCAACGAGATCTGACTGACAGCACCACAATGCGCAATCAAGGTGTTGCTCTTGGGCACAGCACCCTGGCGCTGAAAAATATTTTGAATGGTCTCGGTCGTATCTCTGTTAACAAATCTCATTTGTCAGCCGAACTGGACAAGCACTGGGAAGTGTTGGCTGAAGCGGTTCAGACTATCCTCCGAAAAGCGGGAAAACAAGATGCCTATGAGGGAATGAAGAGACTGACTCAAGGTCAGCAGGTTGATGCCGATTCAATAAAACAATTTGTGTCCCAATTAACCATCGATGAAAATGATAAACAGACATTGCTTAAGCTGACACCGGCCGATTACACCGGGTTTGCCCCAAAGCTCGTGGAGATGATCTAATGTGCGGCATTGTAGGAATCCAGGCACAGTCATCTGTAGCGTCTGAACTTTACGACAGTCTGATCCATCTTCAGCACCGGGGCCAGGATGCCGCCGGGATTATCACTTATGATTTCCGCATGCATAAAGAGAAAGGTCTCGGCCTGGTTCGGGATATATTTAATGAGAACAACATGAATCTTCTCACGGGTAACGTGGGAATTGGCCATACCCGTTACCCAACCCACGGCGGTTTTGGTCATGGTGAGATTCAGCCCTTCTGGACTGAAGTTCCTTACGGTGTCGCTTTGGGTCATAACGGCAATCTTGTCAACTATAAAGAATTAGCTGAAGAGATTACAGGTCGAGAGAAACGGTACCTCAACACTACCAGCGACACTGAGGTTTTGCTCCACATGTTTGCCACCGCGCTGGGACAAAACGGGTCAGCAAAATCAGACAAAGCATTCTTTGAACAAATCTGTGGTGCTGTAAAAAGTGTTTTTGATCGAACCAGTGGATCCTTTTCAGTGGTGGCCGCAATTGTGGGAAAAGGACTTATCGCCTTCAGAGATCCACACGGCATACGGCCGCTGTCAAGAGGTGAGCGCAAAAGTGACAACGGTTCTGTTGATCACATATTTTCCAGCGAGACAACCATGTTTCATTCCCTGGAATTTGAACCGAAAGGAAATGTAGAACCGGGTGAAGTCTATTATGTAAGTGAAAGTGGAAAAGTTTTCAGCAAAAAACTTGTGTCGGAGGAATTTACTCCCTGCATTTTCGAGTACGTCTATTTTTCCCGTCCAGATACCATGATGAATGATGTAAGTGTTTACCGTTCCAGGTTAAGAATGGGTCAAAACCTTGCTAAACGGTGGATTGAAAAACACCCTGATGTCCTACCTGATATTGTTATCCCGGCACCGTCAACCGCTAACACTGCCGCCCTCTCCCTTGCCTACGAGCTGGGTGTCCGCTACTCTGAGGGGCTATACAAAAATCCTTTCATCGGGCGAACATTCATCATGCCGGGCCAAGCCGAACGGAAAAAGTCGATCCGGCACAAGCTGGTTCCGCAGGAGATCGAGATTCGAGACAAAAAAGTGATGATCGTCGACGACAGCATCGTCCGCGGGAACACAAGCCGACAAATTGTCCGTATGGTGAGGGGTATGGGTGCAAAAGAAGTTTACTTTGTTACTGCCTGTCCACCGGTAAAAAATCCCTGTTTCTACGGTGTGGATATGCCAACCCGGTCAGAACTGATTGCAGCCCAGAAATCGGTTGATGAAATTCGGACCTATATCGGTGTGGACATTCTCCTTTACCAGGAAATCCCCGACCTAGTAGAAGCAGTAACCCGTAAAGGCGATCACAACATTGATCGTCCGTGCATGGCATGTCTCGACGGTTGGTATGTTTCAGGAAACGTGGACGAAGAAAAAATGAGCGAGATGGAGACCATGCGACTTAATGACCGCAACGGTCATTAACAACTTTCTGGTGGTAGGTTCTGGTGCCCGGGAGCACGCCATCTGCCGAGTTCTGCATCGTTCTCCTCAAGAAAAAAAGGTTTTTTGTCTCGCCACAAACTTCAATCCTGGCATTGTCGAATTGTGTGACGATGTAACTACGGGTGATATTAACAACTCCGATTCAGTCACCTTGTATGCGGAGAAAAACGGCGTGGGGCTTGCCATCATCGGGCCGGAGAATCCGCTGGCCTGCGGTGTGGCAGATGCACTTTGGGAAATGGGTGTCAAGGTGGTAGGACCCAAAAAAGACCTGGCCCAGATCGAAACCTCCAAAGCGTGTGCCCGAGACCTCCTTAATGAATACAATATTCCTGCCTGTCCTGAATACAAGACATTTTCATCCATGGAGGGTGTCACTGATTATCTAAATGAACTAGGTGAGAATTATGTGGTTAAGTATGACGGTCTGGCGGGAGGCAAAGGTGTAAAAGTTTCAGGAGAACACCTTTATTCTCATGAGGAGGCTACCTTGTATTGCCAAGAGCTTGTGGAGAAAGGCGGTCGGTTTGTAATCGAAGAAAAACTGTCGGGACAGGAGTTTTCTCTCATGAGCTTCTGCGACGGGGAAACTCTGAAGCATATGCCAGTGGTCCAAGACCACAAGCGAGCCTACGAAGGAGATACAGGCCCCAACACCGGCGGCATGGGGACATACTCCGATGCAAACCACTCCCTCCCTTTTCTCAGAGATACTGATATTGCACAGGCACAGGGAATCAACCTGGCTACAGCCGCGGCACTGAAAGACAAGTTCGGAAAGGGGTACAAAGGTATCCTCTACGGCGGTTTCATGGCCACCGCAACGGGGGTCAAGCTTATTGAATACAACGCCCGCTTGGGTGATCCGGAAGCTATGAATGTGCTGCCCTTGCTGGAATCAGATTTTGTTGCACTCTGTAGGGCCATTACTGACGGTAATCTTCATGAAGTTGATGTCAAGTTCAGAAACCAAGCCACGGTCTGCAAGTATGCAGTGCCTGAAGGATATCCTGACAATCCAGTGAAGGGCGAGCCAATTGATGTGTCCGGTATTGAAAATCGGGAGGGCTTATTTTACGCATCGGTGGATATTAAAAATGATCAGTTGGTAGAAGCGGGGAGCAGAACTGTGGCAGTAGTGGGGATGGCCGACTCTATTACCGCCGCGGAGCAAATTGCTGAGAGGGAAATTTCAACTGTAACCGGTCCCCTCTTTCATCGGAGAGATATTGGCACCAAAGAATTAGTTCAAAAAAGAATTGACCATATGGACACTCTGCGATGATTAAGATCGGTGTTCTCGGCTCCACAAAGGGGACAGACTTACAAGCCATACTGGATGCCATAAATGACGGCCAGTTAGATGCGGAAGTATCGGTGGTAGTTTCCAATCGAGAAAGTGCTTACATCTTAGAACGGGCTAAAAGCCACGGAGTACCAACTTTTTTCATTCCCCATAAAGGTAAAGCCAGAGAGGAGTTTGACAGGGAGATGACAGCGGCTATGCAAAACCACGGTGTTGAACTGGTGCTCCTCATAGGTTTTATGCGAATTCTGTCAGCTGAATTTTGCCGGAATTGGCATGATAGAATTTTAAATGTCCACCCTTCCCTCCTGCCGAAATATGCCGGTGGAATGGATACTAACGTTCACACTGAAGTAATAAAAAATGGTGATCCTGAAACAGGATGTACGATCCATTTCGTCACTGAAGAAGTAGATGCTGGGCCAATCCTAATCCAGAAAAAATGCACCGTTACATCTGACGATACCGTTGAATCTTTAAAGACAAAAGTACAAGCATTGGAAGGTGACGCTTTTATTGAAGCGATAAAATTGATACAAACTGATAAATATGATTAATAATCCTATCTTAAATCAAAACCCAACTCAAGTAAAGCGAGCCCTTATATCTGTCTTCGACAAAACGGGCGTAGTCGAATTAGCTCAATCACTGAACGGGCTTAGTGTCAAAATTCTTTCCACTGGCGGTACTGCCAAAGCACTTCGTGATTCAAATATTCCCGTTACGGATGTAAGTGATTACACTCAATTCCCGGAAATCATGGATGGGCGGGTAAAAACCATCAACCCCTTGGTAGAGGGCGGAATTCTTGGACTCCGCGATCTACACAGCGGTGACGCTGAATCCAATAATATTCAGTGGATCGATCTTGTGGTTTGCAATCTTTATCCATTTTCAGACACTATTTCCCGCGAAGATTGCGATTTGGCTCTGGCATTGGAGAATGTGGATATTGGTGGACCCACCATGATCCGCTCAGCAGCCAAAAATGTGGGGTGGGTCTGCGTCGCTGTGGATCCGGCTGACTATTCTTCCCTTTCTGATGAACTCCAGTCCGGAGCAATATCATTCGAGACACGAAAAGATCTTTCGTCCAAAGCATTTGGCCACACAGCACAATATGACACTATTATCCATAATTACCTTAAAGATGAGAGTTTATCAGATGATTTCTCGATCACTTTTGAAAAACATTCTGAAATGCGGTACGGTGAAAACCCTCACCAATCTGCTGCCTCATACAAGATCCCGGGCAATGATGAACCAAATATTATTAATGCCACCATCCACCAAGGGAAAAAGCTGTCTTATAATAATATCATGGATGCAGACGGAGCGTTGGCTTGCGTCCGAGAATTTGATGAATTAGCCTGTGTGGTGGTAAAGCACGCCAACCCCTGTGGCGTAGCCACGGGTAATGATATCCTGGATGTCTATAATCGGGCTTTCAATGCTGATTCTCTTTCCGCATTTGGAGGTATCATCGCCTTTAACAGAACTTGCACCAACGCTGTGGCAGAGGCTATCACTTCCGTGTTTGTTGAAATTGTTCTGGCACCAGATTTTGAGCCGGAAGCGTTAGAAACCTTTAAAAAGAAAAAAAATCTACGAGTTTTGGAGATTGGTGAGTTTGGCAAACGCCAACCCAAATTAGAAGTAAGAAATGTTGATGGTGGTCTGTTGGTTCAGGACGTGGATACAAAAATGTTGACCCGGGATGATCTCAATGTTGTAACGGACAAGAAACCAACGGACCAAGAAATCGATACCGTTTTATTTACTTGGAAGGTTTTACGCCACGCCAAATCCAACGGCATTCTCATTGCAAAAGATAATACCACGGTGGGGCTTGGAGCAGGTCAGGTGAGCCGGGTAGACGCAGTGCACATGGCGCTACACAAGGGCGG
>ERZ651768.1536-NODE-1536-length-16812-cov-7.650732_pt1 | contig 16812 bp, 14 predicted proteins | sample MGYA00514754_ERZ651768 | MGnify/ENA metagenome assembly ERZ651768
TCCTTGGGATGATAGAAGCTGAAGCGGAACCCACAGAGGAAACAGAAGATTCTTAATTAGTGCCTCAAATCACCGCCATTAAGGTCAACAAAAAACGGCCGGACAGGCGTTCCATATTTATCAACGATCAATTTGCCTTCGCTGTTTCTGAAAAGATTTTTTTCCAACACAATCTTGAAGAAGGAGCAGAACTCTCAAATAAACAAATCAAGGAACTTACAACAGCAGATGAATTTGACAAGGCGAAACAGGCTGCTGTGAATCTGTTAAGCTACCGGCCAAGGAGTATCAAAGAGGTTTCCAACAGGCTTGTCCATAAAGGTTGGAATAAGGATCTGGCGGATCGGGTTACGGGGGAACTGGTTGATAAAGGATATCTGAATGATGAAGAATTTGCGGCCATATTTGCCAGAGACAAGGCTAAGAACAAATGTCTCGGGCCTGTAGCTTTAAAAAGTGAACTGATAAAAACGGGAGTGGCACAAAAAATTATAGAGCAGACCATAGAGGCTGTCTATTCAAAATATCCGGCGGACGAACTGATTCAGCGCCTAATGAAAAAGCGTGGAATTGACCTGGATGTGCCGCTGGTAAAAAAAGAAAAACAGCGCTTCATCAACCTGCTGAAGCGAAAGGGGTTCACCTGGGACCAAATGGAGTCGGTTGTTAGAAACCTGAGTGTTAAGACAGCCAATTGACTGGAGATGTTTATTCCGGCTGAACATCGAGTTCGCCAATTTTCTGAGCCATGGTCTCGCACACTTTATCTCTTACAGATTTGCCAGCCAGCTTGATGGCATTGGAGACAGCCTTTGCGCTAGATCGTCCGTGAGCGATAATAACCATCTTTTCAAATCCCAATAAAGGTGCACCGCCATATTCGGCGTAATCCGTTACTTCTCGGATACGTCTCAATCCTTTTCGTAGGAAAAAAAGTCCCATTTTCCAGCTAAACCGTGCCCGAAACGCTAATTTGCCCAGGTGACTAGCTGCCATGGCAGTTCCTTCCAGTGTCTTGATGACAATGTTGCCAACAAATCCTTCTGTCACAATAACATCCACCATACCGCGGAGAATATCCTTCCCTTCAATGTTCCCGGAAAAATTGAGGGATGGTACTTCTTTCAGCATGCGGTAAGCGGTCTGCATCTTTTCGCTTCCTTTTGTTTCCTCTTCACCCATATTTAACAGAGCTGCCTTAGGCGATTTCACACCCCGAACATTGGCAACGTAAGTAGAACCCATGATAGCAAACTGTACCAACTCCTTAGCGGAGGATTCCACATTTGCACCTACATCTACCATGAGTGCCAGATGGTCATCACGCTTGAACTCGTTGAGAGTAGGGTAGACAGTAGCAATAGCTGATCTTTTTACACTGGGGATCCTTGAAATATGTTTAGCTGCTGAAAGAACCACAGATCCGGTACTGCCGGCGGATACAAGGGCATCAGCCTTCCCATTTGATACCAGAGAGGCGGCGACAAGAACTGAGGCATTTGGTTTGTTCACAACAGCTTTTTTTGGTGACTCATCCATAGATATGGAATCGGGAGTATGAATAATTTCCAGACTATCAGAAGAGTAATCGTGCTGTTTCAGTTCATCTTTTATGGTGGATTCATCCCCAACAAGAAAAATTCGGACAGGATTGGCCTTGGAAGCAAGTACAGCTCCATGAACGATTTCCCGAGGTGCATTGTCTCCACCCATGGCATCTACAGCGATTGAGATCATATAAGTTTTATTCAGATTATGTTATGTTATTTTTTTTCAGGTATAATGGTTAACTGTAAATCTAATGAAAAGAAACTAAACGAGTTAAACCTAATGGTTCTTTACCTTCATCGTTTTCCACCTCGTCTCATCAACGTAAATTAACCAATTCGATTGCATACCACAGGCGATCATGAAGACATCTGAAATCAGAAATCAATTCTTCGACTTTTTTACGGATAAGGGACACACTTATGTTCGGAGTGCACCCTTGGTACCGAAGGATGATCCCACGCTCCTGTTTATAAATGCCGGGATGAACCAGTTCAAGAACATATTCCTGGAGAAAGAAAAACCGAAGCATTTACGGGTGGTGAATAGCCAGAAGTGCATCCGTGTCAGCGGTAAACACAACGATCTAGAAGAAGTCGGCATCGACACATTTCATCACACTTTTTTTGAGATGCTGGGAAACTGGTCTTTTGGTGACTATTACAAGGCTGAAGCGATTCAATGGGCTTGGGAGCTATTTACTGAAGTTTGGGGACTGGAGAAAGATCGTCTCTGGGCCACTGTTTACAATGGTGACGATGAAGCCGATGAATTGTGGAAAAAAGTTACGGACATTGCCCCGGATCGGGTACTTCGGTTTGGTAAAAAAGACAACTTCTGGGAGATGGGTGATACAGGTCCTTGTGGTCCCTGCTCTGAAATACACTACTACGTAGGGGAGAACCCGTCCAAACAGTCGGCAGACGGCATCAATTCCTCGGATCAGTACTGGGAGCTCTGGAACCTTGTTTTCATTCAGAATAACCGACTACCCGATGGCACATTGGAGGAATTACCGAAAAAGCACGTGGACACCGGTGCCGGTCTGGAGAGGATAGCCGCAGTTTTGCAGGGGAAAACAAGCAATTATGATACGGACCTTTTTCAATCAATAATTAAAGTGCAGGAGAAAAAGCTGGGTGTGAAATATAAAGATGATTTGGTTGGTCACCGTGCTATTGCTGATCACGTTCGGATGCTTTCTTTCTCAATAGCTGACGGTGTACTGCCCTCCAACGAGGGACGCGGCTATGTAGCGAGGCGAATTTTAAGACGTGCAGCCCGGTTTGGCCATTGTATGGGGAGAGAGGAACCATTTTTGTCTAGTCTGGTAGGTACCGTAGTAGAACTTATGAGCGAGGTATTTCCCGAGCTTGTTGAAAAGCAGACCCATATAGAAAAAGTCATTGAGGCTGAAGAGATAGGTTTTAACGAAACATTAGATAGGGGACTGGAACAGTTTGGTAATATAGTTAATGACTTGTCCGGGAAAACCATTTCAGGGAAAGAGGCATTTAAGCTGTACGATACTTTCGGCTTTCCGGTTGATCTCACTGTTCAGATGGCTCGGGAGAAGGGACTTTCTGTAGATATTGAAGGATTTGATAAGGCTATGGGAGAACAGCGAACAAAAGCTAGGAGCGAGGGAAAGTTCAATCTTGACGTTTCCCATAAAGAGTGGACGACAATAACCAAGGGAGATGATTCAGAATTCCTTGGATATAATGATCTTTCATCTGAATCCACTATCCGCAGGTATCACTGTACCAATGGTACCGTCTTGATGATATTGGATCAAACTCCTTTTTATGGTGAACAGGGTGGTCAGGTCGGTGATACGGGCAGTTTGACTGGTGACGGTTTCACGATTCGGGTTACTAATACAGTAATAGATGGAGACAGTCATATCCATGTTGGTGAATATGCGGAAGGTGATAGCATAAATGGTGAAACTGTCACCGCTCAGGTGGACAACGTGCGGCGGGAGAATATCAAAAAGAATCATACTGCTACCCATCTTCTCCACAAAGCGCTGAAAAAAGTTCTGGGAGATCATGTCCAGCAAGCGGGCTCTCTTGTTCATCCCGATTATCTTCGGTTTGATCTAACACATTATCAAAAGATTACCCCAGAAGAACTCCGAAAGATCGAGGCGATTATTAACAGTGAGATCCTAAAAAATACTGTGCTGGATATTACCGTAAAGGATTATGATAAAGCTAAAAGGGATGGGGCAGAGGCGATCTTTGAAGAGAAATACGGTGATGAAGTGCGTGTTATTACAATCGGTGAATTTTCTAAAGAACTTTGTGGCGGCACCCATGTTGGACAAACAGGCGAAATCGGGTTCTTCAAGGTTACTGAAGAATCGGCTCTCTCCTCTGGCGTTCGCCGCATTGTGGCAATGACGGGACCCGGTGCAGTTGATTATACGGTAAGCGGTTTTGAGTCGCTGGAGGCCATAAAAGGTCTCCTTAACTGCTCAGTAGAGGAGGTGGTACAAAGGGTAGAGACCCTCATGAATCAGCGGAAAAAGCTAGAGAAGGAACTGAAGAAGCAGCGTTTCTCAACCGGTGGTGATCAATTAGCCTCGATGGTTCAATCGGCCCAATCGGTGGATGGGAAAAATCTTGCTATCGCCCGCGTCGAAGCTGATGATATGGAACACCTAAAGTCACTGGGTGATCAGTTAAGATCACTCTTGAAAAGTGGCGTTGGTGTGATTGGGGCTGTTCTTGATGGCAAACCGAGCATCGCTTTCGTCGTGACCGATGACCTGGTGAAAACAGGTATCAAGGCAACTGATTTCGTGAAGAAAGTGGGGAAAGAGTTGGGCGGTGGCGGTGGCGGAAAGCCACATCTCGCCACGGCGGGAGGAAAAGATCCTAAAAGATTGGATGGTGCTTTGAAAGCGGCTAAAAAACTGATAACCGCCAACCTCTGATATACAGTTTTTTTCATGAAATCAAAATTAATTGGGAGGAGAGTGGTGGTTTCTCTTGAGAGAGGCGACAGAGTCGTTGCTTCATTAAAAGAAGTGGATCATAATCATGAACTAACTGCAGCATCAATTTCTGGTATAGGTGGTATCAATGATGAATGATGATGTTGGTTTAGCGGTATGGAACTTGGAGGAGATGAACAATGACTGAGAGAACTGTAATAAGGACAGAAAATGCTCCTAGTGCTGTTGGTACATACAGCCAGGCGATTTCAACGGACAACATCATTTTTACCGCAGGGCAGATTCCTCTGGATCCTTCCACAGGAGAGGTGATTGAAGGAGATTTTAAGACCCGCGTTCGTCGAGTTTTACTTAATATTGACGGAATTCTGGTAGAGGCTGGGTCGTCTCTTTCTAATGCCGTAAAGCTAACTGTCTTTATGACGGATCTCTCCCGATTCTCTGAACTGAATGAAGTGTTCTTAGAGTTTTTCGAAGAAGATCCACCGGCCCGTTCCGCACTAGAAGTTTCGAAACTACCTTTAGGGGTTGATGTGGAAATTGAATGCGTGGCTGTTAAGGAGAGTTTGTGAGAATACTTTTTGCCATGAATCCTAAAGCGGGACGGGGAAACACCTTAAAGCAGCTGCCTCGGCTGGAGAAATTGCTCCAAGAAAAAGAGATGGATTATGAAGTCAGGTGGACAGAAGGTCCCGGGGATGCTACAATTTTCACTAAAGATATGAGAGACGATTTTGATTTAGTTACAGTTTTCGGTGGCGATGGTACCATGAATGAAGTCCTAAACGGTCTCGTTGGCGGCAACACCCCCATGGCAGTGATTCCTATAGGTACCGGGAATGATTTTGTGCGAAGTGCTAATCTCCCTATGAAGTTGGAAACTTCTTTGGAAAATATTTTAAATGGAAAACCGAGAAAAATTGATTTAGGTCTTTATAACGGCGAGAGGTATTTCGTGAACGTTGTTGGTATTGGCTTCGACGCCTTTGCAAATATTCAGAGCCGTAAAATAAAAAAACTCAAAGGGACTGCCGTATATGTTGTTGCTATTTTTAAGACGCTTCGCCAATGGAGTTCTATTCCGATGAAAATTGCACTGGATGACCATACTATAGATGATCACTCCTATCTTACCTGTATCGCAAACGGCTGGTCAGTTGGCGGTGGACTCAGTCTTGCTCCAGATGCTCGGCTTGAAGATGGATTCTTCGATATTTGTCATGTATCTGATATCAGCTCCATGAAGATCGTTTGGAACTTTCCTAAGCTAATGAACGGTAAGATAAACGATATGGAAGAAGTAACAATCCTTCGCTCCAGGAAAGTGAAGGTAACCAGCGAAGAACCATTACCCATGCACCTGGACGGTGAAATCATCGAAGGCGAAAATAAAGTCTTTGAAGTTGAAATAATTCCCGGCGGATTCACAATCTGGGACGGGGGCATGGGGCCGGCTTAGTGAAGCGCCTTGCTTTATTCATTATGCTTATGACGGCATTTGTTTCAGCGCAGGACTCTACCGCTACGGCGCCCAAATCGCCCAAAAAAGCTGTGGCATATTCAATTATCCCTGGAGGCGGCCAACTTTATAACGGGAAAAAGATTAAAGCGGCGTTAATGTTTGGAGCTCAATTCTGGATGCTATACAAGTTCCAGACAAATCGTTCTGCATACAATTTATGGGATGACGGTTCTTACATGAAGCCGAGGGAGTATTATCGAGACAATCGAAATAAGTATGCGTGGTACAGCACATTTGTGTATATATACAATCTGGCGGATGCACTTGTGGATAGTCACCTTTCCGATTTTGATGAAAAAGATGAAAAGGTTGACAAAACACAAAACTGAATGAAGGGAACCGAATAATGGCCGAAAAACGCGAACACTGGGGATCAAGAATTGGGTTTATCTTAGCAGCATCAGGATCGGCTGTTGGCATTGGTAATATTTGGAAATATCCCCATATGGCTGGACAAAATGGCGGTGCGGCATTTACTCTTGTATACCTGGCATGTATTCTTATTGTTGGTTTATCGATCGTTATTGCCGAATTCGTGATAGGGCGTAAAACACAACTGAGTCCTGTTGGTGCTTTTGAGAAGTTAGCACCTGGCTCGAGTTGGAAATACGTTGGTTACCTTGGTGTAGCTTCGGCCTTTGTTATTCTTTCGTTCTATGGTGTAGTCGGTGGATGGATAATAAAATATATTGTTGTTTCTATAACCGGTGGATTCAATGGATTAGCAGGCAATCCTGAGGTTGCTGGAAATGTGTTCAACACTTTTACTACAGCTACTTGGAGCCCGATAATTTATCAGGTTTTATTTATGGGCTTTTGTATCTGGGTTATTGTGAATGGTGTGAAGGGGGGGATTGAAAAATGGTCAACAATTATGATGCCACTTATTGTGGTTCTGCTAGCTGTGCTTGCGATCCGTGGGATAACGCTTCCAGGCGGTATGAAAGGGATTTCCTTTTTATTTAACCCCCGTTTTGAGGATCTGACTGCTTCTTCCATTGTTCTGGCATTAGGGCACTCATTTTTTACTGTTAGTCTCGGTATGGGCACCATGATGACTTATGGCAGTTATCTGGATAAAAAACAAAATTTATTGAATTCAGCCCTGTGGGTCCTCTTTTTGGATACAGCTATTGCTATGTTGGCTGGTGTAGCCATTTTTACCACAGTATTTGCTCTTGGAGCAAACCCCGCTGAAGGACCAGGTTTGATCTTTGTTGTTTTGCCATCCGTGTTCCCACAATTGGCTGCTGGCACATTATGGGGAACACTGTTCTTTGCTTTACTTTTCATGGCAGCCCTCACATCGGCAATCTCAATCCTTGAAGTGGTGACAGCATATTTTATTGACCAAAAAGGGTGGTCCAGGAAAAAGGCCACGATACAATTCGGTGCCGTGATAACTATCGTCGGGATGTTCTGTTCCTTCTCGCTGGGAGGTGGAGTCAACATCACAGAATTCCTGGGTATATCATTTTTTGATGCTGTGGATTATTTATCCTCAAAATACATGCTTCCGCTTGGTGGAATGTTCACGGCTGTATTTGTTCTTAAACGGTGGGGTATTCCGAATTTTATTGAAGAGCTTACTAGTGGGATGGAAGATTCCAATTTATCTTCCAGTTTGATAAGAAGCTTATTGACAATTGCAGCCGGAGTTGTTGCCTTTATTATATTCAACGAAATTTATTCTAAAATTGTCGGTGTAGCACTGATTGGATAACTCTTGCCTTAGCTACTTATTCTGTAAAAAATGGTAATTTCACGCTGGATTAAACCTGATACGAAACTCTACGTAAGTCTAAACGATATTTCCCGTTCATTAGACTGGATTTTTGAGGTTCGCCCGATACTTTTTTTTACCATTTGGACTATGATGGCAGCTGGTCTCAGTGCATTCAAGGGTGACACCATTGACGAATTCTACTGGACCACCACCGTTCATTGGCCGCTGTTTTGGACCTTTTTTGGAATAACTTTAGTGGCCTGCTCCTCCGCCCTAATAGGAGATGACTCCGGTACAGAAAAGTTAACACTTATTCTTTTAATTGCCGGATTTATGGTTGTCCTTTCTTCAGTAGCAATGGAAGCTGTAGAAGCGGGGAAAATGAGCAGACTTTTCGCTGTTGGAGCGTGGGTATCTATTTTCTATGTATCATGGCGATTATACCTGAAACATTGGAAAAAGCTTAAGAACGAAAAGATGATCATGAGTATTTCTTTAAGTGCTTTACCTGCGCTCTCTCTTTTCATGATTGGCTGGCATTTGGGAGGTGGGAAGATTCTGGGAGGATTGCTGGCTTCTGCACCTTACGCGTGCGGTTTTATTGCGGTTACACTTCTTTGGCCATTATCGGTGCAGGCTGAAAAACTGCATCACCGTGATTTTATGAATGGAATTACAAGGATCGTTGGTTTTGGTGTAATACTGATGACAATCTCAATATTTCTAGGTTACAGGATGGGTGATCCCGTTATCAGTACGGCCGCCATCATCACCATTCCATTCTTTGCTGTAGCGTTGGTTGTTACCCGAGCTGAGCACATTATCCGGGCATTCAGATATCCCATCATGATTTTGGCTTTCTTTGTGGGTGTTCGATACCCATGGCTCTGCCTTGCTATGTTCCTCAACTTTAATGCAATCAGGTTATATAATTACTTTCGCCATGGCGTTATTCGCCCCACATTGAAAGTCAGCTATGATTAAGATCAAACCGGGTAAGTGCGATTTTTGTGGTTGCTGTGTAGGCGTTTGTCCTGTCGATTGCATTGAACTTAAAGAGGCAGACATAGCCATCGATTATAATATTTGTATAGACTGTAAACTGTGCTTGTATATCTGCCCCATAGAGGTATTTGAAGATGTGGAGACAGCGGAAGTTTGATCTGATTATTGTAGGAGGCGGTCCTGCAGGGACCACGGCTGCGCGGTATGCTGCCAAAGGTGGTATCAATGTCCTTCTTTTGGAGAAGGATCGGGATATCGGTGTACCGGTAAGATGCGGTGAGGCAGCAAGTGATGAAGGGCTAAAAATATTTGTTGAACCTGATCCACGCTGGATCAAATCAGTCATTACAAAGTTACGTCTTATTTCACCGAATGGGCGCACGATAGATGTTGATCTTAAGCAAAAAGGATACATACTTGATCGGAGGATTTTCGATTATGATCTGGCCCAGTATGCTGCTGTCGAAGGTGCACAGATAGTATGTAAAGCGTATGTGGATGGACTACTTTTTGATGGTGATAAAGTTTCCGGTGTGAAGGGTGAGTATCTCGGTGAACCGTTTGAGGTAAAGTCGAAACTGGTGATTGGTGCAGACGGTGTTGAAAGCCGTGTCGGAAGATGGGCCGGATTAAACACGGTTGTCAAAATGAAAGATATGGAGTCAGCAATTCAGAAAACCATTTCTGGAATTGAAGTGAATGAGCATAGGTTTGATTTTTACATGTCTCGAGAGTGGGCCCCGGGTGGATACCTGTGGATATTCCCGAAAGGACCTAATGCAGCCAACATTGGGTTGGCTGTATCCGGAAAATACAGCCGTTTCCGTTCTGCTCAACGATACTTGGATGATTTTTTACAGAAGACATTTCCAGATGGTTCGGTGGTCAGTACAACAGTGGGAGGGGTCCCTTGCGACAAAACACTGAAAAAATTTATCACTCATGGTCTCATGCTGGCCGGTGATTCCGCTCATATGGTGAATCCCATGACAGGTGGAGGGATTGTTCCCGGCATGCGTGGTGGCATGCTGGCGGGTGAAACAGCTGCTGAAGCCATCAAAGAAGGCGACACATCCGAAAAATATCTAAACCGTTATGCCAAAAAGTGGCACAAAGTTGGTGGAAGAAATCATGAGCGTTTCTATTCCATAAAAGAAACTGTAAGCAAGCTAACTGATGAGGAGCTAAACAGCATTTGCGATGCGGTAGAAAAAATTCCGCCTGAAGAACGCACCATTGGGAAAGTATTCCGCAAAGCTATCTTCAAAAAGCCCTCTCTGTTAGTTGATGTTATGAAGGTATTTGCTGGTGTTTAATGGAGCTTGCGGAACTTCTAAGTAAACTAGGTCTTCATACTTTCATCGCATTCGATTTTGAGACCACCGGTCTTAATCCGTCTGATGACAAGATCACAGAATTTGCCGCCGTCCGCTTTGAGGAGGGCGTTGCATCGGATTCATTTCAAACATTGGTCAATCCCCAGCGCCCTATTCCGCCGGAAATTGTAAGGAAAACCGGTATTTCCGATGAGATGGTTAAGGATGCTCCCAATGAGGATAAGATAGTCGAAAAAATGTTTAATTTTATTGGAGATCATCCCATCGTTGCTCACAATCTCCCATTTGACTTATCATTTCTTAGTGACCTCAAACTGAATTACCTATCTCAGGAGGTTAAGAACGAAGGGTACGATACAGTGCCTCTTGCGCAAGCGTTTCTGTTTTTTCTGCCCAATCATCAGCTTGGGACCATTGCCGAATATTTGGGTTCAGCCAGTGAAAATACTCACCGGGCTCTGGCGGACACAGAGATACTTGGACAGTTGTTTCTGAAGCTCGTCCGGGAAGCGGCCTCATATCCATTACCAGTGATCCAGAAAATTCTTTCCGCCACTGAGGGGAAAATGTTCTACAACAAAACTCTTTACATCAACCTGGGCAATGAACTAGCAAAGAGCGGTAACATGAAAGAAGGTTTGATTAAGAGCGATGTTGATAAGGTGTTACCGTTATCTATTTTCCAACACGAGGGGAGCAGGGAGTCACTTCCGGCCAGCGCTGGTGAATTCTTTGCCAGTGACGGCCTTCTGGCCCGTTCCTTCTCCGATAGCGAGTATGAAGTGAGAGAGAGCCAGATCAACTACGCCGACTTCGTGAAGGATATTTTTGATGAAAGTGCTGTTGGTTTGATTGAGGCGGGAACAGGTCTGGGAAAATCGCTGGCTTATCTCATGTCATCCCTGAGAACGGCGTTAGCAGAAGGGGGAGAACCTGTCATTATTTCCTGTCACACAAAACCTCTGCAGGACCAACTATTCCAGAGGGAAATTCCGAAACTGGCGGTGGCGCTGGATGTTTCCTTTTCAGCCACCCTCATGAAAGGTCGCCACAATTATGTCTGCCTCACCAGGGTCGATCGCGTAATCGCGGACGCCCGGACTCTACTTTCTGAACAGGAGGTTCAGTCACTGATTGTTATTCTCATCTGGCTACAGTGGACAAAATCAGGCGACTTTGAGGAGTGTACCGGTTTTTTAAAGAGGAAATCATATCGCTTAAGATCCTTGATTCAGAGCGAGCCCGGTTTTTGCACACCTCGTGTTTGCAATCAAAAAGGGGGTTGCTTCCTGGGACCGCTCAGAGATGCGACGCAGAATGCAGATATTGTTGTTGTGAATCATTCATTTCTCCTTTATGAATTAGAAAACCAGAACATTCTACCTTCATTGAAAACTGTAGTGATTGATGAAGCTCACAATCTCATTCGTGTTGCATATGGTCACTTCCAAGTGACAATGAGCAGTAGGATCATTGCTGATCAACTTTCTGTTTTATCCAAGTCATCCACACGGGGGAAGCGTATCAAGAAACAGATGGATATTATTTCCACATCGGTACCAGAAGCATCTCAATATTTCTTATCTCTCCGTAATGCCGCGGAACTGTTAATTGAAACCAGTAAGCGATTCTTTGATGCATTGGCAAAGAACGGAGCAAGGAACTATTCAAATAAAGTTAGTTATGATCATTCCGTGAGGATCAGGAGTTTCAGTGAACATTTCACGGAGCTGGAGAAAGAGCTGAGCGCTTTGCGAGAAGCTTTTACTGGTGGTGTTGCTGTCGCCACCCGACTGCAATCTGTTATAACGGAAACGCCAGATGTGCTAAGAGATGCTGAAGTGTCCGGCATAATTGATCGAGTAGCTGAGAGCATTATATCACTGGCAAATACACTCAACGTTGTTTCAGATGAACAGCGAGAAGATTGGGTTTATTGGGAGACAGGAAAATTTATTAGGGAAAAATTGGAGATCAGCCTGAATGCTGTTCCCATTGATACAGGACCAAACCTTCGATCCCTCGTTTTCGATACTACTGACGCCTCTGTAGTCACTTCAGCAACGCTCTCTCTCAATTCCGAGTTCAACTACTTCCTTGGTCGATTCGGCATCGCTGACTATGATGAAAAACTGGTAAAAATGAAATCGTTTCCCAGTCCATTTTATTATGAGGATCAGTGTACCTATTTGCAGTGGGCGGGGGATACGGAGCCGAGAGACCCCAACTATGTACCTTTGCTGGCAAAACTAGTGGAGTCCCTTTATTATCAATATGGGAAAAGAACCCTCGTTTTGTTTACCAGCCGTGCAATGTTAACGGAGTGCCTTGAAAGACTAGAATACAGTGGATTTACGGAGAAAGCCCCTTTGCTTGCCCAGCTCTCTTACGGGTCTCGTCCCGCCCTCATTAAACAGTTTCGCCGGAGGAGCGACGGTATACTTTTGGGAACCAGTTCATTTTGGGAAGGGATTGATCTGCCAGGAGATCTTCTGGAAATTCTTGTTATTGCCAAGATTCCATTCGATGTTCCCAACGAGCCTGTTACCGAAGCTTATAATGAGAAGATTGAAGAATTGGGGGGAAATCCTTTTGTGGAACATTCCGTTCCGGCGGCAGCTATTCGTCTTCGCCAGGGTTTTGGTAGATTAATACGGAGTATGAACGATGAGGGAATCTTTATAAATATGGATAATCGTGTTGTAACTAAAAGGTACGGGCATGTTTTTCAATCAGTTATTCCTGTTACAATGAAAACATTTTCTGAAGAATCCGGTCTTCATGTCCTTGCTTGATTCAAATCTCAACCATGGGCTAAATTCCCAGTTACCATGATCACTGTTTCAGGACAAGAGTACATTTTTGAGGATTTAAAACCCTTTGTAACCGGTTCACAAAAAGTTCTAGTAAAAGGTGAAGTAAAATCTTCTATCCTTCGATCAAGAAGTGTGTTAGTAGATCAAATTTCTTCAGGAAAGACCATTTACGGGGTTAATACCGGTTTTGGTGCACTTAGTCAACGACATATTGATGAAAAGGACCAGAAGCAACTCCAGCTCAATTTGGTTCGGAGCCACAGCGCCGGTGTTGGGGATCCATTCGAACCGGGTGTAACCCGGGCCATTCTTTTCTTGAAGCTGATCAACTTTTGCCTAGGATATAGCGGTGTACGGTGGGATGTGGTTGCTCTGTTGAGGGACTTCATCAATCATGATATATTACCAGTTATTCCTTCAAAGGGATCAGTTGGTGCCAGCGGTGATCTTGCGCCGTTGTCACATATGACCCTAGCTCTTATCGGTGAAGGGGAAGTCCTTTTCAATGATCGTATTATTTCTTCCTCCAACTCCTATAAAAAAACTGGATTGAATCCTTTGACTCTTATGGCAAAAGAAGGACTTGCGCTTTTGAATGGCACGCAAGTTTCAACCGCATTGGCGGTTAACGGTTTAATAAAGATGCGAAATCTTCTCATAACGGCCGATCTGGTTTCGGCAATTTCTGTAGAGGCGACCCTTAGCTCCCGTAATGTGTTTAACCCAACTTTACACCGTCTGAAAAAACACCCCGGACAAATGAAGTCGGCAAAGAATCTTTGGAACATTTTAAATAAGAGTGATATTGTCAAATCTCACGAGAATTGTGACCGCGTCCAGGATCCTTATAGCTTCCGATGCATTCCTCATGTTCACGGTGCATGCCGGGAGACATTTGAGTCGGTCAAACGTGTTATTAATAATGAAATCAACAGTGTGAGCGATAATCCTCTTGTAATGTGGGAGTCTCAAGGTGTGTACAATTCTGGGCATTTCCACGCCGAGCCGGTGGGACAGGCGGCGGATATGTTATCCATTGCCGCTGTGGAATTAGGAGGTATTTCTGAACGACGGGTGTACAGGATGATGGATGGGGAAAATATGGGGGTGGCGCCATTTCTTGCTGGTTCACCAGGTGTTGAGTCCGGGTATATGATAGCACAGATTACTGCAGCGGCTCTGGCTTCTGAAAATAAAACATTGGCTTTTCCCGCTTCTGTTGACTCAATAACTACCGAAAACGGACAGGAAGATTTTGTTTCTATGGCGCCAATCGCCGGTCGAAAACTTTTGAGTATTATAGATAATCTGGAAAACATTCTGGCAATCGAGTTGCTGGTTGCCACACATCTGTTAGATCTCCGCCGGCCTCTTAAGTCTTCTCCTGTGACTAAAGCAGTCCGTGATGCGGTCCGCCGTGTAATTCCTTTCAACAGTCGTGATCGGGTTTTATCTCCAGAAATTGCCAAAGCTGTTGAATTGATTCAGAATGAGAAGATAATCTTAGCAGTAAATTCAAAGATAAAATTGAACTGAAAATGGCCAGATACACAAACTTCAAAGAGTCTTTCACCTTCGATGATGTACTTCTTGTACCGAAGCATTCAAAAATCCTTCCCAGGGAAGTAGATGTTTCTACGCGACTTACTAAGTCTATTAGACTAAACATCCCAATCCTCAGTGCTGCCATGGATACAGTTACTGAGAGTAATATGGCCATCGCTCTGGCGCGCGAGGGAGGAGTGGGTGTTATTCACAAGAATATGTCTATCGAGCGGCAGATTAAAGAGGTAACTAAAGTGAAGAGGGCCGAGAGCGGTATTATTTTAGATCCCGTCACTATTTCCCAGGATAAGACATTGAAGGACGCCATTGCCATAATGAAGCACTATGAGATATCAGGTCTTCCCGTCCTTGATGATTCTAATAATATCCTTGGCATTCTTACTGAGCGTGATATTCGGTTCGAATCCAACCTTGATCAGCCCGTTTCTAATGTTATGACAAAAGAGTTAATTACAGCTGAGATCGGTACCACCCTTGAGTCAGCTAAAGATATTCTCCAGAAAAACAGAATCGAGAAACTTCTTTTGATGGATGATGAAAAGAAATTAGCCGGGATGGTGACGGTGCGAGATATATTGATGAAGGAGAAATATCCTGACGCTTCACTGGATATCCACGGCAGGCTTTTGGTTGCTGCCGCAGTAGGTGCTGCAGATGACCTAGATGATAGAGTTTCGGGACTTACTGATGCTGGCGTTGATGTAATTGTGCTCGATTCCGCCCACGGTCATTCCCAGGGCGTGTTGGACGCTGTGGGCGAAGTTAAAGCAAAATACAGTGATATTCCGCTCATTGCTGGCAATGTTGCAACTAGCGACGGCACACGCGCTCTTATTGACGCGGGAGCTGACAGTGTAAAAGTTGGCATCGGTGCCGGGGCGAGCTGTACCACCCGAGTTGTCAGTGGCATCGGTGTTCCTCAATTTACGGCTGTAGTGGATGCTGTAGAGGCCGCTGCCAAAAGCGACACACCTGTCATTTCTGACGGTGGTATCCGTTTCTCGGGAGATATGGCTAAGGCCATGGCAGCTGGCTCTGACTGCGTTATGCTTGGGAATTTGCTTGCAGGATTGGATGAAAGTCCCGGCGAAGTGATCCTTCACGATGGCCGTCAATTTAAATCCTTTCGTGGAATGGGATCGCTTGGTCCAATGAGAGAAGGTAGTGCTGATAGGTATTTTCAAGAAGGAGAATCCGGAATTAAGCTAGTTCCGGAGGGTGTGGAGGGGCTGGTTCCATATAGAGGTGGTTTAAGTTCAATTATCTATCAGCTTGTTGGTGGCCTCCGTGCCAGCATGGGATACTGTGGTGCAAAGGATATCAAAACATTCATGACGGAGGCTGAGTTTATAAAAATTTCTTCAGCGTCCTATTCGGAAGGTCATCCCCATGATCTAAGGATCGTAAAGGATGCACCTAACTATCAGCCAAAAGACAGTTAAGAAACAGAAGCTCTCGTTATTCTAAGATAGGGAATTAACGTGTTTTGTCAGCGATGACTTACGTCTGGCAGCTGTGTTCCTGTGGAGTATCTTTTTTGATGTCAGGTTGTCGATGATGGATACAGCCTCTCTGTAGAGCGTTTCAGCTTCATTTTTATCCTTAGAGGACATTACTTTCTTAACAACCGATTTCATTTTAGACTTATAATGAAGATTACGGTCGTAGTTTTTTGCTTGCTGTCGCTGACGTTTTAAGACAGACTTTGTTCTGCTACTCATTTTTTCTCACAATCTGTTTTCAGTGTCCCTAAACAATGGCCGCAAATTTATGTGCATTGGAATGAAGAACCAAACTCTCTTACCGGGAATTTATTTTGAAAGTCTTTTACTGAACACTATTTTCAATAGATGAGCGAAATAGAACTTCTTTCCTCAGTTCCTATTTTTTCTGATCTTCAATCCACTGATCTTGAGGAACTCCATTCAAGAATGTCCATTCGAAAGTTTGAAAAGAATGATATTATTCTCATGGAGGACGAATTCGGTGATACTTTATTTATCATCAATAAAGGCAGTATCAAGATTACGCGGGTAAGTGAAGATGGAAGAGAAGTAATTCTTGCAATATTGGGCGAAGGAGAATTTTTCGGTGAAATGTCTTTATTGGACGGCCAAACGCGCTCCGCGAACGCCATAGCTCAAACCGGATGTCATGTGCTCATTTTGAAGCGCCATGATTTTCTTCAGGTTCTTGAAAAGTTTCCCAATATTGCTATTTCATTGTTATCAGAACTTGCAATTCGTATACGTAAAAGTGATCAACAAATTGAAAGCTTTGCTCTGAGCGATGCTGAGCAGAGAATTGGTATTACCATCCTACGACTA
>ERZ651768.1537-NODE-1537-length-16805-cov-3.148254_pt1 | contig 16805 bp, 16 predicted proteins | sample MGYA00514754_ERZ651768 | MGnify/ENA metagenome assembly ERZ651768
AAAGAGTCCTGCACCAGATAAGCGTTCTCAAGGCTGGCGTCCTCGACAGCGTCTGCCATTGAGTAATGTTTCTCTTTCGCCTCAAGCTGCCCGATAAAGGCATTCGCTAGCTCGATTTGCTGACGTTGGTCCACAAGAGCCTCCTCTTTCAATGATTTTTGCACCAAATGACTCGCTTCGCTCCCACGACTGAAATTTTGATAGTTCACAAACTCTCGAAGAAACAACTATCTCAAAATGGATGTGCGGTCTGGTGAAGATAGGCATCGAAGCGAACTTTCGCACGGGGGCGGGCCGTAAAGACGGTTTCAATACAACGCCTCGGCTGCAGCAAGGTCTGCGATTTTGTCGCTGCCGTAACCCAGCATCTCACTTAATGCCTCAAAGGTGTGTTCCCCGATTGGTGGCCCACCCCACAACGCTTCAGAGGGAGTTCGACTCATCTGATAATGGGAACCTTCGATGCAGGTTTCACCCGAGTACGCCTGGGGCACCCGCCGGAAATGATTCCTATGAGTGAGTTGAGGGTCGGCCAACGCGTCCTCAGAATCAACTACAACATGGGCAGCTATCCCACGCGATTGCAGCAGATCTTGTAGCTCAAACCGATCTTGGGATGAAGCCCACTCCGCAATCGCGGAATCGTCTAATTGCGTTGAACCAATGAGTTCGCTCAATTCTTCTTGTGCGGTGTCGTCTTGGCAGACAATAGCGATCCATTTGTCATCACCGACGGTCGGATACACGCCGTGTACGCCGTAGCGATCGCTAATGTTTCCAGATCTAGTGGCTGTTCGACCGTTGACCGCCTGATCCAACAGGGCTGGGCCAAGTAGATGCAGCGCTGATTCGTGCTGACTGAGGTCGACGTAGACGCCTTCACCGGTTCTGTTGCGGTGATCGACAGCAGCCATGAGGGCAGTAACGGTGAAACGGGGGGCGGTGTAATCGGTGTAAGCAAGAAACGGTCCAGTGGGAGGACGGTCCGGCCATCCTGTGATTTCATAAAACCCGCTGAGAGCTCCAGCTAAGTTGCCGAAGCCCGGGTACATATTCATTGGGCCGGTCTGTCCCATCAGACAACTTGAAAGCATCACTATTTCTGGTTTCCGCTCCTTAAGTGACTGGTAATCGAGGCCCCAATTCGCCATCGCTTTGGGTGTGAATGCTTCGATGATCACATCGGCCCATTCAACGAGATCCCAAACGACTGCCATCGCCGCTTGATTCGAAAGATCAAGGCTCAATAGGTATTTGCCGGCGTTAGCCGAGTGATATTGCGCGGTGTTGTCGGGATGAGTTTCGTCGTTAACGAATGGTCCGGCATTACGGATAACGTCCATTCGCCCTTCGGATTCGATTCTGACAACGGTGGCGCCGTGGTCCGCAAGATTTCGGGTTGCCATGGGTGCGGCGATAGCCCACGTGAAATCAAGAACCTTGAGTCCTTCTAATGGTCGACGAGTGGGCGCGGGTTCGACTGGAGGAGGAGCAACTGGTCGTCTTTCAAGGTTCCCGATCACTTCGTCTGTGTGTTGCCCGAGCTGTGGGGGTGACCCAAGATAGGTGAGCGGGACAGTGGATTTCGCGAACCGTCCCGGGAAGACGCATCCGACTTCTGGTACGTCTTCGAAGAAGCCTCGCGCAGCGAGATGATCTGACTCGACAATATCTTTTGTCGTCGCGATGGGAGCAATGAGTAACCGACGTTCTTCGTTGCCGGCCATGAGTTCGGCTTTGGTTTTCGTGGCGGTGAAAGCAGCGATTGAGTCTTGGGCACCGCTCAGACCTTCGGGATCGGCCTGACCTGTGTAAATCAGCATGAAGAAATCAATCCAGTTCTGATCTCGAGTTGCCTCGTCGCAGAAACCTTCATCGAACACCCACTCCATGAGCCGCCGGCTGTAGGGACCAATCATTTCCCCAAACATGAAATTGATCGAGACGTAACCATCTGATGCCGGGTAAACCGTCCGGAGAACGTACTCGCCAGCTTTGATTCCCCCGCCTGCACGCGCCACAAGGGGCGCTCCGACCGCTGTGGTCATCAGCATGGTTTGAGTGCATTGAGTGACCGCCTGTTGAGCTGAGACATCTATGTGTTGCCCCCAGCCGGACTTGCTTCGCTCAACTAGAGCGATTGTCGTCGCTTCAGCTGCCTCCAACGCCCCGTGTAGCCATCCCTGGGGGACTGCGCCTACCTGCAGTGGCGCCCGATCAGGGTCACCGGTCAGGCCTAACTGACCTCCGCTCGCCAGAAGGGTTAGATCTGTAGCTAGCCAATCGCTTTTGGGTCCCGTAGAACCAAACGCAGAAAGAGTGATGGTGATAAGCGAGGGGTTCTCGGCCCGTAAGGCTGCCAAGTCCAGGTTCGCGAACACGCCGCAGTCAACAACTACGTCAGCTGTTCGGGCGAGGCGTTGGATGTCTGGTACGTCAGCTGCGACTGATTTTTTGCCGCGGTTCCAGGCCCAATGAGTTAGCGATGAGTCGATGTTTTGCTCATCATTTGCAAAAGGACCGATGCGCCGAGAACGAGTTCCCTCGGGCGGTTCGACTGCAATGACTTCGGCTCCAAGTTGAGCTAGTAGAAGTCCGGTGAGGTTGGCGCGTTCATCGGTGAGATCAAGAATTCTGTAGGGCGAAAGCATCCCCGACATTGTGCATCTTTACTGAAGGTGGTTTCCTAAAAGGTTCCGACCTGATTGTTTTCCGACTCGATCTTTTGTGAGTTGGTGGTAAAGCTGTCATTGGAGGCCGGCGCAAATGGACCCTGATAACAACAGGCTTGACATGCTGAGGGAGTCCATACGGCTGACGGAAGAAATCCTTGACCGTCTCGGTAGCGCAGCAACTGAGCGTTCCACAACCGAAGGGGATTCAGTTGTAGTTGCCCGCCTCACCCATGGTCGCGATTGGAGACTTCGGTACCTTGACCATCTTGAGAAAGGAGGACGATTCCTGAATCTGGGAGACGAATGGTCAATGCATCATGGACATGACCTTGCCATTGAGTGGGGATATGAGGATTGGGACGAAAACAGAATTGGCTTGAGATGCAGAAGCTGCGACGACTGGATTCAGCTGTATGACGTGCGCACGGACCCTATTGGTGAACCCGACATTGCCGACCTTTACGTCGAACACGAAACTCACACTGTTCTGTCGTGGCGGCAAGGCTCCGAAGCGGGAATCGAATGTGTCACCTGTGGAGCCGTCAGCGACGACGGGTTTTCGTTGCTGACTTCACCGGTAAGTGACTGGTTTGACAGGGTATGGAACGGCTAACCGGATAGTGAGTTGTAGGTGAGTGAGTGGTGCGCCGGGTGGGACTCGAACCCACACGTCCTAAGACACCGGCACCTAAAGCCGGCGCGTCTGCCAGTTCCGCCACCGGCGCCCACTGCACAACCTACCGGCCAAATCTCAGCTTCAGCTAAGGCCTTTTGCCGCTAACGCGAACTCTCCGGACGCGCCTAGGCGCTCGGTGATGTTGGCCGGACACTCAGCGCTTTCGCACCAGGCACGCACTGCCTCTTCGCTAATGAATTTGATGATCAGTGCTCTCTGCTCTCTGACTGCTCTTTAAGACCTCGGATTCGAGATCCATGACAACGAGACGACCAGCATTTTCGTACGGCAACGTTGCGTTGCTGTACGAAATCATGAATCGTTACCGAATTAGGGGCAGACTTCAGTTATGCAAATCACCAGAATCTTTACCGGCGACGACGGTCAATCCCATTTCGAAGAACTCGAGATCCCAAGCACCGACCTCGGTCCTCCACGCGGCGAAATCAGTTCGTCAATAGCAAGTACCTCATCGTTCTTTCGGACGACCCACACTGATGGCGACGATGACGTCTATGACTATCACTGCGCGCCTCAGCGCCAATTTGTTATTCATTTGAGTGGATCGGTCGAAATCGAGATTGGAGATGGATCGAAACGTCGTTTCGGGGTAGGGGACATTTTGCTTGCCGATGACACCACAGGCCAAGGTCACATCAGCCGCGGCGTGCAAACCCCGCGTCGACAAGTGTTTATCGTTGTTCCACCGGATTTAGATCTTGACAACTGGCGAAAATAGCTCGTTCCATTTTCTCGAACGCCGACAACCTTCAAATTTGCCTTTCTGAAGTGGAAGCTAAGATCGGTTGGGGGAAGGAAACATCATGCTCAGGTTGACATTTCTACTTCGTCGCAGAGAAGACATGTCGCGCCAGGACATGCAGCGCTATTGGTTTGAAGAACACGGCTCCCTCGTCGCGGGTCACTCTCGTACTCTCGGCATGCTCCGATACGTGCAAGTGCACACCACAGACGACGACCACACGCGGCTACCTGGTCGCCGCGGCCAAATGGAAGAACCGTATGACGGCGTTGTAGAAGTCTGGTGGGAATCCAAACAAGCGATGATTGAGGCCACCCGCTCTGAGGAGGGCCGAAAAGTTGATCAGATTCTCCGAGAAGACGAAAAAAACTTCTTGGACCTGAAGAGATCGGTTGCGTGGTTCAACTACGAATACCCGCAAGTCAACCCAACTCCGGAAAACGTTGTTGCCACCGAACGCTCGAGTCTTGTGAAGTTGTACTTCCCGCTCCGCCACTTGGACTCACTAACCTTCGATGAAGCTCAGTGGTATTGGCGAACCCACCACGGACCAGTGATCCGTCGCCAGGCTCATGGCTCTGGGATAGTGCGCTACCAGCAGGTTCATCGCGACGAACCTGATCTAACTGATGCGATTAATCGGTCCAGAGGATCGGAAACGGAGCCATACCTTGGTCATGCCGAAGTCTGGATGGATAGAAGCTCAATGGGGAATCCCACTCCGGAAAATCGGGCAGCATCGAAACGCGCTTATGAAGATGAGGCGAATTTCATTGATTTCTCGCGATCCACGATGTTCCTTGCCAAAGAACACGTCATTATCGACCGACGATGAATCAACCGTCCACGAGCCCTTTCACTCCCTCAACCACTCGCTGCATGTTGGCCTTGTGAATGAGTCGTCGCGTGCGCAGTATCTCGCTCTCCTGAGAAGGATCTTTCAATGCCCGGGGAGCCGTGCCGTTGTTCTCTTTGCCGATGGTCATCGAAAATCGTAGACGGCTTCCACCGCCTTGTTCGACGAGATCGAACCGCCAAATTGCACCCGGCTTTTGTGCGTCGGTGACGCGCCACTCAAACGTTTCCCGATCCTTCCATGCGGTGACTATGCAGTTGGTGTCCCAGTCGCGGACGTCGGGAATTGAGTTGCTACCGCGAAATGTTGAACCAATTCCACGGTCGCCGTCACTTGTCCACTCGGCGTCGACCAATTCTTCTGAAAAACGTGCAGGCATGCCGATATCAGAAATAACTTCCCAAACGGCCTTGGGTCGAGCGTCTGTGTCGATTTCGACTACGACGCCAGGTCCATCTTCGATCCGTGCGCTCCCGTCTATGCTTGGCCGGTTTCTAGTAAAACCCCATTGATCGAAATAGGTGATGTCGGAAGCCGGGCGTCGGGGAGCAGGCGAAAACTCGTGGCCACACGTGTAGCCCACAGGAAAACACACCAAAGTCGTCACACCAGAAGGAATACCGAGAAGAGCGGCGACCTCATCGGACTTGTTGTTGAGCATGGTCGCGTATGCGGTACCTAACCCTCGCGAACGCAAAGCCAGATTGAAACTCCATGCTGACGGAATAGCGCTGTCGAACAACCCAGGACGGCCACTGTTGTCATGAATCCCCCAAATGGCGCACATCACCAGGACAGGAGCTCTAGAAAAATTCTCCACCAGATACGCGCCGGAGCTAACCACTCTCTCTTTAGGGTGACCCGTGCCGTCAAGGTGTCCGCGAGCGTTAATGAAAAGTGTGCCCACTTCGGCGTACAAGCGTCCTAGTTCGTTTTTCGTGTCTTGGTCTCGGATCACCATCCACCGCCGACTGGCGTCGTTGCCGCCAGTCGGGGCCTGCTCAGCTAGATCAATGCATTCGAAAATCAATTTGTCACTGACTTCGCGTTCCAGATCTAGACGTTTGCGAACCGCGCGCGTGGTAGTGAGTAGGCGGTCGACGTGGTCGAGATCGAAACCAGATTCAGATAAGGAATCGCTCATACGACGAATATAGATCGCGTCGGGACCCTAAGCAGTCTCTAATAGGGTCGCATCGAGAACACCGTCGCTGGGGCGAGCACGACGGCCATCCAGGTGCGGGCTGCCACAAACATGAGGCGACCAACGCCGTAATCAATGGGACTTAGGTCCCTGCCGTTTCACCTTTTCATAGGTCATCCTCCACTCAAGCAATTATCGTTGGAGTGAAGTTGTCCGGTGGAGATGAGGCACGGGTGGGTGTGTCATGCCTAACATCGCGCATGTGCGAGCAGGAGGGCAGCATGGCCATCAGCATCGATCCCGATACAGGTTTGAAGATATTCGACACTCGCGCAGCAAAGGCCAGCGAAAAAATTCGTGGTCGCGGCTACGAAGTAAACCCTGATCTAGCTCTCAAAACTCTTCCCGACGCCCCAGCCGGAGCAAAGTTCGACGCTGTGGAGCAAGCCAAATACCGCGAATTTAAAGAACAGCGTCGCGGCGCGGCTGACTACATGTCAATGGAAGGTGAGTTCGCCAAGTACCTCGAAGATCACTACTCAGAGCCCCCTATTGAACGCGAACCCCTCACTGATCAATGCGAAATCCTGGTCGTAGGCGCAGGCTTTGCGGGGTTGTTGCTGTGGTACCGACTAAAAGAAGCTGGGTTTACCGACGTCAGATTCTGTGAGAAGGGAGGCGACGTAGGAGGTACCTGGTACTGGAATCGGTACCCAGGCATCGCGTGTGACGTGGAATCGTACAGTTACCTACCTCTCCTGGACGAAATGGACTATTTCCCGACGATGAAGTTCGCGTCGGGTTTTGAAATCCTCGAATACTGCCAAGCAATGGCAACCAAGTTCGGCTTCTACGACAAGTGTCTCTTCCACACCACAGTGGAACGAACCGACTGGGACGAAACAACCGGGCGTTGGACCGTACACACCGATCGCGACGACGTCATGCAAGCCCGATACGTCATTTTGGCCAACGGCATTCTCACAACCCCGAAGCTGGCTCGCATCGGTGGTATGGAAAGTTTCGAAGGTGATTCATTTCACACCTCGCGCTGGCGTTATGACGTCGACCTCGAAGGAAAAACCGTAGGGATCATCGGAACGGGAGCGACGGCGGTTCAGGCCGTCCCCGAACTAGCAAGAATTGTTGGCGATCTCTACGTATTTCAACGCACACCGTCCTCAATCGACGTGCGTGACCAACGAGCCACATCGTCCGACGAAATTGAGTCCTGGAAAACCGAACCTGGATGGGCTCTCGCGCGGAGGAAAAGATTTTCGCGAATCTCGGAAGGACGAACAGCAATCAAAGCCAACGACGACTACTTGGCGGGCAAAGTTGACGATTTCAAAGAACGAAAAAAACATGCACGAAAGCTCACGCGCGAAGAGCTGGTTCAAAAACAATTGCACTCAAACTTCCGCATCATGGAACAGATACGTGAACGCGTAGACGCCATAGTCGAAGATCCAAAGACAGCTGCAGCTCTAAAACCGTTTTACCCCTACGGCTGCAAGCGACCCACGTTCCACGATGAATACCTGCCTACGTTTAACTTGCCACATGTTCACCTCGTGGACACTGCACCGAGAGGCGTCACGAGTATCAACGAGAGAGGTGTGGTGCACGACGGCACCGAATACCCACTTGATGTATTGATATACGCGACTGGGTTTCAGTGGATGGCCACGTCAACTTTCAACATGATCACCGGCCGGGGTGGTCAAACTATGAGAGACAAGTGGCAAACCGAGGGGACCAAAACGTTCCTGGGCATACACAGCAACGGATTTCCGAACCTTTTTGTTGTCACTGGACCCCAAGGGGGAGGAGGAAGCTTCAACTTCACCGACGCCATCGAAACCCACGCGGATTACATCGTATGGATGCTTTCGGAGATGCGCGATGAAGGTCACGAAATTGTGGACGTCACCGAACAAGCAGAAATTGAATTCGCCGAACACTGCCGCGACGCGGACGTCGCCACCGCTCCCCTTCGCGATTGCCTCTCCTATTACAACGGACACGGAGACGCAGAACCAGGAAGCCTCGCCTACTACGGGGGAGGCAACTGGCATAAATTCCGCATTCGGGCACAGGAAACTCTAGACCCCTACATATTCGGTTCGGCATAGCTGCCTACCTAAGATGTGGGATCACATCCGCTGCGAGCCGCTCAAGATTCGTTCCCATGAATTCCGGATCTATACCGGGCGGCAAACCCGACGTTGCAATATCGGTAATGCCGTATAGATCGATGAACTCCCTTAGTTGCGTGACTACCTCCTCAGCAGTTCCAACTATGACGTTTTGAGGAATCCCGCCCTCGCTGCCCCAGCCGTAGTCGTCGGGAGTTTCGGCCATGAATGTTCCGTACACCCCCATGCGAAATCGTTCCGCTTCGCGAATGATCGGCCAGTCCCGGTCGCGATCGTCTGTGACGTACACGGAACGAATGATCCCAACCCGATACTCATCAGGGTCTCTGCCGTCGGCTCGCACCGCGTCCCGCCAAGGATCTAGCACCTCCTCCCTTCGTCCTTGCGGAAGCAAATTGGTGCCAAACCGCGCGGCGCGCAAAGCACCGGGTTCTTTCATCGCTGCTATCCACAACGGTGGTCCACCCGGTTGAACCGGTTTGGGATACACGTTGATGTTCGACAGTTCGTAACGTTTGCCGCTGAAGCTAAATGGCCCGTCACTCCAAGCAAGACGAAGAATTTCGATCGCTTCATCAGTCATAGACACCCTGTTACGTAACGGAATACCAAAGGCCTCGAATTCTTTCGGCACGTAACCCATACCGATACCGAACTCCATCCGACCATTGGAGATGTGGTCAAGCACCGCTAACTCTTCAGCAAGTCGGACCGGGTGGTACAGAGGCAGCAGAGCGATGTCATTAGAGATGCGGATGTTTTGGGTTCGAGCCGCTATTGCCCCCGCCAAGGGTTGGAAAGCCGGCAGGTAGCCATCTTCGAGGAAGTGATGTTCCGTGAACCAAACATGATCGAACCCAAGTTGATCCGCCATAACTGATTGTTCGATCGTCGCCGAGTAGACATCTGTCATTGACATGTCGCCACCGGGTACGTGGCGACAGTCATACATGACACCGAATCGAAGTGACTTGGACACTATGTTCTCCTCGCCCTGCTGCGATATTGGACGGTAGTCGTTCGTTGCGAGCTAAGTTCTCTTCCATGCAAATCCAGCGTGATACACGGGGAGCCGAACTGGGTCCCAACCAATATGAAGACGCGGAGGGTTATCTCGCCCCGTTGGCCGCCGGTTCAGGCCCCCGTTCTAACCCCTTGGGAGAATTCCCGACGGGTCCAGCGATTGGAGAACGCCTCCCCGACGTCGTCACCTCAGATTCCGACGGACGTATCGTTGACCTGCACCATGACCGCGAGAGTCAACCGGTAGTTCTCATCTTTACCCGTTCAGTGGTGTGGTGACCCCCGTGCCGCACCCAGCTGGTCGAGCTGGAAAAGGGGATGACAGAATTCGAAGCTGCCGGAGCGAGGGTGTACGTCCTGAGCTACGACGAGGCTGATGCGCAAGCCGACTACAAGGCGGCTCATAACGCCAATTTCACGATGCTGTCGGATCCGAACAGTGACGTCATTCGATCGTTTGGGATTCTTAACACCACCATCCCTGAGGATGACCACCCTTGGTATGGGATTCCATATCCAGGTGTGTACGTCACAGACGCTGAAGGCGTTATCACAGCAAAATTCTTTGAGAACAATTTCACCGTGCGCCCAGGCCCAGAACAACTTCTCGCAGCGGTCAGAGGCGAAGAAGTACTGCTGAAAGAGCGATCTGGCGCAGGTGCAGAGGTTGCCGTCGAGATCGAATTAGAGGGAGACAGCCTTCCGGTGGGCATCTCAAGAGAAATCGTCGCTCGCTTCTCGGTACCCGAGGGCAAGCATCTATATAACGAACCCGTACCCGAAGGGCTGGTAGCAGCAGGCATCGAGCTAGACGAACAGTCGGACGGGGTCATCGCCTACACCCCGGTGACTCCCCAAACGCGGTCTATGACTCTGAGCGGTGATGGTCACACTCTCGAGGTCTACGAAGGCGACGTCGTGCTTCGTTTACCAGTAGCGCAAAATGGGCGAGCGATGGAAAAAGACGACGACGGACGCTGGGTGTCGATCAGCGGCCGTGTCCAATGGCAGGCATGTGACAGCGAGGCGTGTGGGCTTCCGGGGGAGCAAAGCTTCAGTTTCCGCGTACCGGCCGAATTCACTGTCATGGCTGATATGGGTCCGGGAGAAGGCCGAGTGCCGTCAATGAATGGTGCCGCCCACTTCCAGAAAATGATGGCCCGCCGTCAGACAGAGGTCTGACAGCCTCATCTTCGTTGGACATCATTTGTAAGAAGCTGTGCCTGTTGCTGTCCTAGGCTGGGCTGATGGCTGCACTTGTTTACTTTGACGCCGATGCTGACAATGAAGAGATTCTGGAAGTCCTTCGCGAGGATGGTGCCTGTGTGCTCGTTGATGTCATGGATGAAAATCTCAAGTCGCGCGTCAACGACGAATTGCAGCCGTTTATTGAGGCGACACCCCATGGACGTGATGACTTCACCGGCAGGCTGACAGGGCGAACCGGGGCCCTGGTTGCTCGGAGTGAGGCATCCCGGGAACTCGTGATGCACTCCACGATCACTGACCTCGCTCGTCAGTTTCTCGAGCCGTACACGGACAAGATCCAGTTGCATCTCACCCAGATCATCAATATTCAGCCCGGGCAAGGCGTTCAACCTCGCCATCGTGACCGGCTCGCGTGGGGTGGTTATGTGCCTTCCGACATTGAGCCGCAGTTCAACACCATTTGGGCTCTTACCGACTTCACAGAAGAAAACGGTGCCACGCGAGTCGTACCAGGATCCGTCAGTTGGCCTACCGACCGTCGCGCGACCGATGAAGAGACAATTCAAGCGGTGATGACGGCGGGGTCTGTGCTGCTGTATTCGGGGTCGGTCATCCACGGTGGTGGTGAAAACCTTTCAGATTCGGACAGGACAGGTGTCAACATCACCTACTGCCTTGGGTGGCTGCGCACCGAGGAGAACCAGTATTTATCGTGTCCGCCTCATGTCGCTAAGGAACTTGACCTCGAGCTACAAGAACTGCTTGGCTACACCATGGGCAGCTACGCGCTGGGTTACTACAGCGACCCGGAAGGTGTCACCGACGTCAACGACCTTCGACCACCCGAATTCGTCCTTGGCCGTTCACCACGAGAGAAAGCAAGCAGCGCAGGCCTCATAACCGATTGAACGAATCGCGACCGGTTCGCTCGGCAACACTGACTGCGACCAGCAGTCATCGCTGTTTTTCCAAAGGTGGGGGATCAAGAAGCCAACTGAGTCCGAGAAACCCTCCCATAGCCAATGCAGCGATTGAGAATGCTGGGCCGGGACCCAGCCATGCGTAGATAGGAGCAGCGGAGAGAGCTCCGACCATTGATGCCGCCGAACCCATGGCCTCGCCGAGTCCCTGAGCCGACGCCGCGTCATCAGCTGGAGCGGCGTCCGCGACTGCGGCCTGTGACCCAGGAGACTGGATTACTTCCATGATTCCGTGCGGCAACATCGCGATGAACAACACCGGTACAGCGGTGATCCAGCCGTAGGAAGCCATGAGTGGCACTGTGGCAAGAGCCGACAGCAACGAAGTTAACCGTGGGCTGTATCGGTCCGATAGCCCACCAGCCCAACGCGCAAGCACCAACATCGGCAAAGCAAACGCCGACAAAGAAAGTGTGACAACCATTGTTGAGGCGCCCAGGTTGTCCATGTGGGGCGCCCACAAAGGTTCAAACACACCGACTGAGTAACGGAACGAAACCACGACCAGTAAAGCAGCGATCATTTCGCGACTTCGAACGAGCCGTCTCAGCACTCCTTTCGAAGCGCGAACGTCGACGTCGGCGGCAGGAATTTCCAGACGTCGGACAGAGAAGTAGGTGAGACCCGTCACCACTCCCAGCATCAGGAACGGCACGCGAACATCGAAAGCGACTGTGAGTGCCCCAGCGATAGGGGGACCGATGACGAAACCAGCGATATACGCGCCGTAGAAAGCTCCAAGTTGACGACCTTGATCTGCTCCCGCCGTCACGATTATGAACCTTCGCGCAGCTGGAACGATTACGCCGACTCCCGCGCCGAGCACGGAGCGAGCCAACACAAATTGCCAAAGCTGATCTGCTGCAGCGAACCAGAGGAGTCCCACGGCAGAAGCAATGACGCCTAACCGCATCAATAGACCGCCATGTCCACGATCGGCATATCGCGACAACCACAACTGTGTCACCAACGCGCCCACGAAAGCTGATCCCGCGATCCAGCCCAAATCGCGTTCAGCGATGCCGTAAGTGTTGTGAATTTCCGCAAGTAGCGCGAATACTGACGAAACCCCAGCCATAGTCGTACCGCCGACGATATACAGGCTTCGCATTTTGTGGCTCTCTACTTGCTGTAGCCGGCCGGCGGACCGAACGCACCGCTGAGATCCGGAGGACCTTGATAGAGCCAAGTCAGTGTCCGACTGGCGAACCTCCATTCGCCACCGGTACGAGCGTAAGTGTCATCGTAATAGCCCAGATAAAACAGGGTCTTACCGGACTTTGCTTTGGCAAACTCGCTGAAGTACCAGCGACCTTCGCCGGTTTCCGTGTCAGTGCTGGCTGTCCCGTTGAAGGCAAGTTGAATGACTGACTCGAACAGACCCATGGCAGTGGCCATCGCCACACCGATTGCGTCGCGCCCCGAAACCGGGCCGCGACCGATATCCCACACTGCATCATCTGTCCACAGGTCGAGCCAAGCTGGCTGGTCGTTGTTGCACACCCGGTCGCAATAGTTGTGAACCAGTTTTCTGATTGCCTCGGGGTTACTCATAGGTGAGAAGTTAGCGGTGAAGGTTGAGATAATGCTCGAGGGTTTCATGAAAGTGGCGGATCCGACTTTCCTGATAGGCCGCTAAGGTCACCGATCCCTTCTTGTTGGCCTGTAGGCCTCTTTGAATGCGAATCAAGTTGTCTGTGTCCTGATCGACAACCATTCCAGCACCTCCGAGAGCTGGAGTGTCACTCCAGGCATCTTCGAGACCGAGCTTCACTGTCGGTGGGGGAGTTGGAGGGTCACCTTCGTCTGGCTTAGCGAACAGCAACATAATTTCCATGATGGAGCTGTGCGGATCGTTACCGTTGGGTCGAAAGCGGTAACAGATCGGGACCCCTTGCCCTCCCCATGGAACAAGATTAGGGAATAAGAAGTACTCGATAGCGTCGAGCGTCTCAGAGGTTGAAAGATGGCTCATATCGGCTCGGGCTGATGCCCCCAGCTTCTCCCTCGCTCGATCGGCAAGCACGTCGCGCACTCGATCTCCCGGGTGGGCGACGATCGTTTCTCCTCCATGGAACGGAACATCCCGCTGCATCTTGCGGATGGTTTCTTCGGCCGGGACATCACCCAAGTTGGGGCTTGGAGTTCCCTCCAAAGTAATCATCCTGTTGACGTGACGCGATCCGGGGAAGATGTCATATTGCGTGTTCGCATCGGCAACATAAGCCGCAGTTTGAGGATGTGTCACTCCGATGTGGAAGCTCTCGATGAACGCTTCGAGAGCAAGTTTCCAATTGCACGGCATCACCTTTTCAACATGAGCTGCTTTCCATCGATCCTCTAGAGGAAAGTCTTTGAATTCGTCATCAAGAACTTCGATGTAGCTATCGAATGGTTCACAATCGTCATCGAAGTTGACAAAAACGAAGCCTCCCCAAAAAGCGATCTTTGCTGTGGGGAGACAAAAGTCTTGAGGGGCCACATCAGGAAAGTCCCAACTATTAGGAACGTGAACTAGTTCGCCTTCTAAATCCCAAGTGAAACCGTGGAAAGGACACCTAAATCGTTGGACGTTGCCTCCTTCGGTGCGAAGCTGTGTTCCGCGATGCAGACATGAGTTGACGTATGCCCGCACGTCGTGGGGTTCTTCACCTGTTCTCACGACAATTACCGACTCGGTCGCCACCTCGTACACCACGTGGTCGCCGATGGCCGGTAACTCTTCAAGGCGGCAGGCCATTTGCCACACCTTGCGCCAGACCTGCTCTACCTCAAGATCGTGCCATTCCTGCGTTAAATAGCGATCAACGGACAATTCGCGGTTGTCGACAAATTCGGGCGGGTATTCGCGTAGCAGTACTTCAGGGGGAGCTATCGCATCTTCGCGCAGCACTTCTTGAACTGTTTGGCCCGGAGATCTCCCCCCAGTGCTTGTCGCCATGATCACAACCTAGCTCCAGAAACTGGTAGCTGGCTGGACGATCAAGATCGACGCATATGCAGTTCCGTGGCGGTCTCCCGTGCATCGTCACCAAATTCGCCATCAAAAATTTCTGTCTCGAACCATTCGACAAACACCGCGTCTTTCGATGGTTTCCACAACGACCACGCCGCTTTCGCACCTCGACTTTGCATCAGACCCAACTTGAGCAAATTGAGTCTCATGTCGAGTTGTTCTTGGGTTGCCAGACCGCTTCGGTGCTGTTCGTAGGTATCGAAAAGATCGACCAGCATAGCGTTTGTCCAAAGTGTGATTCGCCACTGGTCCTCGTTCGTCAGTTCCTCTGAGGAGAAATCCTTTGCCAAGAATCCGACGAATTCTTGATTCTGGGTCGAAGAAAGATATCGCTCATATAGACGGTCGGTAAGTGTGTGACTGAACTGCGCTTTGGTGAGCTTTACGTTTAATTGGGCCTCTCTAGCGAGATAAATCAGCGAGAGGGGCAAAAGGGCTCCTTCTACTATTTGAGCGAGGGTGGCCAAGTCGTTCAACATTGTTCTCTCCGTTTGTGGATTGAACAACGACGCTAGGCGGCGTCCCTGGAGTCCGAAAACGCGGTGAGTGTTAGCCCGGTGACTGAGTATCCATTAAATTCGTTGAGGCACTGGACGAGATGCGCTGGACTCGGGGAATATTTAAGCTAAAACTGCTGGGTCAAACGTGTTCGACTGGTCGAAGATCGAATGGTGGAAGGAAATTAGTGATGTCAGAAGAAATAGATATGGAAGCTGTTCAAGCGTACGCGGGGAGCGTGTTGGGGCACATGGTGGGTGCAGCCACCGTGATATGCAGCGATCTGGCTCACAAGTTGGGTCTGTTTGGGCATCTAGCGGGAAGCGGAGGAATGAGTGCCGACGCATTGGCGGAGGCCGCAGGCACGCATCCACGACTTACCCGAGAATTACTCGACCAGCAGGCATCAGCGGGGATACTGGCGTATGACCCAGGGGCCGACATTTACGAACTCAGTGACGCCGGAGCGATGGTCATGGCTGAACAACATTCGCCCGCTTGGCTCGCTGGCGGTCTTGGAGCAGTTCGAGCAATGTACGTGGGTCTTGATCAAGTAGAGGCCGCTTTTCGTGGAGATGGAGGCGTTCCTTGGGGTGACCATCATCCATGCTTGTTCGACGGCACGCTCGAATTCTTCCGTCCCTGTTATGAGCACCACCTAGTGCAAGAGTTCATTCCGGCGCTTTCTGGAGGAGAAGCCAGAGTTTCCACTGGAGCAGTTGTAGCCGATGTGGGATGTGGGGCTGGATTATCCACGTTGACCATGGCAGCCGCTTATCCCGACAGTTCCTTTGTCGGTATCGACTTTCACGCTCCCTCAATAGAAATGGCTGAAGCCGCGGCGGAAGAACAAGGACTCACCAACGTGACTTTCGAAGTCGAGAGCGCCACCAGTTATAAGGGTTCATATGATCTGGTGTGCTTTTTCGACTGTATGCATGACATGGGAGACCCAGTCGGAATTGCGCAACACGCACGATCACAACTCAGTGACAGCGGATCAGTCATGCTGATTGAACCGTTCGCATTTGATACGAGATCAGAGAATCACGCTGGTCTCGGCGGTGCCTTCTATGGTTTCTCCAGCTTCTTTTGCACCCCCTGTTCGCTGTCCCAAGAGGTTGGTCGAGGAATGGGTGCACAAGCAGGCGAACCGGGAATGAGAGCCGTATTCGAAGAAGCAGGTTACGGAACGTTTGGTCGGATATCAGAAACTCCGACCAACATCGTCTACGAAGCCTCGGCATAGTCAAGCGAACTACCGTCAGATTCCTCTACCGTGCTCACCTATGAGCACGCAGCCCTATTATGACCCAGCGGTCCAAGAAGCCATAGATACTCAACCAAGCCTGGGCGTAGTCAACGCTGCCACCCTCGGAAAAGTACGAGCCTCTCAGCTTCTTCGTAACGCCGACGTCGAACTTTCCGATGAAGTTGAGAGAGTCGACCATTTTGTATCCGGTGTCGACGATAACGACGTCAGGATTAGAGTGCATCGCTGCAAAGGTGCCCAAGAACTAAGCCCAGCGCTTTATTGGACGCATGGTGGCGGGTATGTCTTGGGAAACCCAGAACAAGATGATTTTCGTTTCGATCGATGGTGCCAGCGGTTCGGATTAGTTGGCGCTGCGGCGCAATATCGTTTAGCACCTGAACACCCCTACCCATCTGGGCTGGAAGATTCTTACAGTGGATTGAAGTGGCTCAAAGAGAATGGCGAGACCGTCGGAGTAGACACCGACAGGATCGGCATCGGCGGACCAAGCGCCGGTGGGGGAATGGCCGCGGCGCTTGCGTTACTGGTTC